>Ga0113563_10002319_pt1 | contig 11423 bp, 10 predicted proteins | sample Mud3Dept3metaG_FD_80117 | JGI IMG/M metagenome (GOLD analysis project Ga0113563, IMG submission 80117) | Freshwater wetland microbial communities from Ohio, USA, analyzing the effect of biotic and abiotic controls - Mud 3 Core 4 Depth 3... | ecosystem: Environmental > Aquatic > Freshwater >...
CCATACTCCTTCGGGATAAGGAGGCTTAGAAAACCATACTTTGAATATGCCTCTGATAGATCCCATGCAAATTCACCCTTCTCATCGATCTCTGCTGCCCGAGGGGCCACGATCGTCTTCGCGACCTCTCTTGCCTTTTCCCTCCATCCTTCCCTGGCTTTCTCAGTTTCATCTATCATTTCAAGCTCCTTTTCGCTCAAATGTCAAAATCCAGCACCCAAGATAATAACAATGCTTATGCAGCAAAAACTATTTTAGTCCAATTGATTTTGATTGAACTTTGGGCTTTCACATTTGACATTGATTCTAATATGTTACATATTCCACCCACCGGAAACCTCAACCATGGCTCCTGTCACAAAACTCGCTTCATCCGATACCAAAAAAGCTACCACATTGGCCACTTCTTCGGGCTGGCCAATGCGTTTCAAAGGTGTATTTTCGATAATCATGTTTTGGTATTTTTCAGCCATCTTTGAAATGGTGGGTGTCAAAATCAATCCCGGCAAAATCACATTGACATTGATCTGATACCGGCCCAATTCCCTTGCAACACTTTTCGTCAGGCCAATGATCCCCGCTTTTGCCGTACTGTAACTGACCTCTGATACCGCTCCACTCTTCCCCCACACCGAGGACATGTTGATGATCTTTCCATAACCCTGCTCGATCATATGGGGTGCAACGGCCTGGATACAATTCAAGGTCCCCTTCAAGTGAACTCCCAGTACTGCCTCCCAATCCTCTTCTTTCATTTTTAAGAGATGAGCGGGTCGGTCAAAACCAGCATTGTTTATCAGAATATCAACTCTTTTCCAAGCCCTGAATACCTGATCGACCATGACTTGCACTTGTTTTTGATTTGCTACATCCACAGGAATGGAAAGAGCTTTTCTCCCCAGAGTCTCAATTTCTTTGGCTGTTTGAGCTCCCGTGTCAGGGTTCATCTCCGCGATGACCACATCTGCGCCTTCCTGGGCCAATTTTAATGCAATGCTTCGGCCAATCCCCTGCCCTGCTCCGGTAACAATCGCCTTCTTGCTCTTCAGTCTCATCTTCTCACCTTGTGCGGGGAAAACATTCCTGAGAGGTTTAAAATTGCAAAAATTCTAACAGATGGGCTAATGGGCGTCAATGAATTTGTTCTTCCCGTTGTCCACCCCCCAAACCTACCGGAAATAGAATTTTCTTGACAAAAAGCTATTTCACAGTATGATAAATCATTCCATTGAATAAAATTTATGGATAGATCCCGAAAAGAGAGTTTCTACAATCGGTCATTAGAGAGAGCCTTGCAGATCCTGTGTATTTTTAGATTTGACAAGCAGGCTCTGACATTAACTCAATTGTCAGAATTGTCTGGACTTCATAAGGCCACTGTTTTGAGATTATGTTCCACACTGATTAAGTATGACTTCCTCAGATACCATCAAGATTCAAAACATTATTCCCTCGGTCTAAAACTATTTGAACTAGGAAGCATTCTATTTTCCTCCTTCTCCTTAAGAAGGATCGCCGCTTTCTACTTAGACCAATTGCAGTCCAACCTTGGTAAAACAGTTTTCTTAGGAATCTTAGAAAATGATGAGTTGATCTACATTGACAAAAAAGAGGACCCCAAAAATCCCATTCGGTTTACCTCTCAAATAGGAACAAGGCGGCCGCCTTACTTTGGAATGCTGGGACAAATCCTTATGGCTTTTCTGCCGGATCAGGAAGTCAATCGATTATTAAAAAAAAACCCCCTCACCCCATTTACAAAAAAATCGCTTATAAGCGAGAAGAAATTTAAGGAGAGACTTCTCAAAATTCGCAAACAGGGATTTTTCGTTGATGAGGAGGAGGCGCTGGATGGAATCAGCGGAATATCTGCGCCGATCCGGGACTACACCGGTGGGGTCATCGCCGGAGTTGGGGTCGGCTTTATTTCCTCGTCCGAGGACGCTAAGGGGAAAAGAATAATCATCAAAGAAGTCTGCGAAGCAGCGAAGGGGATATCAAAACAGATGGGTTACCTTGAGACGAAAGGATTGGAAAGATTTTCAAGAACCGACCAAACGGATTGCATCCGATCCGCTTTGATCCTTAGAGGGCAGAGATCGAAGGAATTTTGGAAACAGAGGGGCAAATGAATTTGGAAGAAGTTATTTTACGGAAAGAAGGAAAAGTGGTTTATCTCTTCATCAATCGGGAGAAAGCCCTCAATGCATTGAACCTGAACGTGATGACGAGGCTCGATCAGATATTTACTGAACTGGAGTCCGATGAGAACTCTCTCGTCATTATTATCACGGGAACGGGCTCAAGAGCCTTTGTGGCTGGAGCGGATATCCATGAGATAAAAGAAGCAGGCGACAAGAGGACGGAGGTCATCCGAAGAGGCCAGGAGATTTTTTTCAAGATCCGAAACTCGAGCAAGGTGGTCATTGCCGCAGTCAACGGATATGCCCTGGGAGGGGGATGTGAATTGGCAATGGCATGCGATCTTCGAATCGCCTCAGAAAATGCAAAACTGGGTTTTCCTGAAACCACGTTGGGGCTCATGCCCGGATACGGAGGAACCCAGCTCCTCCCCAGGCTCATTGGAATGGGAAGGGCGAAGTACATGGTCTTTACCGGAGAAACCCTCACTGCGACGGAGGCTTACCAATTCGGGCTTGTACAGAAGGTTTGCAGCCTTGAAAGCTTAATGGACGAAGTCAATCGGTTGGCAAAGAAGATTGTCTCCAACGGCCCTTTGGCCGTGAAAGCCTGCAAAAGGGCTATTCACAAAGGCGTAGAATTTCCCTTGGAGGAGGCTCTTCGGATAGAGATGGAGGAATATGACCGGATCGCCCGCTCCCAGGATGCCGAAGAAGGAATCACATCTTTTATAGAGAAAAAACTCCCCACCTTCACAGGCAGATGATGTGATCAAGGAGGAAAAATCGTGAAGTATGAAGGATTGTTTTCGCCGATAACAATGAGAGGAGTCACCTTTCACAACAGGGTTCAACGGACATCGATGGTTTCCGGCCTCTCGACGGAGGACGGCTGGGTCACAGACGAATTGAAAAAAAGATACCAGCGAGAGGCTAAGGGTGGGGCCGGATCGATGGTGGTGGAAGCAGCCGTCATCATTCCCTCAAAGAGCTCCTACAATCTCAGGGTGAGCGATGATTGTTTTCTCCCCGGCTTAACCGAGTTAGTCAAGGCCATCCGCGAGGTAAATCGGGAAGTCAAGATTGGTCTTCAAATTATGCAGTTCTTGAAACTTTCCCGAACGGGGTGGAGGCAAAAGGTTGAAGATTTCAAAACGGAAGATCTACCCAATATCGTCAAGGATCATGTCGCCGCCGCCAGGCGTGCCCTTTCAGCTGGGTTTGATTTTCTTGAGATCCACATGGCCCATGCTTATGTTCTCTCCTCCTTCCTATCGCGAGCGAATAAAAGGACGGACGGATACGGAGGAAGGCTTGACAACAGGATGAAACTACCGATCGAGGTCTACCAGGCCGTCAGAAATCTTGCTGGCGAAAGTTTCCCTGTGGGGGTCAGGATCAACGGGGAGGACTTCGTCGCAGAGGGAAACACCCTCGCCCAAAGCACGGTCATCGCCAGGAGATTTTCTCAGCTTGGAGCAGATTACATCAGTGTCTCGGCGGGCAGTCGATTTGAAGATGCATTGCCCCCGCCCGAGGGAAGTCCTCCTGATCCCATGTCCGGCTATAGCGGTCACCGAATGAGCCCCTGGTGGTGGTGGCCGGACGGAACGCATGTCTATTTGGCAGAGGGAATCAGAAAAAGCATTCGGGAGAAAGGATCGGAAACTCCGGTCATCATCGCCGGAAAGATCAGAGACCCAAAGCATGCTGAAGAAATACTGGAGCAAGGGAAGGCGGATATGATCGGATTATGCCGCGCTCTTCTGGCCGATCCGGATTGGCCAGTGAAAGCCCAAGAGGGGAGAGAAAAAGAGATCGTCAGATGTGTGGCTTGCAATTGGTGTCTCGAAGCGGACTCCAGATATGAACAGGTCAAGTGTTCTCGGTATCCGGAAGGTCACCTGCATGCGCCCGAGCCTTTCTTACCCGGAATGGCCCGACCCGGTATCTTGAAGGAGGAATCCTGAGGAGCTGATCCATCATGCTTGAATTTCCAAAACATAAGGCAAGGGATGCGCGGCAATATAGCAGAAATAGATGGTGGCTTGCCCTGACCTTGGGGGACACTCTCGACCGGACAGCCGATGTATTTCCAAACAAAGAAGCCCTTGTCGACGATCGGGTCCGGCTCACCTATTCCGAACTCCGTAATAAGGTGGACCACTTAGCGATGGGACTGATGAATCTGGGGATCGAAGAAGGGGACTCTGTCCTGTTGCAGCTTCCAAATTGGGCTGAATATGTTTACTCTTATTTTGCTCTTCAGAAAATCGGGTGCATTCCTGTCCTCTTGATTTCCGGGTACAGGCAGTTGGAGATAAGCCACTTGGCACTTCTCACCGAGGCAAAGGCCTGGATTGTACCCGACCGGTATCGGAAGATTGATTATGTCTCTTTTTTCGGAGAGGTGAAACAGAAAAACCCACAGCTTCGGCAGCTCATCTCCGTGCGAGCAGAAGAAGGAAAGGGAGGGTTTACAGCAAGCCTCGAAGGCCTTATGGAAAGAGGAGCGGCCCAGGCAGACCGCCATGAAATGATCAAGAGAAAACCCAAGGCAACAGATGTTGCACACATTATCCCCTCGGGAGGTACGACAGGATTACCGAAGGGAATACCCAGAACCCACAATGATTACATTTGCAATGTGGAATACCTGCATAAGGCATGGGAAATGAACATCAGGGACGTCAGTCTTGTGGTCGTACCCGTTGGCCACAACCTCGCCTTGCTCAATGTGGTGGGAGCAGTTTTAATGGGTTACAAACTGGTCTTATTGGACTCCACGAAACCACAGGATATTTGTGGCACCATTGAACGTGAGAAAGTTACGTTCATGCCAACGGTTCCCAGTATGATAAGAAGGATTCTTGAATCAGAGCAGCTTCGATATAATAACCTGAGTTCATTAGAAAAGATATCCGCCGGAGGGGAACCCAGCGCCCCCGAACTGATCCGGGAAGTGTACCAGAAATTGGATTGCACTTATATCAATGAGTTCGGGATGAGCGAGGGATTGCTTTGCCGAACGAGCCTGACGGATAGCATTGAAACGATCTGCACTACCGTTGGAAAACCATGCTGTCCCTATGAACAGATAAAGGTTGTGAACGGAATGGGGAAAGCTCTCTCTTCTGATCAGGAGGGAGAATTGGTCACCAAAGGCCCGGGGGTATTTGCCGGATATTTGAAAAATCCGGAGGAAAATAAGAAAAGTTTTCTAAGGGGAGGTTTTTTCCGAACAGGGGACCGAGCCAAAATTGACCTTTCGGGGAATCTGAAAATCACGGGTAGGACGAAGGATATTATTATCCGAGGAGGTGAAAACATCAGCCCCGCCCTGGTGGAGGAGCTCCTCTGTTCTCACCCGGGCATTGCCGACTCAGCGGTGATCGGGATGCCGGATAAGGATTTGGGGGAAAAGGTGTGTGCTTACGTCAGGCTTACGGAAGGGGCAAAAGTAGATCCTGAAGAGATTCAATCGTTTATGGAGAGTCGGGGAGCCTCGAAATTATTGATCCCTGAACGATTTGAATTTGTAGTTGCGTTACCATTGACCGAAGCCGGAAAACACGATAAAAAGGCCTTAAGGGAAGATATTAAACAGAAGATTGGATAAGGAGCGTCAAAAGAACAAGTGTCTTACGGGAGGGGACGCATGGAAATTAAGGTCTTGGGAGTATTGGGGTGCGGTCAAATGGGATCAGGGATTGTGCAAGTGTTTGCCCAATCAGGATATGAGGTCGTTGCCGTCGATTCAAACGAAAAGATGTTAGAGATGGGGCTGAAAGGAATTGACAAGAGGCTGACGAGTCGTGTAGAAAAAGGGAAATTATCTCAATCTGAAAAGGGCACGATCCTGGCCAGAATTCAAAAAAGCACTCGATTAGAAGATCTGAAGGGTTGTGATCTGGTGGAAGAAGCGGTTCCTGAGGACTTAGAGTTAAAAAAGAAGATATTTGCCCAGCTGGATGAGATTTGCAAGAAAGAGACGATCTTCGGCACCAATACTTCCGGCCTTTCAGTCACCGACATGGCTGCAGCAACAAAAAGGCCGGATAAACTCTTAGGAATGCATTTTCATAACCCCGCTCCTGTGATGCAGCTTTTGGAATTGGTCAGAACCATCATGACGAGCGAGGAGACGATCGATTCCGTGAAACGCTGGGGATCGACTCTCGGGAAAACAGTCGTCGTTGCTCCGGATGTGGGAGGGTTTATCGTTACCCGGCTCTTCACCCCTTTCCTGCTGGGAGCAGTTAGGATGCTCGAAGCCGGGATCGCTTCGAGAGATGAAATCGATCTCTCGATGAAGTTGGCCGTTAATCATCCAATGGGGCCTTTAGAAGTGGTTGACTTTATCGGGTTGGATACAGAGTTATCCATTGCCGAAACCCTGTATGAGGAAACGAAAGATCCGAAGTATGCCCCTCCCCTTCTGCTGAAGAAGATGGTGACAGCAGGGTGGCTTGGGAGGAAAACCGGCAAAGGGTTTTATGAATACAAAATATAGAAGAGTGCGGGACATCACTGGTTTTTGATCCATCAAGATCCACATGAGAGATTGTAAATGATGTCCTGTTGACATTTTTAGGAAAGGTGGATAAGAAAGCTTTCGTGAACAGAGCGCGAAGAAGAGGATACCTAAAGAAGGGAACGAAGAGACAATATCCTACAGACGAGGAAGGGCTCGACGGATGTTGTAGGGACCCCATTCTTCAGGAGAAGGAGTAAGATACTTTGGATTCGGCAACCCCCTTCTTAAGGGTTGAAAAAGTCTCTAAATCATTTGGGGGATTGATGGTCATTCAGCAACTCTCCTTCTCCCTGGCAAAGGATGAGATCTTAGGGGTGATCGGCCCAAACGGATCTGGGAAAACGACCCTGTATAACCTCATCACGGGCTTTCTAAAAACGGATGAGGGCAAAATCGAATATTTGGGAAAGAATATTACAGATCAAAGACCTTCCACGATCTGCAAGTCCGGAATTACGAGAACTTTCCAATTGGTCAAACCTTTTATGGGATTAACTTCCTTAGAGAATGTCATGGCAGGCCGAGCCTATGGAAGGGAGCCTGCAAAGGACATTAAACAGGCGAAAAAAGAAGCAATGGAATTACTCGATTTGACGAATTTGAGCAAGAAACAAGATGTGGTTGCCTCAAAACTCAGTTTGATCGATCGCAAGAGGCTCGAAATTGCCCGGGCTTTAGCCGCAAGGCCGCAATTACTACTACTTGATGAGGTCTTTGCGGGGTTAAACCCTTCCGAAACAGAAGAAGCGCTCGGTCTGATGAGGAAGATTAAGGAACTCGGAATCACGCTGATGATCGTAGAGCATGTGATCAAGGTGATTTTAGGGGTTTCTCATCGAGTCATTGTCCTAAGCTCAGGCACCAAAATATTTGATGGGCTTCCACAGGAGGCGATCAACGATCGGAAGGTGATCGGGGCTTATTTGGGGGAAGATTTTCATGCTTGAAGTACATCAGGTAGACGTTCATTATGGAGACATCCAGGCTTTATGGAATGTCTCATTTCGAGTGGAAAAAGGGGAAATCGTCTCCCTAGTCGGATCGAACGGAGCCGGGAAAACGACCGTTCTAAAAACGATCTCAGGAGTTTTAAGCCTCACCAAGGGAAGCGTGACCATTGATGGGGTGCGATCCGATACCATCAAGGCCTATCAAATCGTTGAACAGGGTGTGTCCTTGGTGCCCGAGGGAAGAAGGTTGTTTCGAGATATGACGGTGTTTGAAAATTTGGAATTGGGTGGCTATATCGGGAGGGTGCGACAACAGAAAGATGAAAACCTAAAATGGATTTTTCAAATGTTCCCTGTCCTCGATCAACGCATCCATCAATTGGCAGGAACTCTCAGCGGCGGCGAGCAACAGATGCTGGCCATAGCACGGGGTCTGATGTCAGAACCCAAATTGCTCCTCGTCGACGAACTCTCTCTCGGCTTGGCCCCGCTCATTGTTAAACATATCTATCTGACTCTAAAAGAGATTAACCGTTCAAAGAAAACGACCATTTTGATCGTGGAACAAAATGTGCGGCTCGCTTTGGAAATATCGGATAGAGGATATATTATTGAAAATGGCCAGATAACAGGGGAAGGGAAAGGGAGCGAACTCCTGAAAAGTGACAAGGTCAAAAGTGCTTATCTCGCTATGGGGTAGAAATTCGTGCTGAGATTCATTCAGATCCTTAGCTATGGGTTGTTGAACGGCGCCCTTTACGGTCTGGTGGCATTAGGGTTGTCCCTGGTATTTGGAGTGATGAATTACCTCATGATCGCCCACGGCGGATTAATCATGATGGCCGCCTACATCACCTTCTGGGCTTTTTTTTACACCCATATCGATCCCTTCCTATTCATCCTGGTGGTGACCCCTCTGTTTTTTATCATCGGGTGGATCCTTTTCAAAATCCTCTTTCAGTCACTGATGAAATTCCCTGAGGGTGAAAAAATCAAAAACTCCCTACTGATTTCTTTTGGCCTGTTATTGATTTTTTCCAATTTGGCCATCCTTTTCTGGACAGCGGACGAACGGGCGGTGACGACGGTTTATTCCGGAAAAGTCTTAGACTTATTTGGGGTCCGTCTGCCCTATATCGGCCTGGGTGGAGTGGCCATCGCCATTATCGTCATTATTGCCCTTCATTTATTCCTCACCAGAACTTACTTCGGAAAGGCAATCCGAGCCGTGTCGCTGGATCACGAGGCTGCGACGCTGATGGGTATCAATGTCAATAAGGTATGCCTGGTGGCCTTCTCTATAGGGTTTGCTTTGGCTGGAATTCCAGGCGTGATCACCTCTTTACATGCCTTTAACCCCGCGATCTCTTTTGATCTAACCAATAAGGCCTTGATCGTATTAATTCTGGCTGGGGTTGGGAGTATCAAGGGAGTCTTAATCGGAGGGTTCTTTCTAGGAGCGATTGAAGCGGCTGGAGTCTACCTGGTTGGAACTCCTTACAGGGAGGTTTTTGGGCTCATTCTCTTTGTCTTGATCCTGATGTTTAGACCACAGGGAATCGCCGGGAAAAAGGCATGAAGAAACTCGTTCTCATTGTCGGAATCGTGATTTGCTTTGCCCTGGTGCCTCTGGTCATCACCAAGGCCTATGTCTTGAACCTGATCATCCTGATTTGTCTTTATACGATTTTATCCCATAGTTGGAATATTTTAGGAGGCTATACGGGACAGATCAGCTTAGGACACTCCACCTTCTTCGGAATCGGCGCGCTGATATTCCGATACCTATGGACCCTGGGCATCCCTCCCTATTTTGCCTTATGCGGGGCTTCAATTTCTTCACTCGTCCTTGCTTCCATCATAGGATTTCCGTCCTTTAAGTTGAAAGGACACTATTTTGCCATCGGGACGCTCGCCTTGTCCATGATTGCCATCGTCACGGTCCAAAACATCTTCCCCGGAGTGAGCTTTCCCCCTCCGCAACATCTCGCGAAATATAATCTTGTTCCGATCTATTACATGGCGTTGACTGTGGCTGTCATCACCATTGGCCTCGTCTCATTCTTAAACCGTTCCAAGCTTGGTCTGGCATTCGTTGCTATTCGCGAGGAGGAGGACGCTGCAGAGGCGATAGGAATCAATACCTTTAAGTATAAAGTGATCTCGATGACCCTCAGCACTCTCATTGCGGGCTTGGGAGGGGGACTCTTCTCCTTCTATGTGGCCAGCTATTACTACTATGTCCCCTTTGAGCTGGGATGGTCGTTCGATCCAGTACTCATCGCCTCGATCGGAGGCGCAGGGACAGTGGCGGGGCCCGTGCTAGGCTCAATTGTCTTTGTGATATTGAAAGAATTGTTTGCCATCAGCCTTGGACAAATGAATGTGCTCATTTTCGGTATCGTGTTCATCTTTACGGTTCTTTTCCTTCCCAAGGGGCTCATCGGAATCATCGGGATGGTTCAAGGGGTTAGAAAATCTCAGGACGTTTCGGCGAAGAAGAGATGATTTTTTGTACAAGGGCGAGTGAATCAGAGTACTTCTAAACGAAAGAAAGGAGGAGAATATGAAAAAGAAACAGTTATCGAAAAAGGTGATCGGTTGGGCATGCGTTTTGGTTTTCACCATGACCCTGGGCATCACCTCAGCGGTCTTTGCACAGGCTCCGGCGACGATTAAGCTTGGGGCGGTGATTGCGCTGACCGGTGCGATGGCCTCTGGCGGGAAGGATGTCAGAGACGGTTATCAAATCGCCGTAAAACATATCAATGATGCCGGAGGGGTTTTCGTCAAAGAGTACAATAAGAAGTTGCCGATCGAGCTGATCATATTAGATGATGAATCAGATTCGGTCAAGACGACGACAAGGCTTGATAAGTTGGATTCGGTGGATAAAGTCGTTTGTTATCTTGGGGGGTTTTCAAGTGACCTGAATGTAGTTGGCATGTCGACCGCTGAGAAGAATAAGATCCCCTGGATCGGCGTGACCGTTGCGGCAGAGGCTCCATTCAAAAGAGGATATAGATACATCTTTGTCCCCTTCTCATTGGCTTCCGATCAGGTGATCACTTTCTTTGATTTTCTCGATTCCATTCCTAAAGAGCAGAGACCGGTTAAGCTGGGCCACATGGAACTCCAGGTAGACTGGGGGAAGGAATGCGGCGATTATATCAGGGACATGGCAAAGAAACGGGGATACACGATCGTTGCCGACCTGAAGTATGCCCCTCCAACAAGAGATTTTTCGTCGCTCATTTTGGATTTGAAGTCCGCCGGCGCCGATGTCGTTTTCTCCGTTCCGACCCCACCTCAAAGCATTGTCATCGTGAAGCAGATGAAGGAGCTTAATTACGCGCCGAAGGTGACTCTTTTTATTCGAGGGCCCGATCTGAGCACCTATTGGGGCGCGATGGGAAAGGACGCAAACTATATTATATCCGACGGCAACTGGCACGAGAGCATGCCCTATCCTGGGAATGATAGGGTGGTCAAAGACTATCGAGCCAAGTATCCTGATGTGTCAAGCATCGGCATCCCCGTCGGCTGCGCTTATGGAGCCATGCAGATCCTGGCAAAAGCCATCGAGATGGCCGGAACCTTGGATCGAGAAAAGCTTCGAAACACCATTGCAAAGGTGGAGATGATGACCGTAAGAGGTCCCATCAAATTCAGGGAGAACGGATCGGCTATTATCAAATACGGCTTCCGTCAGTGGCAGGATGGGAAAAATGTCCAAGTATACCCTAAAGAGGTGGCCATCAGTCAGCTTCGTTTAGCTCCTCCATGGGACAAAAG
>Ga0113563_10002320_pt1 | contig 11422 bp, 7 predicted proteins | sample Mud3Dept3metaG_FD_80117 | JGI IMG/M metagenome (GOLD analysis project Ga0113563, IMG submission 80117) | Freshwater wetland microbial communities from Ohio, USA, analyzing the effect of biotic and abiotic controls - Mud 3 Core 4 Depth 3... | ecosystem: Environmental > Aquatic > Freshwater >...
AAAACCGGGCATCTGCCTGACGGTGTCCGCCCCCGGCTTCCTCAACGGCCTGACTGCACTGTCCAACGCCACCACCAACTGCTTTCCGATGATCCTGATCAGCGGCTCCAGCGAGCGCGAGATCGTCGACCTGCAGCAGGGTGACTACGAGGAGATGGACCAGCTGGCGATCGCCAAGCCGCTGTGCAAGGCCGCTTTCCGCGTGCTGCACGCCGAGGACATCGGTGTCGGCATCGCGCGCGCCATCCGCGCTGCCGTCTCCGGGCGGCCCGGCGGCGTCTACCTCGACCTGCCGGCCAAGCTGTTCGCGCAGACGATGGACGCGGCAGCCGGCAAGGCATCGCTGATCCAGGTGGTCGACCCGGCCCCGCGCCAGATCCCGGCCCCGGACGCCGTGCAGCGCGCCCTCAATCTGCTGAAGGGTGCCAAGCGTCCGCTGATCGTGCTGGGCAAGGGCGCGGCCTACGCACAGGCCGACGCGGACATCCGTGCCCTCGTCGAGAAGACCGGCATCCCCTACCTGCCGATGTCGATGGCCAAGGGCCTGTTGCCCGACACGCACCCGCAGTCCGCTGCCGCTGCCCGCTCCTATGTGCTGCCCGAGGCTGACGTGGTGATGCTGATCGGCGCCCGCCTGAACTGGCTGTTGTCGCACGGCAAGGGCAAGACCTGGGGCGGCAAATCCCACAAGGATTGGGGCGGCCAGAAGTTCATCCAGATCGACATCTCGCCGCAGGAGGCCGACAGCAACGTCCGCATCGACGCCCCGGTGGTCGGTGACATCGGTTCCTGCGTGGCGGCGATGCTTGGCGGCATCAGCACCATGGGCAGCGGCTGGCCCAAGCCGTCTCCGGACTGGCTCGGCGCCATCGACGAGCGCAAGGACAGGAATATCGCCAAGATGGCCGAGACGCTGGCCAAGAACCCGGTGCCGATGAATTTTCACAGCGCGCTGAACGTGATGCGCGACATCATCAAGACCAACCCGGACGCCATTCTGGTCAATGAAGGCGCCAACGCGCTGGACTTCACGCGCAGCATTGTCGACATGTACAAGCCGCGCAAGCGCCTCGACGTCGGCACCTGGGGCGTCATGGGGATCGGCATGGGCTTTGCCGTCGCGGCCGCCGTGGTCAGCGGCCAGCCGGTAATCGCGGTCGAGGGCGACAGCGCCTTCGGTTTCTCCGGCATGGAAGTCGAGACCATCTGCCGCTACAACCTGCCGGTGTGCGTGGTGGTTTTCAACAACAACGGCGTCTACCGCGGCACCGACGTCAATCCGACCGGCGGCCCCGACGTGGCGCCCACCGTGTTCGTCAAGGGTGCACGCTATGACAAGCTGATGGAGGCCTTCGGTGGCGTCGGCGTGCATGTCACGACGCCGGCGGAATTGCGCAAGGCCGTGGAAGCAGCCGTCCGCTCGCGCAAACCCACGCTGATCAATGCGGTCATCGATGAGACGGCCGGCACCGAAAGCGGCCGCATCACCAGCCTGAATCCGACGAGCGGAAAAAAGAAATAATCAGCAGGACATCAACCGGGCGGCGGAAACCCCGCTCCAGGCACACCCGCCTGCAACGGCAGAGTCGCTTCGTCCGGCAACCACCGGATCAGGTTTGAACGCGCCGGCCGGGACAACGTGGCGCGCATGCCGTCAGTCGACTGGGCGGAAGTCGGCGCGCGTTTAATCACGCGGCCCGACGGGGAAAGCGGGGCCACCCATTTTCCGGCATCTCCCGAAAAAACTCGCGCCCCGACCCGACCTCTGACCCGACGCCCGGTCCGGCACTGGAGCGTTGCCACGGGATCTGACCTGTGCCGCGTCAAATCCTGCAGCGATCAGGATCTACCGTTGCCGCAGCAGCGATGCCTTCAACTTGCTCAGCAGCGGCCATAACAACATCAGCAGCCCCAGCGCCATGATGCTGCCGACGAGACCGTTGGAGAAAAATATGCTCACGTCGCCCTGGGACATCAGCATCGCCTGCCGGAATGCGCTCTCGGCCTGGTCGCCCAGCACCAGCGCCAGCACCAGCGGCGCCAGCGGATAGGCCAGTTTCTTGAACGCGTAGCCCGCGACCCCGAACAGCAGCATCAGCCAGATGTCGAGCATCGCGTTATGCACGGTGTACGCACCAACGGCGCAAATCACGATGATGACCGGGGCGATGATCGAGAACGGCACGCGCAGGATCGCCGCGAACAGCGGCACGCAGGTCAGCACGATGATCAGGCCGGCGATGTTGCCCAGATACATGCTGGCGATCAGCCCCCACACGAAATCCTTCTGTTCGACAAACAGCAGCGGGCCCGGCTGCAGCCCCCAGATCAGCAGACCACCGAGCAGCACGGCGGCCGTCGGCGAGCCCGGGATGCCCAGCGAAATCATCGGCAACAAAGCCGCGGTGCCGGCGGCATGCGCAGCCGTCTCCGGCGCCACTACCCCTTCCGGCATGCCGGTCCCGAACTTGGCGCCATCAGGCGACATGCGCTTGGCGATACCGTAGCTCATGAATGACGCGGGCGTGGCACCGCCCGGCGTAATGCCCATCCAGCAGCCGATGACGCAGCTGCGCAGCGAGGTCAGCCAGAACTTCGGCAGCTTTTTCCAGGTAGCAATGACGATCCGCGGATCGATTTTGGCGGTACGGCCGGAGAACGACAGCCCCTCCTCCATCGACAGCAGGATTTCGCCGATGCCGAACAGGCCGATGACCGCGATCAGGAAATCAAAGCCGCGCATCAGTTCATGCCAGCCGAAAATCAGCCGTAACTGCCCGGTTACCGTGTCGATGCCGACCGCCGCCAGCGCGAAGCCCAGCATCATTGCCGCGACGATCTTGAACGGCGGCTCCTTGCCCATGCCGATGAAACTGCAAAAGGTCAGGAAAAACACCGCAAAAAATTCCGGCGGACCGAACTGCAGCGCAAATTTGGCAACCAGCGGCGCCAGGAAAGTGATCATCACCACGGCGAAAAACGCGCCGATGAACGACGACGTGAACGCGGTCGTCAGCGCCTCGCCCGCCTTGCCCTGCTGCGCCATCGGGTAGCCGTCAAAGGTCGTCGCCACCGACCACGGTTCCCCCGGAATGTTGAACAGAATGGAGGTAATCGCCCCGCCGAACAATGCACCCCAGTAAATACAGGAGAGCATGATCACCGCCGAAGTCGGCTCCATCGTAAACGTCAGCGGCAACAGGATCGCAATACCGTTGGCACCGCCGAGTCCGGGCAGTACCCCGATCAGCACGCCCAGGGTCACCCCGACGAACATCAGCAACAGGTTGAACGGTGTCAGCGCGACCGAGAACCCGTGAAAAAGGGCGTTGATTTCTTCCAAGTTGCCAGCTCCTCTAAGTCAACGCAGCCGATCAATAGCCAAGGAAACCCAACGGGTTGTAGCCACCCTTGAACAGCGGCACCTTGAACCACACTTCAAACATCATGAACATGACGGCGCTGACCGCGACACCGAGCAGCACGCTCTTGATCCAGCCATACTTGCCGAGCCAGACCATGAAAACCGCGATATAGGCTGCAGCAGCCACGTAGATGCCGATCAACTGGATGCCCAGCACGAAAATTGCGGCGGGCACCAGGACTGAAAATACCTGCCTGAGCGGCGCCCACTCGACGAACACGCCGCCCCGTTTTTTCCCGAACAACGCCTGCGCCAGCGTGACGAGGCTCGAAACACAGATGAACACGCCGATGTAAAACGGAAAGTAGCCGGCCTGGGGACCATCCTCGACCCAGCGGAAACCGAGGCGGGAACTGTCATACACCACCATTCCGCCGAGGCCGAAGAGAATCAACGCGACGGCGATTTCCATCGCCTGGACCGAAATGCCGGCGCTCGTGGCGCTGTCAGAACCGTGTTTGTCTGCCATGGGATTACGCGATAGCCTGAAGAAAAACTCGGAAGATCGTGTCTGAATCCGGCGCGCAACCGCCGGGGCGGCCCCCACTGGGGCCGCCCGGCGTGAAGCGGAATACCGTTACTTCTTGGCGAGGAACCCGGCGTCCTTCATCAGGCCATAGTGCAGCGTTTCCGCCTTGGCCACCCAGTCCGCATAATCCTTGCCGGTCATGAAAGTCTGGTTGAACGCACCATCTTCCATGAACTTCTTCCACTCCGGCGTCGCGCGCACCTTGGTGAACAGGTCGATGTAGAACTTGACCACGTCGTCGGATACACCAGCCGGCATGAAGATGCCGCGCAGCATGACGTAATCCGTCGGCACGCCAGCCTCCCGGCAGGTCGGGATATCACCCCAGGCCTGGGTCTCAGTGACCTTGTTCTTGTACGGCAGACGCACGGAATCAAACACGCACAACGCGCGCAGTTTGCCGGCGCGCCACTGCGCCACGGCCTCGATCGGATTGTTGACGCTCGAGTTGACGTGCTTGCCGACCAGCTGGGTCGCCACCGCGCCACCGCCCTTGAACGGGATGTAGGTGAACTTGACGCCGGCCGCCTTCTCAATCGCCGCAGTGACGATCTGGTCCTCCTGCTTGGAACCGGTGCCGCCCATCTTGAACGTGTTGGGGCCACCCTTTTTCACCGCGTCCAGATATTCCTTGGCCGTCTTGTAGGGATCTTCGGCATTCACCCACAGCACGAACTGGTCCAGCGACAGCATCGCCACGGGCGTCAGATCTTTCCAGTTGAAGGGTACGCCGGTCGCCATCGGGGTCGTGAACAGGTTCGACAGCGTGATGATGATCTTGTGCGGATCACCCTTGGCCGCTTTCACCTCGAGGAAACCCTCCGCACCCGCACCGCCCGACTTGTTGACGGGAATCAGCGCCTGCTTCATCAGGTTGTGCTTGGCGACGATGCCCTGGATCAGGCGCGCCATCTGGTCGGCACCACCGCCGGTGCCGGCAGGGATGATGAACTCGACCGGTTTGGTCGGCTCCCACGCCGCCGCAGGACCGGATGCAGCGACCAGCCCGAAAGCGGCGACCAGTGGCAGCAAGCCGCGCGAAAATGCTCGTTGAATACCCATTTGACTCCTCCTTGTTAATTGAACAACGGGTGCTGAGTTATAACTGCGGCGGTTGCCGCAGCCCAACCTTGTTGTAATGTTATCGCAACTCATTCTTCCGCATTTGCGCCCGCGAAAGAATTGACCGCAATCAAGAATCGAGTATATCGGTCGCCACTGCGAGTGTCATGGCACGCACGTAATGCGGACGTGTCCTTACGGGAGCCGGAGGTGCCTCGCCGTCGATACCGCGCTCTGGATTCCGCGCGACAACCGCTGGCAGGCCCGCGATGCCGAGATCGCGTAGAGCCATGCCTGGACCCATGCCTCGCCAGTCATTGCAATCGCCACACGCAAAACCCCCTATAAACAGATACTTATATTGATTTCTAGGCGATGCACCCGCCGGCCAGCAGGAACCGGTGCCATCGACCACCGGAGCACCCCGTCAGTGCACTAGCGATGCACGAACACCGGAATCTTCGCGCCGGCAACGACCTTCTGCGTCTGGCTGCCCAGCAGAATCCGCTTCAGGCCACGTTCGCCGTGCGATGAGATGACAATCAGATCGCATTTCTCCTTCTTCGCGGTAGCGAGAATCACATCGGCCGGGAAATCGCTGGTGACGTGAATCAGCTTGCAGGGCACCCCCGCAGCCTTCGCAACCTTCTCGACATAGCCGAGGTAATTTGCCGCCGCCTTGCGGATCGCGGCGGCATGTTCTGCGGATGTTCCGTAATCCACCGGCAGCAGGTCCTTGTAGACCAGCGGCGTCGCCGGCGGCGACGCATAGACCGCAGTCACCTTGGCGCCTACGGATTTGGCCAGCTTGACGGCGGCGGCGATTGCGGAACGGGACAGTGCGGAGCCATCGGTAGGAACCAGTATGTTTTTGTACATTTGCATCACCTCATTTCACGTAGGGCAGCACCCAGATCAGCATGCCGAGGACATAACAGACTAAAGAGCAAACAAGTGTGAACGGCACGCTCCATGCCAGGAATTCCCGCAGCGACACCTTGCGGCCTTCCTCCTTCTCGCCGAGGGTCAGCGCCACATACAACGCCGGCGCGCCGGCCACTGTCAGGTTGCTGCCTAGGGTGCCCGACCACAGCAGCATCCAGTACAGCGGCCACGGCTCGACCCCGCTCTGCCCCATGTCCTTGATGGTGCGCAGGAAAGTCAGGATATAGGCATCGTGCTCAACAATGCCGACAATCGGCACCGTGATCCAGTACAGCAGCGTCGCACCCAGCGCATAGTTCTCCAGGAAGATCGGCTTGAGCTGGTTGGCCAGCAAATCGAGGATATGGCTTTTCTCGAGGCCACCGACCAGCGCAAACAGCGCGATGTAGAAAAATATCGCGCGCCAGTCGAGTTCCTGTATGCATTCCTCGAAATTCGATGCTTCCTTGACGCGCTCGCCCAGCAGGGCGAGCACCAGCACCAGCGAGATCGCGCCGGTCATCGCGATGAAACCGAGTTGCACGCCGATATGCTCACGCATCGACATCGCGACCACGGTGGCAAGGAACCAGCCGACGACGATGGTCGCAAACAGCGGATTCGGGATTTTGGCTTCGACATTCAGGCTGCCGAGATCGGTGACGCGCTGGTGGCCACGGAAACCATAGGCCCACATCGCGCCTAGGGTAATCAAAAACGTCACCATCAGGATCGGGAACGACGAGGGCCGGCCGAACTGCCAGATGAAGTCGTAGAACTCAGCTCCGGCCACGCTGTGCAGCATCTGCGGCGGCAGGTCGCCGATGATCAGCGCGGTGCCCATGAAATTGGCGCCGAATCCGATCATCAGGATTACCGGCACCGGCGACAGTTTCAGCGCACGTGCCAGCGGCAATGCCACCGGCGCCATCATCAGGATGGTCACCACGTTGTCGACGAACATCGAAATAAAGCCGGCGAGGAAGGTCAGGATGATCACCAGCAATCCGGGACGCCCGCCCGACAGTTTCAGCGCCTGTATCGACAGCCAGCTGGGCACCCCCGATTTGCCGAAATGCCCGGCGATGATCCAGATGCCAACCAGGATCGCCATCACGTTCCAGTCGACGAACTTGAAGGCGTCGGTCTCGGTCATGATGCCGATCCAGCACATCACACCGACGCCGAGCAAAGCCGCCAGCGTGCCGTCAATTACATTAGTGATTACCACCACGATCGTCAGTGCAAACACGATCAGTGTCAGCCATTGCATCGCATCCATGGGATTATCTCTTCTGGTGAATTATCTAAAGTGTTTTACGGTTTAGGTGCGGCAATCGCAGGTTGTTGTTGCGCCGGCGCCGATATTGCGCTGCCCGCAGGCGCCGGTTTATGCCGTTCGTGCGGTTCCCAGCCCATGACGAACAGCATCACGAAAAAGCCGATCACATAGGCAATCGCGACATGCCAGCCGTGGCGCAGCCACAGGCCGACGGACCGCGCTTCCGGGTACATATTGGACAACGCGACGCCGGCACTGGAACCGAACCAGATCATCGAGCCGCCGAAACCCACGGCATAGGCGAGCATGCCCCAGTCATAACCACCCTGTTTCAGCGCCAGCGCGGTCAGCGGGATGTTGTCGAACACCGAGGAAATGAAACCCAGGCCGAAGGCCGACTGCCACGACGCCTGCGGCAACTTCTCCACCGGCATCAGCGAGGCGCACAGCACCAGCGACAGCAGGAATACGCTGCCCTTGACCGCCTCCGGCACCAGCTTCCAGTCCGGCATGCGCAGCGGCGCGCAGACCAGGATTGCAATCCAAACTGCAACGCCGATCGCCGGGAAATTGCCCACGACATCATGAAATTTGAGGTTGATCATCACGTTGGTCAGGATCGCAGCGGCCAGGATGAAGCCGACGATGCCGATGCGCACCCAGTCCACCGCGCCATGGCGCGGCTCGTCCCTCATGATGGGCGAATAACGCTGCTGCTGCATCGATGCCGGGATGCCGAACACCACCAGCGCCACCGCCGCCGCAACGTAGGCGTGCAGCACGTCGAGCGGACTCACGCCGTCTAGCCACATCATGGTCGTGGTGGTGTCACCCACCACGCTGCCTGCGCCGCCGGCGTTAGAAGCCGCAACAATGGCCGCCAGGTAGCCGATATGCACCTTGCGGCGGAACACCGTGGCCGCGATGGTGCCGCCGATCAGCGCCGCCGCGATGTTGTCGAGAAAGGCGGACAGCACAAAAATCATTGCCAGCAGCGCGAAGCAGCCTTTCCAGTCGTCCGGCAGGAAGCGCGGCAACACCTCCGGCAGATGGCTGCGCTCGAAGTGGTTCGACAGCAGCGCAAAACCCACCAGCAGGCCCAGCAGGTTGGTCAGGATCGTCCATTCATGGGCAAGATGGCCGATCAGCCCGTCCAGGCCGTCGCCGGTCTTGAAACCGGTAAAACCCAGCTTGTACAGCGTGATCACCGCCAATCCGGTCAGCGCCACCTGCAGGGTGTACTTGTGGAACAGCGCAACGCCGAGCAGCGTCAACGCAAACAGGATGAAATCGAGGGGGATACCGAACACGGCCGGAGATTCGGCAGCGGCGGCCAAGCCGGAGAACGCCGAAAGCAGCAGTCCGGCGCACAACATCGCCGGCAGCCGGACACTCCGTTCTGTTTGAATCTGCTGCATGCATACCCCCTCATCTCGAAACTCAAGGACCGCATGCCGGGAGCACTCAGGAACACATCGCAACCCGGCCTTTACCTCAGAACAGCGCTGCGATTATCTGCAGATACCGTCGTCTAGGCAAAGGTCTCGCTTGCAATGCTGAATTGCCGGCATGGCCGGGGAACCGACTGGATCCGGATTCCCGTGATGACGACCACGCCGCGGCGGCTTGTTGATCTTATTGCCGCCGTAGCTACTCCCCTTTGAAGCGGCACCCCCGCCCATAACCGGGAGTGCGCGCTCACGTTTCTACCATGCCCGCTTCAAACGCGTCAACAATACCGGCTTTACGCAAGTAAGGCGTAAGTCACGACGCGTCCGGTCGTTCAGAACAGCCCGACCACCTTGCCTTCATCGTTGAGATCGATCCGCTCGGAAGACGGCACCTTGGGCAGCCCCGGCATGGTCATGATGTCGCCGCAGACCATGACGATGAATTCGGCCCCCGCGGCAAGCCGCACTTCGCGGATGTTGATCATGTGTCCGGACGGGGCACCGCGCAACTGGGCGTCTGTCGAGAACGAATACTGCGTCTTGGCGACGCACACCGGGTAATGGCCATAGCCATCCTCCTGCAGTTTCTTGATCTGCGTTCGCACCTTGCCATCCGCGGTGACATCGGCTGCGCCGTAGATTTTGGTGGCAATCGCCTTGATCTTGTCCCACAGCGGCAACTCGTCCTCGTAGACAAATTTGAAGTTGGACGGCACTTTCTCGATCAGCTCGACGACCGCACGCGCAACGTCGGCAGCACCCGCGCCGCCGTCAGCCCAGTGTGTTGCAAGAATGACCGGGGCTTCGTGATGCGCCATTTTCTTTTTCAGCAATTCGATTTCCGCTGCGGTATCGAAAGTGAAACGGTTGATCGACACCACGCACGGCAGGCCGTAGTGGTTGCGCACGTTGTTGACATGGCGCTCGAGATTGGCGATGCCTTTTTCCAGCGCACCGAGATTCTCCTTGTTGAGTTCCTTGACATCGACGCCGCCGTGATACTTGAGGGCGCGGACAGTCGCGACGATCACCACTGCGTCAGGTTTGAGTCCCGCCTTGCGGCACTTGATGTCGATGAACTTCTCCGCGCCCAGATCCGCACCGAAACCGGCCTCGGTCACCACATAATCAACGAGTTTCAGCGCCGTCTGGGTGGCGATCACCGTATTGCAGCCGTGCGCAATGTTGGCGAATGGGCCGCCATGGATGAACGCCGGATTGTTTTCAAGCGTCTGCACCAGATTGGGCGCCAGCGCATCCTTCAGCAGCACGGTCATCGCGCCATGCACCTTTAGATCCTTCGCGCGCACCGGTTTTTGGTCGCGGGTGTAGCCGATGACGATATTGCCCAGACGCGTTTTCAGATCCTTCAACGAAGTCGACAGGCAGAAAATCGCCATCACTTCGGAGGCGACGACGATATCGAAGCCGTCCTGGCGCGGATAGCCGTTGCCGGGACCGCCCAGCGACACCGTGATGTCGCGCAACGCGCGGTCGTTCATGTCCATCACCCGCTTCCAGGTGATGCGGCGCACATCAATGCCCAATTCGTTACCGTGGTGGATGTGGTTGTCGATCGCAGCGGCCAGCAGATTGTTGGCCAGCGCAATGGCGTTGAAGTCGCCGGTGAAGTGGAGGTTGATATCTTCCATCGGCACCACCTGCGCATAACCGCCGCCGGCGGCCCCCCCCTTCATGCCGAACACCGGGCCCAAAGAGGGCTCGCGCAGGCAGATCATCGCCTTCTTGCCGATCTTGTTCAGCGCGTCGCCGAGACCGACAGTTGTCGTGGTCTTGCCCTCGCCGGCCGGCGTCGGGCTGATCGCAGTGACCAGGATCAGCTTGCCGTCCTTTTTGCTTTTCAGGCTGTCGACAAATTCCAGCGACACTTTGGCTTTGGTATGGCCGTAAGGCACCAGATGCTCTTCCGGGATACCCAGTTTCTGCGCAATCTTGACGACGCGCTCCATTTTCGCCGCTTGGGCAATTTCAATATCCGACAGTGCCATGTTGCTCATCTCCTCAACGTAAAACGAATGGGTGCCCGCGTGCAGCGGACAATTTTGGATACCGCCTAAACCTTCGCGACGTTCGCCAGCACCTGCCCGCCGCCGTAGCTGGAGCGCGGCGTCAATTCACCGCCCTTCATCACCTTGACCGCGCAGTACTTGAATTCGGGAATCTTGCCGAACGGATCGAGCGCGGCATTGGTCAGCAGGTTCGCTGCCGCCTCGTAGAAGCAGAACGGGATGAACACCGCCCCACGCGGCGTGCCCTCGTCGGGCCGCGCGTACAACGAAATGATGCCACGCCGTGATTCGACCGTAATCACGTCGCCGCCCTTGGCACCCAACTGGTCGAGATCCAGCGGGTGCATCGACACGGTCGGTTCCGGCTCGATCGCATCGAGCACGCCGGCGCGGCGGGTCATCGCACCGGTATGCCAGTGTTCGAGCTGGCGACCGGTGATCAGCACAAAGGGAAATTCGCGATCGGGACGTTCATTGGCCGGAATGATGTCGGCCGGCACAAACTTCGCCCTGCCCGTAGCCGTTGGAAATTTATCAATAAAAACAATAGGCTGTCCGGGATCACCTTCCTGCTCGCAGGGATAGGTCACGCAGCTCTCGGCTTCCAGCCGCTCCCAGGTGATGCCGGCAATCGAATTCATGGCCTGGCGCATCTCGTTGAACACGTCTTTCGGCCCGTTGTAGTTCCAGGCCAGGCCCAGCCGGCGCGCCAGCTCCTGG
>Ga0113563_10002321_pt1 | contig 11415 bp, 7 predicted proteins | sample Mud3Dept3metaG_FD_80117 | JGI IMG/M metagenome (GOLD analysis project Ga0113563, IMG submission 80117) | Freshwater wetland microbial communities from Ohio, USA, analyzing the effect of biotic and abiotic controls - Mud 3 Core 4 Depth 3... | ecosystem: Environmental > Aquatic > Freshwater >...
CCCTGGGTTCCTACGCCGCAACTTCTTTCAGCGAGACGCTGCAGGCTGCCGGTCTTGCAGGCGCCTACGCGCTGGCACTCGCGTCCTCTGCAAGCGGGACGGTGGCGACCGCGGGACGCAGGGAGTGAAGCGACCGCGAAGGAGTTTCTTGCGTCTGTCGCCGACGCATACCCGCCTGACGCCCCGGTGCGGTGGGCGTTGCATCAGAGCCTGGCCAGATGGCCTGACAGATTGCCCGAAATGCTCGCGCGCCCGGTATTGCCGGTGGGTAAATAGTAGCTGAAGGGAATTCCGAGAAGGTCCGATGAGCGGAAAATACAGGGCATGGATGGAACGGATTCACGCGACGTGGGCCGAACGGACTGAATGTCGAACGGGCCGGCCGGCGTTGTTTTTCCTGGTCACTATTCTGGCGGTTGTCTCCCTGAAGGCGGCCTTTCTTTATTTTGACGCGGTTCCCCGCTTCCTCATAGGAGACTCGGCGGTCTACATCAAGTCCGCGTTTCTCATCGACCGGCCGGCCGACCGCTCCTGGGCATACGGCCTCGTGATCATCCGGCCCGTATTGTGGCTCTTCGGGTCGCTCCAGTCCCTGGTATATTTCCAGGCGGCTGTCTCCGCCTTGACGGCAGTCGCTCTCGCAGCGGTTCTGGGCTGCGTTTTCCATGTGCGCCCGTGGGTGGCCGGATTGATGGCAGTCCTCTACGCAATAGAGCCCATCGGCCTCCAGTACGAACGGTTTGTAATGACAGAAAATCCCGCCACGTTCGTCCTGGTCCTTTATTTTGCGGCTGCCCTCCTCTGCCTGCGCAATGCGTGCCCGTCCTGCATGGTTGTCGTTTCCCTGCTGTCGGCCGGCCTGGTCGCGCTGCGCGTGAGCTTCCTGCCGACTGTGGTGGTATTGTGCCTGGTCTTGCCCATGCTCGTGCCGATCAAACGGCAGGACGCACCATTCTCCCGGAATCCGGCGGCGCGCCTGCTGTTGCTTGCGCTGTCGGCAGGCTCCCTGGCGCTCTGCCACTACGGATACCTCCGGGTGAGCGAGAAGGTGACGGGCTCCAGGAAGTACAATATAGCGGACGGCTTCTTCCTGTTGGCGGCGTGGTCGCCCCTCGTTCAGAAGGATGACTTCGGGAACGATGTCCGGGCTGCCGCGGTGCTCGAGGATACGACGGTTTACCCGCGCAGTCGCCGCAACCGGGCGGGTCAGTTGTTCGGTGAGGATGGCCTGATTGCCGGTCTGCTGAAGGTATACCCGGCAGAGATCACTGCAAATCGGACAGCTCACAACGCCGCCCTGCACATTGCCTGGAGGACCCCTCTCGGGATCGCAGGGCTGGCTGCGCAATCTTACGCGGACTACTGGGACGACGCCTACCTGGACGACCGGATCGCGGTTGAGATCGGGAAGAAGGAGATCGATGCAGAACTGATCGACCTGTTCGCCCGGAGATACGGCGAGGACATCACGGGGCATCACCTGCTGTCGACCGTTACAACGCGGTACCTCTCGGGCAGCAAGGCCTGGATCCGACTGCTCCTCCTCTCGCCTGCTCTGGTGATGCTTGCCTTCGTGTTGGACCGGTATCATAGAAGAGAGACGTTCGTGCTGGCCCTGTTCCTGGCGGGCATCACATTTTCATTTGTTGCGCTTGCAACCGAGCCCGTGCCGCGGTATTTGCATTCCGTGGCCTGGCTCACTTTAGTGCTTTACGGGATCCTTTTGAACTCGGTCCTCAAGCTCGCCTCGAGGGTCGCCTTGAAACGCTGAAGGGGCCGCAAGAGCGGGCGCCGGGTCCACTCACGGCATTCCATACGGGGGAGTTCGGGCGCGTCGGCGCGCCCGAACTGATATGCAACGTGAAATCTCATGAAGTTGTGAACCTGCTCAGGGAAACCGGACCTCAGACCGGATGGCAACTGCTGGAAAAAACGCGCATGGAGGCGCTGCCGCTGTGGCAGATGTGCCGGCAAGCGGCAGAACTTCGCATCGCATGTGTGGGGAAACGGTTCCTGCGGCTGGATCGCAATGTGGAAGGGTACGCCAGGCTGTCCCCATCGATTCGCAGGGAGTTTCTGACCTACACGGTGCTCGGACTGGAGAACCAGGCAGCGGAAATCGAGGCGAAGGCGCAAGGCCTGAAACAGGAGATACGCGAAATCAGCCGAGCCAAATTCGATCTGGCGAGGGAGGCGATGGACGATACCGTCCGATCGCTCCCCGAGTGGAAATCCGTGCAGCAGCAAATCTGTTTCATTATTGCCGGAGACATCAGCTACGGAATGGCTCACGCCGTCCCGCGACCTGAAGTCAGCACGGGCAGGATGGTTCGAGGGTCGGATCTCGACATCGTGGTCATCGCCGAAGATGGGGTGGACCGAATGGCGCTGAAGGCGCTGGACGACGCCATCTTAAAGAAAAAGTACTTTCTTATCGTTCACCCGGATTACCAGGAGGAAATCGATTATCTTGTGAAAAACATATCCAGGGTCCGCCAACAGCTGGCCTTCGATACCTTTCCACACATGGTTGCCAGCAAGATCATCCATGAGGGCGCGTTTCTGTATGGAAGCGCCGGTGTCTTCGAGGCAGTAAAGTCAATGGTCGGCGAATTCGGGGTGCCCGCGAAGCTTGCTCTCCTGGAAGAACACGCAGGGGAAGAGCGCAGGGAGGCGGAGAGCAGCCTGCTGCAGACCGATGCCGGGCAGCCCGACGGCACATTCCTCCATTTGTTTCACACGCACGAAGAAAGCGAGGAGATTTACTGACGTCCGGGTGTCGTGAGGCCTTGCGTCGCGTCTCGGGAGGACCCACGGCTCCGGCACAGCCGGTCGTCATCGTGATTCCCGGGCACTTGCTGGCCTGCAAGAGCCCAGCAGGCCCGCGGCGCGCTCCGGTCAACCAGCTCTATCCCACGTTCTCGAACCCGGTCGGCGTTTCCCAACACCTTTGCAGCGGCAGTGCGGTCGATGACGAAAACCATGCAGCCGCCCCTGCGCGACAGGGCATGGCCATAGGAAATGGGTACGGAACAATCCGGTTCCATGATCAGGGCATCGGCTACGACATCGGCCTTGCGCTCGCCATTGGCCAGCAGCAGCACGGTGCTCGCCTGATACACCAGCTCGACCCCCATCGAGACGGCATACGACGGGCATTGCTGCCTGCTTGAAAAGTGCCCATCCGCCACGGCGTTCGCGACGGTGTTGTCATCCAGCTTGATCAGCAGCATGTGGTTGCCTGCGAACGGGACGCCCGACTCGTGAAAGCCGACGTGACCTCTGCCCCCGACCCCGATAACATGCAGATCGATGCCGCCGCAGCGGGCGATCTTCTCCGCGTAGGCATCCAGGATTTCCCGTCGAATCCAACGAAGGTATTCCGATGCGGCGTCCCGCCTGATGACTACAGCCTTGCCATTGCCGGTCCCCTGCAGTTCCCAATCACCCGGGTTCGCTTCCAGTTCTGCCTCGAATACCGCCTGGTCGATCTGTGTGCCCCCGGGTATGTTGGTTTCCCGGAATGGGGCATGCAGGAGGCCGAACAATTCCCGGTCCATGAAGCGGCGATAACTCTCCTTGTGCAGGGCACGCTGCTGAGCATTCTCGCCGGGCAGCCCGACATACTCATCCAGATTAAAGCTGATCAGCCTGGACGAGTCGATCTTTCCCGCATTGGCCGCTCCGGCAAGGCGCCTGTGCATGCCGGTCGGGGAATGGCCCGTTGCCAGGCCCAGGACATAGGAGGGTCTGGATGAGAGCTTCTGACGGATATCCTCGCACACCAGATCGGCGGCCAGTTCGCTCATGTGATCGAAGTCACGCGTAACGATGACCTGAAAGGGCATGGTATCGCTCCTTTGGACGCTTGCAGCCGGCCGCAGTACAGTGATTCACTCGGACGCAAACAGATGTGCGCAGGACGCGGAAGAACGCCGGCGAGCGCGCCCGGGTCTTGCCCGCGGATCTCCGAAAACCCCAGCAGGGTCCGATGGCGGCGCTATCCGGCGTCCGGGAGAACACCTCATCCTTTTCATGGAACCGTGTACTCAGCCAATGCACTTCCTGACCGTGTCCGCCAGCGAACGAGTCAGGCGGTCGGTCACGGGCTCGGTGGGGCCTTCCACCATCACCCGGCACATCGATTGGGTGCCCGAATATCGAATCAGCACCCTTCCCTGGTCCGCCAACTCGGCTTCTGCCTCCCGGATGGCTTTTTGCAGCTCGGGTATCTTATCAAGCGGGGGCTTGTCCTTGACATTCACGTTGATGATCTTCTGCGGCGAAAGCGTCATGATCTTCGCCAGCTCGGAAAGCGGCTGGCCGGAGCGTCGCATCGCCCAGAGCAACTGCAGGGCGGTAATGATTCCGTCCCCTGTGGTATGGTGATTCAGAAAAATGACGTGGCCCGATTCCTCGCCGCCGAGCACGGCGCCCTTTTGCTGCATCATCTCCAGAACGTACCTGTCGCCTACTTTGCTGACCCCCTCCTGGATTCCCATTCTCTTCAGGGCGGCGAAGTAACCAAAATTGCTCATCACGGTCGCCACGACCAGGTTGTTTTTGAGCAGGCCGAGCTCTCTATACATCCTGCCGCAGATGGCCATGATGTGATCGCCTGTGATGGGCTGCCCCTTTTCATCCACGGCGATGAGTCGATCGCCGTCGCCGTCAAAGGCGAGGCCCACGTCGGCCCCGACCTCGCATATCCTGGCGGACAGGTCTTCCGTATGCTGCGACCCGCAATGGTCATTGATGTTGATCCCGTTGGGATCGCAGTGGATGGCGCTCACGGCCGCTCCCAGCTCGGAGAAGATGCTGGGCGCCACCCGGTATGTGGCGCCGTTCGCGCAATCGAGCGCGATCCTCATTCCTTCCAGACTCTGATCTTCCGGGAAGGTGTTTTTGCAGAACACGATGTAGCGCCCGTTGGCATCATCGACGCGGCGCGCCTTCCCTATCTGGTCGGCCGTCGGCCGGATATCCCTGATTCGTCCGGAGGTGATCAGGTCTTCTATCTCATCCTCCATGGCGTCCGGCAGCTTGAAACCGTCCCGCGAGAAGATCTTGATGCCGTTATCCTGGTAGGGATTGTGAGAAGCGGAAATCACCACGCCTGCATCGGCCCTCATGCTGTGGGTGATGAAGGCGATGCCGGGAGTGCTCATGGGACCGAGCAGAAGGACGTCAACGCCCATCGAACAGATGCCCGCCGTCAAGGCGGACTCGAGCATGTAGCCGCTCACACGCGTGTCTTTTCCGATTGCCACGCTGTGCCTCAGCTTCTCATGCTTCCTGCACACGTAGGCAATGGCGCGGCCGATCTCAAGCGCCATCTCTGCCGTCATGGGGTGAACATTTGCGATGCCTCTGATGCCGTCCGTGCCAAACATGCGTGCCATTTTTCACCGCCGAGTTATGTGATTGCCCAAAGCGCCGATGCTGAATCAACGATCTCCTGCAGCCACGCGGCGCCCGCCCTGCGGGCCGGAGGGTTGAGAGCGCTCACGGCCGGGTTGTGGCCGCACGCCGCATCGCTCTGTTCCCATTCCTTCATGAAAGCGTCGCGATGGGCGGCGCCTGCTGCCGCCGCAGGCCCTGTTTTGAGCCGCGCTTCCATTTCCGGCCATTGATCCGCCAGCGCCTGCTGCTGTGACTGTATCCAGGGCGGCAAATCCTCGCCGGTCTCGAGGCGGGCGCGCTTCAGCGAGAGCGGCATTCTGTCGGCGAGCTCCTTCAGGCGCTTCACCCGCTCCTCCAATCCGTCTTCGATTTGCGCCAGGGCGCCCGCATGACATGCCCGACGGAAAGCATCCGCCGACATGGTGCGGACCCGAACGTGCTGATACCAGGCCCTCAATGCCCACAGGTTCCCGATATAGATCAGATTGTTTTTGACAATCCTGTTAATGCCGCGATACACCCCGGCCGCGAATACGCGGACCTCTCTGGCGGCTGCCGGCGGAGCAAAAAGCCGGCATTCCTCCAGGATGTCCTGGCGGCAGATGGTGCCGGCCGGAATGACCGTGCCATAGGCAATCCGCGCAGGTCCCACCAGGCCTCCCTGCCCCCCCAGGAATATGGGCGGCCGATCCAGAAAAACGCCGCGCGGCACGTCGCCGATCAGGGAGGGCGTTGCCTTATCCTGGTGCGGCGTAAAATTGAAGTGAATGTAAGAAGAGCCTATTTCGCTGTGGTTTCTCCGGCTGGTTCCCCCCGCCATCAGAACATCGCAGAAGTTGATCAGGCTGCCCGCGGTGACGAAGGGCAGAAAAATCGTCTGCTTGAATCCGACGGCGTGGGCGCCCCCGGCTTCCTCCTCCAAAAGCGTACCCGGCCGCACGTGCGCCGCGCTTCCCATGCTGGCGCCATCCAGAAAAGTGGCGCCGGAGAAGAAGCCGCCTTTCAGGGCTACGTTGTGGCCCAGCTGACAGTCTTCGATCGCGACCGGGGCTTCCCTGCCGAGCTCCGAGCCCGGACCGATCGATGTTTTCGCCCCGGAAACCCTGCAACCGGTGTGGAGAATGACGCCGGGTGCGATTCGCTCGGGATTTACCGACTCATCCACCTCCACGGAAAACGGGCACGGAAGCGTAACTCCTCTGTCGAGAAGGCGCTGAACGGGCAGAGTCAGTTTTTGTGCATCCTTCATCCAGATACTCCTTGTCACAGTCGGCCGGGTTCTCGGATCAACTCAAATACCTCAGCCATGGCATCATGTCAAGAAGGCTGGAGCACCCCTCTCACAGGCTGATCCCTTCGATCCCGCTCCGCAAGGACAGGGCAACCGCCGGCCTGTCGCCCCCTTCGCCCCGGCGAACAACCAATGATTCGTGCAATTTGCCCTGAGGCTTTACATCCATTTATTCGGTGGCAGGCTGCTCTTTCCCCGAATTCAAGGGTCCCGGGATCGAATGGATGGCGGTCGGGTGTTGACAGGCGGAATGGTTTCCCAAAATTCGGGTAAGAGCCGCCCGTCACCGAATTTCTTGCGGACGGGGATCGACTTGGGCGAAAATACAGCCTGTGACATTCAACAGCTGTATCGGCGGCCCGGTGCGCCTAACGGACGTCCAGGGTCTCACGTATCAATAATTCGTCGGAGGACAAGAACCTTGAGTGAGGAAACTGACAAAATAAAAATGAGCCGTCGCGAGATGGTGAGCTCGATCGGCAAAGCCGCGGCAGCGACCGCAGTGCTGTCCCCGCTGCTGCGCAATGTGATCGTCACAGGCGCGATTGCAGGAGATGCGGCGTCATTGAACGCGGCCGCAGGCGTCGACCGGGTCACGGTATTGCCGGGGAAGACCTACCTGATGGGCTGGGCAGGATTCGGCGAGTTGGCGGGCCCTGGGAGGGAAGGCGGCAGAGGAGAAGGCGGCAGGGGAGCCCCTTCGGGACCCACGCCTGCGGCCATTGAATTCGAGATGGTGCAAGGCGCCAATCCGCGCAGCCAGACGGTTGCTCTTTCCGTCGAGGGCGCGACGGGCTGGACTGCCACCGCGGCTTCCAAGCCGGCATGGCTATCGATCCCCTCTACTTCCGGGAGGGGCGGACGAGCAGGAGCACCCCCCCAGGTGAACAGGTTTTTCACCGTGTCCGTCGATGCCGCAACGCTTCCGCCCGGCAGCTATCAGACGAACGTAACCATCAACGCGCCGGGAGCCGCCAATCCGACGCAGACCATGGCCGTGAATCTCCGCGTCGCTCCGGCAACTTTCACCTGGAGCAGGGAATCCGGTCCCGGGACCGTCAAGTTTGCGGATCCCGGCTCGCTGGCCACAACCGCGAATTTCTCAACTCCCGGTGACTACGTCCTGAAGCTCACGGTAAACACCGGTGAGACGACCGCGTCGTCGACGTTTCATGTCTCGGTGGAAACCGCGCCTCCGGCGAAGCAGCTGGATGCCGTTTATACCAAAAACTTCAAGATTGACAGCCCGTTGTGGAACGCCAGGGCGAAAGCCCTGATCGCCAGCTGGATCCCCCACTGCATAGATCAGATCAACCGGAACGACCTGACGCAGGGTCCGGGCGGCATCGACAACTTTATTGAGGCTGCGAAAGCGCTTCGCGAGGAACCGCACGGCGCCCACAAGGGCTATGTATTCTCCAACGCCTGGGTGCACCAGACCGTCGAATCGATGAGCATCGCCCTCATGATCGACCCGCAGGGCGATCCCGAGATCATCAGGGCGCACGAGAAGATGCGGGCGACTCTGGAGGACTGGATCCCGAAAATCCTGGCTGCCCAGCACCCCGACGGCTACCTGCAGACCGCGTTCACGCTGCGCGACGCGCAGCGCTGGCCGGATCGCTGGACTCCCCAGGGAAGAGGCAACCATGAGGGGTACGTCGCCGGCTACTTCATCGAGTCGGCGATCAATCACTACCTGATGACCCGGAAGAAGGACGCCCGGCTGTACAACGCAGCCAAGAAGCTGGCCGACTGCTGGTGCGACAACCTGGGGCCTCCGCCCAAAAAGGAATGGTACGACGGGCACCAGGAGATGGAACAGGCTCTGGTGCGCTTCGGCCGCTTCGTCAACGACATGGAGGGGGGCGGGAAGGGCCAGAAATATATCGACCTGGCCAAATTCCTGCTCGACTGCCGCAAGAACGGCAGCGAGTACGACCAGAGCCATCTGCCGGTGATTCAGCAGTACGAGGCGGTGGGCCATGCGGTGCGCGCGGTCTACACATATTCCGGCATGGCCGATGTTGCCGTGGAAACCCACGACCCGGATTACCGGAGCGCCGTCAAGTCGCTCTGGGACAACATCGTCAACAAGAAATACTACCTGACCGGCGGCGTCGGCAGCGGCGAAACCTCCGAGGGCTTCGGCCCGAATTATTCGCTCCGGAACAACGCCTACTGCGAGTCGTGCTCGAGCTGCGGAGAGATCTTCTTCCAGTGGAAGATGAACCTGATGTATCACGACGCCAAATACGCCGACCACTACGAATTGACGATGTACAACGCCCTCCTGGGAAGCACGGATCTGGCCGGGACGGTTTTCTATTACACCAATCCTCTGGACGCGAACGCCCCGCGTACACCGTGGCACAATTGCCCATGCTGCGTCGGGAACATCCCGCGGACTCTGCTCATGCTGCCCACCTGGGTATATGCCAGGAGCCCGGACGGCGTCTACGTCAACATGTTCGTCGGCAGCACCATCACGGTCGAGAACGTCGGCGGCATCGACATCGAGATGGTTCAGGCGACGAATTATCCTTGGGACGGCAAGGTCGCGATCACCGTCAATCCTGATACGCAGAAGAACTTCAGCGTCAGGGTCAGGGTGCCGGTCCGGGATGGCAGCGTGCTTTACAAAGGCATGCCGGAGGCCGACGGAATCACCTCGCTGGCAGTCAACGGCAGGGCGATCAAGCCGGTGATCGAAAAGGGCTATGCCGTGATCACCCGGAACTGGAACAGGGGCGACAAGATCGACCTCGTTCTCCCTCTGAAAGTCCAGCGCGTCAAGGCGAGCGACAAGATCGAAGCGACCCGGGGCAAGGTGGCCCTGCGATATGGCCCTCTGGTCTACAACATCGAGCAGGTCGACCAGGACATCACCAAGGCGCTCGGGCCTTCGTCGCCGCTGGCCACGGAGTGGAGGCAGGACCTGCTGGGCGGCGTTCTCGTGATCAAGGGGCAGTTCGCCGATGGCTCGCCGATGATGGCGATCCCGAACTACGCGCGCACGAACCGTGACCCTGCGCCCCCGCCTCAGCCCAAGCCTCAGGCTCCGCCCGCCGGTGCGGCGCCTGGACAAGCGCAGCGTCCGGCGCCGCGCCCGCCGACTTCCATCGTCTGGATCAAGGAGGCATAACGGTTCCGCAGGCCGCGGCAGACCTGGCCGCCGATTCCGGTTCTCGTATCGGCTTAGCCGGGATTGTGTCCCAAGACGTAATATTGTCCGCCCAGCGGGATGCGCTCGAGATATCGTTCCAGAGGCCCTAGCAGCCGGAGTGTCACAGGGAAAAACAGCGTGTAACCCCAACGGATCCTCTCCAGCTGCGCCGCGGCCAGGAGCCCGGCCAGTTGTTTTCGCTTCAACAGGCTCGCATCCTTGTCGAAGGCGCAGGAGGCAACCAACCTGCGTGTGACTGGATTGCAGGGATTGTGTTCGAAGATGACGAGGGTTCCATTGTTGGCAAGCCGGCTGCGACAGAATTCCACCGTTTTGGGCCGATCCTGTGGCGGAATGTGATGAAAGACTCCTGCGCTGAAAATGAGGTCGAACCTCAACTCCGGAGGCAGTTCCTCAGGGTGAAAAAACTCCGCGGATGGGATTCTCCGCCCGGCAGTTTCGAGACTCCTCCTGGAAATGTCACAACCGACAATGCGACTCATGGGGAAATATCTGTAAAAAAACGGGATGCTCTGGCCTACCCCACAGCCAAAGTCCAGGATTCTGCCGCCGACAAGGTCTACCATGTTTCGGATCAACCGGACCTTGTACTCTGCGAAATATGTGACATCCTTGTCGAAGAACGAGACATTCTTTTGCGCCAGCTCCACATAATCGGCTGCCCAATCGTCGAAATCGGTTCTCTGTTTCATTGCAGGTCATGCTCTATGAAATAGGCCGGGCGATGTTTCGTCTCGAAGTAGATCTTGGCCAGGTATTCTCCCAAAATCCCTATCGCCAAGAGTTGGATGCCCCCCAACATATATAAGGCAATTGCCACCGAGGTCCAGCCTACGATGGTGTGCCCTGTGAGGTAAGCGACCAATGAGTAAGTCGCGGCAGCAACAGAGAGCATGAACAGCACCAAGCCGGCAAACGAAATCAACCGGAGTGGGGTGGAGCTGAAAGAAGAGATCCCTTCCCATGCAAACGAGAGCATCTTCCGGAGCGGATACTTTGATACACCGGCTGCACGGGGTTTGCGGTCATACATCACAACCCTGGTGGCAAAGCCCATCGATGGCACGATACCGCGCAAGAACAGATTGGATTCCTGATACGCGGCAAGGCACTCCAGCGCTTTCGCGCCCAAGAGTCGAAAATCCGCGTGATTCTCGATAATGCCTACCCCAAGCAGCTTCATGAGCTTATAGAATCCGAGCGCGGTCCATCTCTTCAGCCTGGGATCGCTGCGGCGCTCCTGCCGTACACCATACACCACTTCCGCACCCTGTTTAAATGCATCGAGCATGGACACGATTGCTCTGAAGTCGTCCTGAAGATCCGCGTCGATGGACACTGCGCAGTCCGCCTTACCGCGCACCTTGTGCAACCCGGCGAGGAGTGCCTTCTGGTGACCGACGTTCCGCGCCAGCTTAATTCCCTTGATCCGATCGGGCTCAGCAGCGTGAGATGCGCAAATCACCCCCCAAGTGCCATCCTGACTTCCGTCGTCCACACAGATGACATAACTGTCGCCCCGTATTCTGTTCGC
>Ga0113563_10002323_pt1 | contig 11410 bp, 10 predicted proteins | sample Mud3Dept3metaG_FD_80117 | JGI IMG/M metagenome (GOLD analysis project Ga0113563, IMG submission 80117) | Freshwater wetland microbial communities from Ohio, USA, analyzing the effect of biotic and abiotic controls - Mud 3 Core 4 Depth 3... | ecosystem: Environmental > Aquatic > Freshwater >...
CACGGCCATCATGAACCAGGCCGAGCGCGCGCGCTTCAAGCCGACCGTGCTGGCCAACAGCTCGCTTTTCTCCGTCAAGACCCTGGAGATGGGCGGCAAGGCCGTTGAGGGGACCATGATCCCGGTGAACTACTTCGGCAGCGACCCGCGGCCGGCGGCCCAGGCCTTCACCAGGGAATACAAGGCGCTATACGGCGCAGACCCCAACCAGTTCGCGGCCTTGGCCTACGACGCGGCCGGCGTGCTGGTGGCGGCGCTCAAGGCGGTGGGCACCGACAGCCGCGCCAAGGTGCGCGAGGGTCTGATCGGGCTCAAGGGCTACGAGGGCGCCACCGGCCCCATCTCCTATGCCGAGGGCCGTGACCCGGCCAAGCAGCTGGTGCGGATCATGATCAAGGACGGTCAGTGGGTGATGTACAAGCCGTAAACAAGTCTTCCGGCGTCCGTTTGCCGGGACAGGGGTGCGTGACGTCGGTTGGCCTATAGTCGCGAGGGGCCAAGGGGTCGGGGGTTCAAGGGGGAAAATAGTCTATCCCTTGGCTTGACTCCTTGGCCCCTCGAGCCCTTCTACTCTTATGCCTTCGTTCCTGCTCGAGCAATTCATCAACGGCCTGACCCAGGGCAGCGTCTATGCGCTGCTGGCCCTGGGTTTCACCCTGATTTTCGGTACCCTGCGCATGGTGACCTTCGCCCACGGCGAGGTCTACATGATCGGGGCCTACGTGGGCTTCGAGATCATCCGGCTGCTCCACCCCAGTTTCCCCCTCGCCCTGGCGGCGGCACTGGCGGCCACGGCCCTGCTGGGCATCGTGGTGGAGCTCCTGGCCTTTCACTTCCTGCGAAACGCCCCCCACGCGACCTCGCTGCTGGTGACCATCGGCATATCGATCCTGCTCGTCAACCTGGCCCAGAAGATCTGGGGGCCGGAGACCCAGGCCATCCCCTTCGGGACCCTCGACCGGCTCGGCGATTTTGAAATCGAAATCGCCGGGGTCTACATCACCTTTCTGCAGATCGCGGTGCTGGGCGTCACCGTTCTGCTCATGCTGGCGCTCTATTTCGTCATCGACCGCACCAGGCTCGGTATGGTGATCCGCGCCACGGCCCAGGATTACGAGGCGGCGTATGCCATGGGGGTCAACGTCAACGTGATCTACATGGCGGCCTTCGCCATGGGATCGATGCTCGGCGGCGTTGCCGGCGTGCTGGTGGGGGTGTACTACAACATGTTCTACCCCACCATGGGCGGGCTCTACGGACTCAAAGCCTTCAGCGCCAGTGTGGTCGGCGGGCTCACGAGCCTGCCGGGGGCGGTGGTGGCCGGACTGCTGATCGGACTGGTCGAAACCTTTTCGGTCGAGTTCGGGGCGTCGAATTTCCGCCACGTTTTTTCTTTCGTTTTCATGATCCTGATCCTGCTGCTGCGGCCGGGCGGGCTCTTCGGCGGAAAGGAGATGGCGCATACGCGGGGGGACTGACGATGATTTTTTGGAAAGCCCCCGCAAGGCGGGGCTTTCCAAAAAATCATGACCAGAGGGTTGCGTTGGGCGAGGTTGTAAATGAGCTTTGTCAAATCCGTATTGGCGCATTCGCCGGTTCTTTTGATCATTGCGATTTTTGCGGGGGTGCCGCCTTTCTTCACCAACATGTACCACCTCCAGGTGCTGGTGTTTATCGGCATCTACGCCATCCTCGCGCTCAGCCTCAACCTGCTCAACGGCTACGTGGGTCTTCTGTCCATCGGGCATGCCGCCTTCTACGCCATCGGCGCCTATGCCTCGGCCAAGCTGTCCATCGAGCTGGGGCTGCCGTGGGTGCTGGCCCTGGCCGGGGCCGGGGCCGTCTCCGGCCTCTTCGGGTACCTCATCGCCAAGCCCACGCTGCGGCTGTCGGGCATCTATCTGACCCTCGTGACGCTCGGCTTCAACATGATCCTCTTCCTGGTGCTTCAGAACTGGATGAGTTTCACCAACGGCCCGCTCGGGATCATGGACATCCCGCCGCCCTCGCTCTTCGGCTGCGTGGTCAGCTCGCGGCTGCAGTACTACTACCTGATCCTGGCCCTGGTGCTGGCGACGGTCTTCAGCATGCACCGTCTGATGACCTGCCGCTTCGGCCGGGCGCTCACCGCCATCCGCGAAAACGAGCTCGCCGCCGAAGCAACGGGCGTGAACACCACGCGCTACAAGGTCCAGGCCTTCGTCCTGTCGGCCTTCTATGCCGGGATCGCCGGAAGCTTCTACGCGCACTTCGTGAAGTACATCAGCCCGGACAGTTTCACCATCAACGAGTCCTTCATTCTGCTGGCGATGCTCGCCTTCGGAGGCCAGGGCAACCTGATCGGCCCGGTGGTCGGTGCGGCGGCCCTTATCCTGATCCCGGAGATTTTCCGGCCCCTGCAGGAGTACCGCATGTTCGTGTACGGAGGGGTTCTCATCGTCATGATGCTGGTGCGGCGCCAGGGGCTGCTGGGAGGACGATCCTTCCGTCTGCGCCTGACCCGGTTCGACCCGGCGCCGGCCGGGGTCTACGCCCGCGGGGACAAATTCCTGCCGGAGGGCTGAGGATGGCACTGCTGCGGATCGCGGAGGTCACCAAGGAGTTCGGCGGGTTGAAGGCCCTGCGGGAGGTGTCCATGCACCTCGACGAGGGCGAGATCGTGAGCCTCATCGGCCCGAACGGCGCCGGCAAGACCACGCTCTTCAACTGCATCACGGGCACCATGCCGCCCAACCGGGGCTCGGTCCGGTTCTTGGACGAGGAGATCGTGGGGCTGCCGCCGCACGAGGTGGCGCGCCGCGGCATCAGCCGCACCTTCCAGCACATCCGGGTGTTCGGCCAGATGTCGGTGCTCGAAAACGTCATGGTGGGCCGGGACTTCAAAGGCCGCACCGGGATTTTCAGCGCGTTGCTGCGCCCGCCGCGGGTCGGCCTTGAGGAGGCCGACAACCGCAAGCACTGCGTGGAGGTCATGTCCCTTTTCGGCGAGCGGCTCCTGCCGCGGCTGAACCAGCCGGCCCGGGAGCTGTCCTACGCCAACCGCCGCCGGGTGGAGATCGCCCGGGCGCTGGCCTCCGGCCCCAAGCTCATCCTGCTCGACGAGCCCACGGCCGGCATGAACCCGCACGAAACCCAGCAGGTGGTGGACCTCATTCGTCTGATTCGCGACCGCGGCCACAGCGTTTTGGTCATCGAGCACAAGATGAAGGTGGTCATGACGGTTTCCGACCGCATCGTGGTCCTCGACCACGGCGAAAAAATCGCCGAGGGCCCCCCCGGTGCGATCGCAACCGACCCGACCGTCATCCACGCCTACATGGGAGGCCGCCGGCGTGCTCAAGCTGACTGACGTGAACACTTTCTACGGGCCCATCCAGGCGCTGAAAAACGTCTCCTTGACGGTCCACGAGAAGGAGATCGTGTCGCTTCTGGGCGGCAACGCCTGCGGCAAGTCGACCACGATGAAGACCATCCTCGGCCTGGTGCGGCCGAAACAGGGGCGCGTCGAGTTCCTCGGCCGGCGCATCGACCGCCTGCCGTCCTCGGACATCGTTCGGGCCGGGATCGCCCCGGTGCTGGAGGCCCGGCGCCTGTTTCCCTATCTCAGCGTGCACGAGAACCTGCTGATGGGCGCCTACACCCGCAAGGACACGGAGGGGATCCGCGCCGACGTGGAGCGCATGTATGCCTTGTTTCCCGTCGTGCAGGAGAGAAACCGGCAGCTCGCCTCGACCTTGAGCGGCGGTGAACAGCAGATGGTGGCCATGGCCCGGGCGCTCATGGCCCGGCCCAAGCTGCTCATCATGGACGAGCCGTCCATGGGGTTGTCGCCGCTATACGTCGACAAGGTCTTCGAGATCATCCAGGTGATCAACCGCGAGGCCGGCGTCGCCGTCCTGCTCGTCGAGCAGAACGCCAACATGGCGCTTTCCATCGCCAGCCGCGGCTACGTGCTGCAAACCGGCGAGATCGTTTTGCACGACACGGCCGAGAACCTCAAGAACAACCCGCTGATGCAGAAGGCCTATCTCGGAGTCGCATAAAATTTTTGCCCAAAAACGGGGCAAAAATTTTATTGTATACAGATTGTGAAAATAAACCATTAGTGATTAACTACGGGATTAAATTTTTTCCTGGAGAAAGAGATGAACAAAATCGAACGAGTCGAGGGCGTTTTGATAGGCAAGGATGTCGACTATCCCCCCATTTCTCTCTGGTACCACTTCGGCGTTCAGCACGGCGGGGGGGAGCCGTTCGCTCGCATCAGCCTGGAGTATTTTCACCACTATGACTTCGATTTTCTCAAGGTGATGAACGACTACTACTACCCGACGCCCAAGGGGCTCGACACGGTGCGCACGAAAGCGGACCTGCAGCGGTTCACGACCTTCGACGTGGAGCGCTGCGAGTGGCGGGAGCAGTTCAAGGCGCTGCGCATCATCGCCCGGGAGCTCAAGGGCCGGGCATATTTCATCGACACGGTCTTCGACCCCTGGCAGAGCATCCGGCGCAGTGTCGCCGGGGAGAACATGGAGCATCTCGCCCAAAACGAACCCGAGGCGCTGCATGCGGCGCTCGCCGCCGTAACCGAGAACCTGATCGCCTATTCCGAGAGGGCCCTTGAAATCGGCGCCGCCGGGGTCTTCATGTCCGTGCCGGCCGCGAAGGAGATCGTCAGTCGGGAGGTGTTTCTCACCTTCGTAAAGCCCTATGCCGCAAAGGTGTTCGCAGCCATCTCGGGGTTGGGCCGGATGAACACGGCCCACATCCACGGGGAGGAACTCTACATGGACGACTGCCTGGATTTCCCCGTGAACGTTTTCAGCTGGTGGGACCGCGGCCCGCACGGCCCCTCGATGGATTACGTCCGGCAGCGCGTCCCCGGCTGCGTCATGGGCGGCATCGACCAGACCCTGCTCACCCGGCGTTCGCCGGCCTTTCTGAAAGACCATGTGCGCGAAGGCGTCGCCTTGGGCGGCGGCCGGCGGTTTTTCATCGCCAACGGCTGCAGCATCGACACCTGGGTGAGTCCGGAGATCGTGCGCGCCGTCGTCGCGGCCTCGCGCGGAAAATGAGGTTTCTCGTCGCAGCCTGCGGCCCCCGCCTTCAAATGAAACGTCAACCTGGAATCGAAGAGGCCACATGACGAAACAAGTGGATCAAAAAGAGATGATCGACAAGGTGCGGGCGGCCATCAAGGACCGGGCCACGTGGTTGGCCCTGCTGGTGCGGGCCTTCAAGGAGGCCTTTCCCGAAAAGGAGGTCGAGCGCCTGGCGCGCAAGGCCATCTACGAGTTCGGCCGGATGAAGGCCAGAAACGACCCCAAGGACTTCAGCCCGGCGGCCTGGGTTGAGAAACACGTCTCCAAGGGGTCCTCGCTGGTGTTCGACTCCGACGTCGAGATCAACGACCGGGGGGCCCTGCAGCGCATGAAATTTTGCGCGCTGGTGGAGGCCTGGAAGGAAATGGGCTGCACCCCGCAGGAGATCGACCTCTTCTGCGACATCGCCATGGAGGGCGACCGCGGCCGGGCCGATGCCCACGGCGTGCGTATGGAGCTCGAGGAGCGCATCGCCCGGGGGGACCGATACTGCCAGCTCAAGATATTCGACCGCTGATGACGCAACGATCCGGGAACATTTACCTGTGCGGGATGATCGGCTCCGGCAAGACCACCGTCGGCTCGCGCTTGGCCCATGCGATAGAGCTGCCCTTTTTGGACCTGGACCAGGAAATGGACCGCATCCTGGGCTATTCCTTCCACCGCCTGGTCCAGGAGAAGGGTTGGGTGGCCTTTCGGGAGCTGGAGTACGCGATCTGCAAGCGCTTCGCGCGCCGGGAGAGGTCTCTGATCTGCCTGGGGGGCGGCACGGTGCGCTACGAGTGGAACATGGATGTCCTGAGGGGCACCGGGTTCATCATCCTGTTGACGGCCTCTCTCGATGAACTGGCGCGTCGGGTCCGCGCGGCGGACCGGCCGCGGGTGAACGCCGGGGCCACCTTGGAAGAGGATCTCCGAGCGATCTGGTCGGCGTCCGAGGAAAAATACCGCCGTGCGGCGGACCTCACGTACGACACCGACGGGAAAAGCCTCGAGGTGGTCGTGGCGGAATTGCAGCCGGCCATTGTCGACTACCTGTCAGGGGGTTGACTACGGGCCGTCGCAGTCCCCGGGCCCGGACCGCCGGCCGGTGATTTTTCGTTTCGCGCTCCTTAGGTACGTCGGCAGGTTGATGAACAGCGGAACGGCGCCGAAAGGGGCCCAGCAGCGCCTGTAAAGCAGGGAGTCGAAAATGATGAATAGGGTCGACTTCGTCTACAAAACGAGCTATTACTTCAAAAGTCGAATATGCCGAATTCCAAGGCCCGCGCAGCGGCGGAGCCTTCACTCGAACCAGAACCGGCATCTTTGATTGCCGGTCAATAAAGCAGGTGACCGAGGGTATCCTATCGTATGCCTGTGAACTGCCTGACCACCGAGAGCCGTTACCTCACGCCCGAGCGGACCGGGCCCCCGGTGGCCGCCTGGTTCCCCGGCGCGGTGTTTTACGCAAAGGCGTTCGGGATCGTCTACCGCGCCGCCGGCTGGTCGAAGCAAGGCCGTTACGACCACCGGCGCTGGATCGAGAGCAGCGTCGCCACCGTGCGGGCGCTTGAGTCCGTGGGCGGCCGCTTCGAGTTCCAGGGCCTGGATGTCGTCCGGAACCTTTCGTCCCCGTGTGTTTTCATCGGCAACCACATGAGCATCCTGGAGACCTTCGTCCTGCCCTGCCTCATTGTGCCGCACCGCAACGTGACCTTCGTGATCAAGGAAAGCCTCATCACCTATCCGCTGTTCGGCCACGTGATGCGCAGCCTCAACCCGGTCGTGGTGGGCCGGGAAAACCCCAGGGAGGATTTGCGATGGGTGCTGGAGGAGGGGCAGAAGCGACTGGAGGACGACATTTCCATCGTCATCTTCCCCCAGACCACCCGCAGCGTCGAGTTCGACGCGAAAAAATTCAACAGTCTCGGGGTCAAGCTCGCCAAGCGCTGCAGCGTGCCGGTGGTCCCTTTCGCCCTGAAGACCGACGCCTGGGGCCTGGGCCGGCGGTTGAAGGACTTCGGCAGGATTTGCCCTGAAAAAACAGTCCACATCCACTTCGGCGAGCCCATGACGGTCCAGGGAAGCGGGAAAGAGGAACACAGCCGCGTGGTGGAGTTCATTGAAAAGAACCTGGCTGAGTGGCGATAGGCAGGTGGTTTTACGCCGACACTCCCCCAATCGAATTTTTTCGACAGAAAAAATTCAAAGGGTGACCCCCTTCAACAAGAGGGTGATCACCTTCTCCGTTTTCTCCGAAGAGACCTTCTTGAGGACCTCCCTGAACTCGGGGTATTCGTTCCTGATGCGGTTGAACTCCGTTGCCGTCAGAATGAAGACTTCGCAGTAGGTCAGGGCTTTCACCGAGGCGGTGCGCTTCTCCTTGAGAATCAGGGAGAGATCCCCGAAATAATCGCCGTCCTCCAGGGTCCCGTAATTTTCACGCCCGTCCTCCGATAGAATCTCCACTTTCCCGTGGCTCAAAAAGAAAATCTCTTTTCCGAGTTCCCCGGCTCGGGCAATCAAAACGCCGGGGGCGTAAGTCTGGGGTTTGAGCGCCAACAGGAGCACGTTGCGCAGAACCGGCGAGCAATATTTGAACAGGGGGACTTTCTGCGTGAGGTCCTTGGTCAAATAGAGTAGGAGATTGAGCCGGAAAGAGGGCGGAAGGTCCTCGAAAAGAGCCTCCTCCTTGACCCCGCGGTGGTGGGCCCACAGGTATTCGTAGTAGTTGCGAACCTGTTCGTTGAGCTGCGGCGGCACATGTCGGGAGTGTAGATATTGGCTGATCGCTTCAATCCGGTTGAAAAAAGAGGCCCGGGCCGCGTCGAGATTGCTGGCGAGAGAAGCGATGTTGCCGATGATGAAGGCATAGGTCGATGCCCCCATCAGCATGATCAGGATGCTGAAGACATACTCGAAGTCGCGATGCGGCGTGATATCGCCATACCCCACGGTGGCCATGGTCTGGATCACCCAGTAAAGCGCGCGGATGTACTGGGTGGCCGGGCCCGCATGCTCGATGCCCTGCTGAACCACCCAGCAATTCTCGGGAAACCCCTCGAGATAGGGTACCAGGAACCAGGCGCAGGCGATCCAGTGGACGAGCAGCATGAAGATCGTGAAATACTTGCCGATGCGCAGGTAGCCGGAGTTGGTCCAGCTCAGGCCCTGCCAGCGGCGGAAGATGACGAAAAGCCGCACCACGCGCAGGAGCCGCAGTTGCCGCAGGACCAGCACCAGCGCGATGCCGGCCACGCGGATCTCCTCGCCGCCCAGGAAGAAGGCATCCAGCGGGACGTTCGCCGCCAGATCGACGAAGAAGAGCGTCTTCAGGTAATGCCTTGCGGCCTGGCCGGCATCGTTTATTTTTTCGCCGTGGCGCCGGAACGAGGTGAAAAAGTTCAGGACGATATCCACCCCGAAAAAGAGGTCGATGAGATAGACGAGCCCGGAGCCGAGCGGCAATGCCACGTGCCGGAAGGAAAGCTGGAACGGGATCAAAAGGCAGCCCGCAATGATCCACAGGAGGATGAAAATATCCCAGCTCAACCGGAAGGTTGAACTCTCATCGATGGTTCGCATGTGGGGCAAGCAGAAAGAGCGGCCACCCGGGAGTATCGGCCCCTGCCGGGGAAGTTCTTGCAACCGCATGGAGTTTAAAAACGGGGGCGGGTCCAACCCGCCCCCGTTTTTAAATTAGAAGAAACGGTACTCCAGGCCGAGGCCAACGGCCCAGACATCCTTGTCGTACTGGGTGCCGGCCGGTGCCCGGGAAGAGTTGGCATCCGTTTGCACGGATTCGTACCAGACCTTCGTGCCGCTCAGGGTCAGGCTCAGACGTTCGACCGGGCTCCAGACCAGGCCCAAGCCCACCGTGTTTGCATCCAGTTCCGGCGCCTCGGGCAGCAGGTCCACCGAGTTCATGCCATTGATCTCGGTGTGCATGTAACCCACACTGAACCGCCACTGGGGATTCAGGATGTACTCCAGCGCGACTCCGATGTCATAGCTGTTGCCGGGGCCGGAATTCTGAAAGCGGTTTCCCTGAAACGTGGCCCCCTTCTCCAGGTAATAGGTCAGGTTCGGCTCGATCCGCAGGGTGCCCGGGATGATGAAGTAGGATACTCCGAGCCCGATGTAGCCGGGCAAATCTTCACGCTCATGGGTTCCATCGGCCCACCCGACGCCTCTCGAGACGGCTTGGCCGGGGGAGGTATCCGTGGTGTCGGCTTTAAAATTGAGGGGTGTATTGGACATGTAGGTCAAGCCGATGTTGAGATCTTTGATGGGCGCCCAGTCAAGGCCCAAAAAGTAATTGAAGGCCTCGTCGTTCCGCTCGATCTTGACATTGACCGCGTTGGCAGGCCCCGTCGTCCCCTGCGCCTGGCCCTTGAATTTCTGGTAGGCATCGACATAGCGCACCCCGCCGCCGATCGACAGCGAGTCAAGGACTTTGAAGGCGGCGCCCAGGCTGTATCCGACATAGTAGCTGTCGGCTTCTAAGGACTGGTTTATATTGTTGGGATTGCCGGCAGCGCCGCCCAGATAAGTGCCCAGCCCTCCGAAGGCGCCGGGAAGAGACAGCATGGTCGTGCGCGCATTGCCGTCGTTGAACTGGACTTCTCCACCGCCGCCGGGGATGGTGACGTCAAAAAAAACAGACCAGCGGTTCTGCTTGTACACCGCAAACAAGCCGGGAATGATGGAAGGTTCTTCTGAATCTAAGGTTCTTCCGCCTAAGTTAAGAGGTCCGATTGCGTTAGGCAGTTGGTTGGAATAATCCTTCATCAGGTAAATGGCATCCGCCTTCAGGTAGAGACCATCCTGCATCATGGCGGTGCCGGCCGGGTTGTAAACCGCGGCGTCGGCCATGTCGGTGGCGGCGTTGCGGTTCAGCGTGCGCATGTAGTCGGCGCTGAGGTTCTGTTTGTTGATGATGCCTCCGGCCTGCAGAGATGACGCCAGGCCGACCATTAGCACAATAATTCCAACAGCGATAAAGCCCTTGCGCATTTCTCTCCTCCCTCCTTTTAGTTTAACTGCTGCCTGTTTTAAGTCTCCTCCCCTCCCATTAATTTTCTTGTAGGCTCTAAGGTGAAAATTCCCGCTGAATCCGGATTCATTCTCTACAAACAAATTCTTCGCTATGCAAGACCAAATTTTTAAACTTTAGTGGTTTAATAGCATTAAGCCGGTCAATTTTTCTGAATTTGATTTTGAAGAGTAAAAATCATTTATCATACCGCCTCTATGGTGGACGGCGGCTTGGGCGCGATGTTGTAGGTGACGCTGACGACCCCCGGCACTTTCCGGAGGATCGCCTGCGCCAATTTTTCCAGTTTCACGATCCGCTTTGAATGGCGTCCAGAAATCGCTTCCCGTACTGCTCGGCCTTGCGCTCGCCGACGCCGGTGACCCCCAGAAGCTCGCTACGGTTGGACGGCCTGCGGGCGGCCATCTCTTTCAAGGTCCTGTCGTGGAAAACGACGTAGGGCGGCACGCCCAGCTCTTTTGAAATTTCCAGCCTGAGCTGCCGCAGCCTCTCGAACAGCCGCCGGCTGCCTTCATCAACGGCATCATCCGGCCGGGCGGCCGACTTCCCGACGGACCTGGACTTGGGTCCTTTTTGCGGCGGCTCGTCTTTGCGGAGCTGCACCGCTTGGACTCCCTTGAGAACCGGCCAGCTTTTGTCGGTCAGGCGGAAACCGGATATCTCGGCCAGGTTGACGGTCAGCAGCCCGCTTGCCGCGAGCTGGCGGAACACGGATCGCCACTCCGCGGCGGAGAGATCTCGGCCCACGCCGAAGGTCTTGATCCGGTCGTGGCCGTGCCTTAGGACGGAGGGACTGCCGTTTCCGACCAGGATGTCGGTCAGGTGCGCGGCCCCGAAGCGCTGGCCGGTGCGGTACACGCAGGAGAGCGCCTTCTGGGCGGCCACGGAGCCGTCCCAGGTTCCTGCCGGCTGCAGGCAGTTGTCGCAGTTGCCGCAGGGCGTCGCGTAGGATTCGCTGAAATATCCCAAAAGGGTCCCGCGCCGGCACTCGACCGTTTCGCAGAAACCAAGCAGGGCCTCCAGCTTCCGCCCCTGGAGGCGCTTGAAGGCCTCGCTGCCCTCCGACCCTTCCTGCAGCATGCGGACCGCCGTCACATCACCGAGAGAATACGCCATCCAGGCGTCGGCGGGCTTTCCGTCGCGGCCGGCCCGCCCGGTCTCCTGATAGTAGGCCTCCATGCTTGCCGGCAGGTCCAGATGGGCCACGAAACGCACGTCCGGCTTGTCGATCCCCATGCCGAAGGCGATGGTCGCCACCATGACCGCGGCC
>Ga0113563_10002324_pt1 | contig 11409 bp, 9 predicted proteins | sample Mud3Dept3metaG_FD_80117 | JGI IMG/M metagenome (GOLD analysis project Ga0113563, IMG submission 80117) | Freshwater wetland microbial communities from Ohio, USA, analyzing the effect of biotic and abiotic controls - Mud 3 Core 4 Depth 3... | ecosystem: Environmental > Aquatic > Freshwater >...
ATGATCCCGTAGTCGCCAATGCGGTTCCGGTGCAACGCGGAGTAGATTCCCATGGGAATAGCCAGAACGACGGCAAAGACCAGCGAAAGCAGCGCCAGAGGCACAGTGACCTGGAGTCTCGAGAGGATCAGGAAGCGGATGGGGACGTCATACGTGATGGATCGGCCGAGATCCCCGGACAGGATGTTTTTGAGATAATGGAGATACTGAAGGATCGCGGGACGATCCAGTCCCAGTTTGTGGCGCAGGGCATTGAGCGTTTCCGGGGTCGCATGGACACCCAGGATGATCTGCGCCGGGTCACCGGGGATCACCATGAGAACGCTGAAGATCGCCAACGAGACGAGGAAAAGGGTAACAAGGAGGATAACGGTTCGTCTCAGAATGTAGGAGGCCATCGACGCCAATGAAACAATTCCCACCCTCATCCCAACCTTCCCCCCTCAAGGGGGAAGGAGACTCAGGATCTTCGACCTTATCGCAAGAAGAACATCGCGCCGAGACGAGGGACTTCCGCCATCTCCGAAGGAGATTTTAGGGCCTTTATTTTTGCAGCCACACTTCTGTTGCATCGGCCACAGTCATGGGGTAATCCTTCCACCAGTTCATCACGCCCTTCTTCATGGTGGGAAGGCTGGGCATCACGAACAGGAATCCGTTCACCGCATCTTCCGCGAGGATCTTCTGACACGCGACGTACAGGTCCTTCCGCGCCTTTGGATCAGCCGTCATTTCAGCCTTCTTCAGCGTCTCCTGGAACTTCGGGCTGTCATACCTGAAATAGTACGTCGGCTTGGCATAGATGTTGATGTCAAAAGGCTCTGCATGGCCGATGACCGTCAGATCGAAATCCGCGTTGGTGAAAACCCGCTCGATCCACTGGCCCCATTCGATCAGCTCGATCTTCAACGTGATCCCGACCCGTGAGAACATGTCCGCAAGGATCTCCCCGCTTCGCCTGGCATACGCATACCGGTCAGGGAGTTTGATGACCGCCTCAAATCCATTGGGATAGCCGGCCTCCGTCAGGAGTTGCTTGGACTTCTCCGGATTGTACGGATAGACGGATGTAAGATCAACGTAGTACGGGTTCCCGGGGTCCATGTGGCTCCCGACAGGAACGCCATACCCTGACATGGCCCCTTTGACCAGGGCGCTGCGGTCAATGGCATGGGCCATGGCCCTGCGGACACGAACATCGGTGAAGGGTTTTCGCGAATTGTTCGTGGAGAGAACAACCTTCGTCGTCGTGTATCCGTTCAGGACTTTGAACGAAGGATCCTTTTCAAGGAGCAGGGCATTCTCCGGGCTGACGTCGTAGGCAATCACGTCGATATCGCCCGCCTTCAGTCCTGCGATCTGTGCGCTCGCATCCGCAATAAACTTGAAGGTCACCTTGTCCAGATAGGGAAGGCCCTTCCTGTGGTACCCCGCAAATTTGCTCAGGGTCACATGATCACCCCGAATCCACTCCACGAATTTGAACGGACCCGTTCCAACCGGTTCACTCTTCAGGCGGTCCGCGGCGAGCCTGTTCACGATCACAGAATCCCCCCGTGCGAGGTTGAACAGAAACATGGCGTTGACATTCTTCAATTTGAACGCGACCGTACTGCTGTTGACCACCCGGATCGATTCTATATCCCTGTAATACTCCGGATGAGAGGCAATGGTCTTCGGATCCATCAGCCGATCGAAGGTGAATTTGACGTCTTCCGCGTCGAAAGGTTTCCCGTCGTGAAACGTCACGCCTTTCTTCAGAAGGAACGTATACTCTTTCCCGTCCTTGGACGTCCTCACCTCCGTTGCCAAGCAGGGAACGGTCTTCCCCTCACGATCGATCCTGACCAGGCCTTCCAGGACATTGCCGTAAACAACCCGGGGGATGGCGGTGGAGGTGGCTGTGGTAGGATCCAGGCCGGGCGGTTCAACGGCCTGAGCAATCACCAGCGCCCCCCCATAAACGGGCTTGGGGGGTGCAGGTTTCTGCTGTGCATTAAGGATTGTCGTCGAAAAAACCAGGACCAAGCAGAGCAAGCCAATGATCACATCTCTTTTCATCTCGCGCCCCTCCATTATGGATATCCACGAATTTTCCACATGACGAATCGTTTCAAGCAGCATGGAAGGCCTGCGTCTTCTCAAAGGCCTGATCCAGGATCTGGAGGGCGTGGTCAATCTCTCCCTTCTCAACAGTGAGAGGAGGTGTGATCCTGATGACATTGCCGTAAAGCCCCCCCTTCCCGATGAGAAGTCCCCTCTCCTTTGTCTCTTCGCAGAGCTCCAGAACCAGGTCCGGCGCCGGGGCCTTTTTCGCCTTGACGATCTCCATCCCCTGGATTAAGCCCAACCCCCGAACCTCGCCGATGGCAGGGTATTTTTCCTCGAGGCCGTCCAATCCCTCTCTCAAGTAGTTGCCCATCTCCTGTGCGTTTCGGACGAGATTCTTCTTCTCGATCACGTCAATCGTCGCAAGGACGGCTGCAGCCGTCACCGGATTGCCGCCGAACGTGGAGATGTGCGATCCTTTCAAGGCATCCGCTGCCTCGGGGGTGGCGATCGTGATCCCCACGGGAGCGCCGTTGGCTGCTCCCTTGGCCATCACCATGATGTCGGGTTCCACGCCCCAGTGCTCGATGCCGAACATCTTTCCTCCGGTTCTTCCCCACCCGGTTTGAACCTCATCGCAGATGAAGAGGCCTCCGACCCTCTTAATGATGGAGACCACTTCCTTGAAATATTCTTTAGGCGGAGTCACGAACCCGCCTACGCCCTGAATGGGCTCAGCCAGAAAAGCGGCGGGGTGCCCGGACGTCGTCGTTTCGATCAGCTCTTTCATGTCGCGCGCGCACTCAAGATCGCAGTCAGGATATTCCCGTCCGAACGCACACCTGAAACAATAGGCGTTGTGTGCATGCTTGATTCCGGGCACAAGGCTCTCTGTCAGGCGATAGTTGGAGTGAGCCGTGATGTTCATGGTGAGCAGCGAGGCCCCGCTGTAGCAGTGTCGAAGGCAAATGATCTCGTGACTCTTCGTGAAAAGTTGGGCGATGAGAATGGCGGTTTCGATCGCCTCTGTACCGCTGTTCGTAAAGAACGATTTCTGCAACCGGCCGGGGGTGACCTGCGCCAGTTTTTCGGCCAGCGTCACGGCCGTGACGTTCGGGTACAGGGTGGATGTGTGCTGCAGCCTCTTCATCTGCTCGTAGGTCTTGGACGTGATCTCTTCGTCACAATGACCCACACTGACGGTAAGAATACCTCCAAAGAAATCGAGATACTCTTTCCCTTCGATGTCGTAAAGATATTTCCCTTTCCCCCGATCCAAAACGAGGGGCTCCTTATAGTAATTCGCCACGCATGGAGCCAGGTATTTCTTGTGCTTTTCGTAAACCTCTTCCTTCTTCATCACGATTTCCTTCCGTCGGGTTTTACGGAATTATATCTGATAATTCCGGATAAATAAACAGATGCCTCAGCTTCGATTGACGGGAATCAAAATTACTGCTAATCTAACCGTAGTTGGAGACATTGGGCCATCCCTCGAACAAGAAAGGGCTGCGTTGAATTCTCTGAAGACCTCTGCAGGGCTCAACCTGAATGAAAAACAACTGTCGGTATCCGGACCCGCGCTGGCTGAACTGCTCCGTGCCACGCTGGCCAAGGGGATGCCATTGAGATTCCTGGCCAAGGGATTCAGCATGGATCCCTTCATCAGGGACGACGACGCGATCACGGTCTGGCCTTTGGGTGACCCATCGCCGGGCCTGGGTGATGTCGTGGCGTTCATTCAAGAAAGATCTGAAAGACTTGTTGTGCACCGGGTGATCAGGGTCAATGGAAGTTCCTACGTTATCAAAGGAGATAACTCGGACGGAGCGGATGGGCTCATCCCGAGAACAAACATCCTGGGATGGGTCAAGGAGGTGGAGCGGAATGAGAAGCGGGTCTGCCTCGGCTTCGGTCTGGAGCGGTTTCTCATCGCCTTCCTCAGCCGTACGGGACTGATCACCCCACTGGTCCGCATCGCCTCAAAACTCCACCATCTTTTCCGTTAACAATCTTTTTCAGCAGCCTAAAAGGTTTCTTCACGCTGGAAGGGCAACCCCAGACTGGCAGGAGCCCCTACCCTCTTCCGAACGTTCTTCCGGCGGGTGATGATCACCAGGATAGCGATCGTGAAGAGGTAGGGAAGCATTCGAAGGATATACGAGGGAATCAGGTCGATCTGTCGAGCCTCGAAATAGAATTGCAGGGCATTGACCCCTCCGAAGAGCAACGCACCCAGAACCGCCCTGAAGGGGTTCCACAGCGCGAAAATCACCATGGCAATCGCAATCCATCCCTGGCCTGACGTCATATTCTCCTTCCATCCCGGCGTGTAGCACAGGGAAAGGTAAGCCCCTCCGAGCCCTGCCAGCATGCCGCCGAAGATCGTCCAGAGATAGCGAAGCGGGATGACCCCGATTCCGGCGGTGTCCGCGGCCGCAGGATTCTCGCCGATGGATCGGAGGTTCAGGCCGGGACGGGTGTGGTAGAGGAAGAACCAGGAAAGAGGCACGAGAACATAACCCACGTAAATCAGCGCGCTCTGTTTGAAAAGAACCGGGCCGAGGATCGGGATCTCCTTAAGCACGGGGACGGGAATTGGAACGAATCGTTCAGCCACCCTGCCAATGATCGGCCTTCCGAGAAAACTGGAGAGCCCGATGCCCAGGATGGTCAGAGCCAGTCCGCACACGACCTGATTCGCCCGGAGCGTAATGGTGAAGAAGCCATGGACCATGGCCAGCAACCCGCCCACCGCAAGGGACGCCAGGACGCCGAGGAGGAGGCTGTGAGAATAGAACGTGGCGGCAAAACCGCTCAAGGCCCCCATGAGCATCATCCCCTCGACTCCCAGGTTAAGGACGCCGCTTCGCTCTGTGAACACCTCGCCGAGGGTGGCAAAGAGCACGGCCACGCTCGACTGGATCGCAATGGAGAGAATGAAGATCAGGTTATCAACGCTCATAGCCGCGATTTCGGATGACGAACTCTATTTTTTCAGCTTCACACGGTATTTCGAAAGCATATCGCTTCCCAGGACAAAAAAGAGAAGTGTCCCTTCAAGTACCAGCCCCACGGATGAGGGAAGGTGCATCACAGCCTGCAGCTGATCTCCTCCCACCAGAAGCCCGGCCAGGAAGATCGCCACGAAGATGACTCCCACGGGATGAAGCCTCGCCAGGCATGCAACAATGATCCCCACATACCCATACCCTACGGTCAGTCCCTGCTGCAACCGGTAATGAATCCCCGAAGCCTCGGCCATGCCTGCAAGGCCGGCCAGCCCGCCGCTCACAAAGATCACCCAGAAGATATATCCGTTGATATTCATACGCGCCAGGCGCGCGGCCTTCGGATTCTCACCGATCACTCGGATCTCGTAGCCCCACCGGGTCCGGGCAAAGATCCAACGAATGATCAGCGCCGCCAGAATACAAAAGACCAAGCCCAGGTGGACGCGGGTCTGGGGAAATCGAGGAAGCCATGCCTGCTCCGGAAACATGGCTGTTCCCGGAAAACCCATGCCCATGGGGTCACGCCAGGGGCCAAAATAGAGATGCTCCAACCAGTAAATCGCCACATAATTCAGCATCAGCGAGGTCAGGATTTCATTGACGCCCATCCTGGCCTTCAAGATGCCGGCAATCGCGGCCCACAGCCCGCCCCCCAGAAACCCAGCGATAACCATGCAGGGCAAAATGAGCGCAGGGGGAAGAAACGGAGATAAGAAGAGAGCGATCGCGGCAGAGGCGATCCCTCCCACCGCAAGCTGACCCTCTGCGCCCACGTTCCAGAGGAGAATCTTTGCGGCAACTCCGACGGCCAGTCCGCAGAAGATCAAGGGGATGGCCTTGACCAGCACTTCCGAGATATCGTAGAGGCTTCCGAAGGCGCCCACAGCCATGACGGCATAGGCCTCAAGAGGGTTGGCGCCTGCAAACCAGAAGACGATGGCCCCCATCATCAAAGCGAGGATCAGGGAGAGCCCCATGCCCCCCCAGGCGGCAAGCGTTGACGGTTGAAGCCTCCTTTCAAAAGCCAGCCTCATCTTCTCCGCTCCGGTTTCACACCTGCCATCATGGGCCCGATCTCTCCGATGAAATCTTCGTCTTCTGTAGAAAAGACATCCATCAGTTGCCCCCGGAAGATCACCCCGATCCGGTCGCTCAGGGAAAGAACCTCTTTGAGATCCCCGGAGACCAGAAGGATGCCCGCCGTCTCCCTCTGCCGGAGAATCTCCTCCCACACCTCTTCCGTTGCGCCGATATCCAGGCCATGGGTGGGCTGTTCTGCAATGAGGAGTCTCGGGTTCTTGGAAAGCTCTCTCGCCAGAATGAGTTTCTGGAGATTTCCGCCCGAGAGCTGCCGTGCAAGGGCATGGACACCTGGAGCAGCGATGCGAAATTTCGAAATGAGATTTTCTCCGTCCGCTGCGGCCGCGTCTCTCTGGAAGAGCCCTCCCTTGCAAAACCGGGGGTAAGACGTCAGGATCACGTTGTCCACGAGGTCCAGATTAGGAACAGACCCCGTTCCCGTGCGGTCTTCAGGAATATATCCCACGTTGTCCCTGAAAAAACGACTTCCCTCATGACGCGGTTTACCGAGGACCAGGAGTTCACCTCCGCTCAGAGGACCGAGGCCCATGATGGCTGAAACCAGTTCGGACTGCCCGTTTCCTGCAACGCCCACGATGGCGAAGATCTCCCCTTTTCGAACAGCGAACGTCACGTGCTGGAATGCGAGATGACCTCTTGGGTCAACCCCTGAGCAGTCCCTCAATTCAAGGACAACATCTCCCAATACCGCAGGCTCCTTTTCCACCTTGAGCACTACTTCACGGCCGACCATCAGCCGGGCCAGTTCCGTACGGCTTTCCACATCATCCGGCGAGAGGTGGGCAACCACCCTCCCCTTTCGAAGGATGGAAATCTCGTCAGAGATTTCCAGCACCTCCTCCAGTTTGTGCGTGATAAAGATCACGGATTTCCCCTCCCGGGTAATATTCCGGAGCGTGGAGAAGAGCTCCTCGATCTCCGAAGGCGTAAGAACCGCCGTCGGTTCATCCAGGATCAGAACATCCACATCTCTGTAAAGGAGCTTCAGAATCTCCACCCTCTGCTGTTGTCCCAGGGAGAGTTCATCGATGTGGGCCCCCGGGTCGACAGCCAGCCCGTAGGTTTTAGAAAGTCTCACGACCTCTTCTTCGATCTTTGTCCGGGGAAGGAGGAAACGGGGAGTGTTCATCCCCAGGGTAATGTTTTCGGCCACCGTCTGATTGGGGATGAGCATGAAGTGTTGATAGACCATTCCGATCCCCGCGTGGAGGGCATCCCTCGGGGAGGAAAACTTCACGCCCTTCTGTCCGATGGTAATCTCTCCTTCGTCAGGGCGATAGCGGCCGGAGAGGATGTTCATGAGCGTGGTTTTGCCGGCCCCGTTCTCGCCGAGGAGGGCATGGATCTTTCCCGGGTGGAGTTCGAGATCGACGTGGTCATTGGCCAGGACGCCGGGGAATCGCTTCGTGATCCCCTTCATGGTGATTACGGTTTGTGCCATAACCCCTCCTGGAGGGGTTTTTGTTTAAGCGTCCCGGGACGCCTGATGACAGGATCGGGAAGCCGGGCGAGGGAATAGACTGGAGATGGGAGGATACGTTTTCGGGTCCCTTCCTCTGCCACACAGAAGATCCCCCTGATGGGAATGGACTCTTGCCGTTTCTTCAACTGAGAGGCCTGGTCGAGGAGGTCGATAAGACCCATGAGGGTTCCCCCGGTGGTGACGACATCATCAAGGACGATCACCCCTTGGACCGCACGGTTCATCAGCAGGTTAATATCCCTTTCGTAGAGGGCCAGAAACTTCATTCCGCTCGTGACCGAATCGGTGCCCACCTGGATCACCGGCCTTCTCGAAGTCTCCATATGGGGTTTGACCCGGTTGTAGGCGACCGCAGCATCGTCCATGCCCAGTTCTGCGGCCACCACCTGAGCCAACTGCAGTGCCTTTTCCACCACGGTCATCAAACAGAACCCTTCCGTGCTGGGAAAGACCTGACGGATTCTCCGGGCGATCAGTCTCCCCAGGTCCTGATTCCACTTGATCTTTCCCACCAGATTAAGCGATGCAATCCGGGTATCCTGTTCCTCTCCGACCAGCCATACCCAGGGAAGCGTGAGTGGATAGTCAAGACCGGGGACCTCCAGCGTACATTGGTCCCCGGTCTCAAGAGAATTGAAAATGTCAGTCATAACAAACCTAACCACGCAGAGCGCAAAGCGCATAGCGCATAGCGTCAATCGAAGAACAAGAACACAAATTGCGCACCAAAACAACACTAGGAAAGAAAACGGTTGCCGGCCTACCTCGTTTGCTCCCCATTCTCCACGCCATGCCGCTCTTAGGTCTCACGCTATGCGCTATGCTCCATGCGCTCTGCGTCTCTTCTTCTCATTGCGGTATCTTGCCCACCACGCCTTCAGTGAACCACTTCATGGTCAGCAGTTCCTTGTCCGTGGCGCGCTGGCCTGCTGCAATCATCACCTTGCCGGACTGATCCTTGATGGGACCCAGGAAGGAATCGTCTTTCCCTTCTTTCATCTTCTTCATCTCAGCCAGGACTTTCTCCTGCACGGTCTTGGGCACAGAAGGATGAAAGGGGGATAACACGATGAGATTCTCCTGGAAGCCCCAGAAGATCTCCTGCGGCTTCCATGCCTTGTTCATCGCCCTTTTGACCGCGTCGACATAATAGGGTCCCCAATTCCAGGTGGTGGAGACAAGGGCGCAGTCCGCGCCGTAGAGCTTCACATCCATCCCGTATCCGACCGTGGGAACTTTCATATAGCAGGCCGTTCGAGCCGAGTCAGGGGTGTCGGCCATCTGCCGGATCAGGTCATGTTTCTGGTTGATGAGCGTCTGGGCCAGGACGACTTCGTTGATCGGGTCGAGCCATTTGTTGAGCCAGGCCACGGTGTTGACCTTCTTGGCGTCGTAAGAGTGCTTCCCTTCTTTCAGCCCCCGGAGCAGACCCAGGGTGAAGGCATTGACTCCCCGGATGGGCTCGGGGATGGGTTGCGTGGCCACGGTCCCCACATTCTTGAATCCCATCAGGCCGGCCATGTATCCGGCCAGGTATTCGGCCTGTTCCATCCGGGCAAAATAATTCCCCATGTTCTTGGCCGTCTTATATCCTGAGCAGTGTTCAAAGACGATATTGGGAAAATCCTTGGCCACCATCAGCATGGGGTCCATGTGTTCAAAGGTGGTGCCGAAGATCACGTCGTATCCGTTCTTGGCATAGCTTCGGATCACGCGTTCGGTATCGGCGGCAAGCACGTTCTCCGTGTAGTCCACGGTGATCTGGTCTCCCAGCTCCTTCTTCAGGACTTCAATCCCCTTGAAGTGGGCCGTGGTCCAGCCCAGATCATGGATGGTGGATAGAAGCGCAAAGGCAATCTTCCATTTCTTCCCTGCTTTTGCCGCAGGTTGCTTCTTGTCCTGGGCAGCTCCTTCTGAAATCACCGACACGACAAACAGCACCATGAGACCCAATACCAAAATTCGTTTCCACATAGGACATCTCCTTCCTCTCTTCGTTTATCTGTTTTCTGTTGTCTTATCTCCCTTTACCGAAGTAGCTACTGACCTTGGGTCCCCTGTTTACACCCCCATCTTCCTCAGCACTTCTTCGAACAGGGTCAGCGCCATGTCCGCCTCTCTCTATGTCATGATCAGGGACGGCGGGGGTGGATTGAACATCGTAATAGAAATCGCTGCGAGACGCATTTCTGGTCCCGCTCAAGAATCTTTCGTGCCGCGGGTCCAGGAAGTTCCGTCTTGATGGAAGGTCTCAAACCTTTTCTTTGTTTGGAAACAGGAACCATGGCTCGTCCACGATGTTCCACGATCTCGTGGAAAACATCTCAAAAGACAAACAGGGTCACGCGTTGGACAGGAGGTAGGCCAGATTATCGAGAACCGTGGTGAAAAAAACATCCTTGACCACGAATCCTTCAGGAACGACGACGCGGGTCGGCGCAAAATTGAGGATCCCTCTGATCTCTGCGTCCACAAGGAGACCGACGACATCCTGGGCTGCCTCGGGAGGGGTGGTAATGATACCAATTTCTATCCTTCTCTCCTTCGCCACCTCTTTCAACCGATTGATGTGGAGGATCTCCACAGGCTTGCCCAGTCTCTCTGAAACTCTTCCGATAATGTTGAGCGGGTCGATATCGAACGCTGCAACAATCTTGTAATTTTGCTTGAGGAAATCTTTATACGAGAGAAGAGCGGAGCCCACGTTTCCAATGCCGATGACCGCCATCCTCCATTCTTTGTTTAATCCCAATATCTTTCGGATATCATGGAAGAGATCTTTCACATAGTAACCGACGCCCCGGATCCCGAATTCTCCAAAATAGGCCAGGTCTTTCCTCACCTGAGCGGCGTTGACAGCGCACTTGGTTGCCAGCTCAGCAGAGGAAATGACCCTCTCGCCCTTTTGGTCCAGTTCCTCCAGGCATCGCGAGTACGTCGATAATCTCCGAATGGTCGCCTCAGGTACCTTCGAGTACTTCAAAGTTGTGACCCCTTTCACAAAGAGTGTTAAAAAAAATTTATAAAAATATTAAGACTTTGTCAAGTCAAATTGTGGAACTCCACAGCCTGTCAAGAAACACCACACCGTTCCCCGTACAGAGGAGAATGGAATGTCCAATGAGCGAAATGAACCATCCTCTTTTATGGGGATTTGCTTTTCGCGACCTCCTTCTTGCTCTTGGCCAGCTGTTTCAGTGCCTCATCCAACCTGCCATTGGCAACCTTAAGAAGTTCCTCTGCATATTCCGGATTGTGAATTCCATTGCCCCTCTTCACGATGTTGTAGTTGAATTCCGCATCCCCGTAGAGTTTGCGGTACACAAACGTATGCCCGCCCCGAAGCTCGATCCGGTCAATCTCGGCCTTGACCTGTTTCATCTTTTCGGCGGTCTGATTGAGCAGTCCCTCGGTTTGCGTTCTCCACTGGGCAGCGATGTCACTGTAAGCCTTGTCATGGCATTCCACGCAGCGCTTCTGAATGGCGTCAAAGGCATCTTTCTTTCTGGCTGTCACACCTGGATGGCAGTCCAGACACTGGACCTTGTCCAGCTTGACGCTGGGTTTCTCCTGAGCCCCGAGCCCCCCTTTTCCTTCGACCAGCCTTTTCACGTTGACATGACAATTCTCACAGCTGACTTTCCGGAGCTGTTTCCCGTGATGGCATTTTGCGCAGTTCTGAAGGAACGTCTTACCGTGGTTTTCACGGGGTGAATGGCAGTCGGAACATTTCAGCCCGTTGCCGACATGGCTCTCGTGAGC
>Ga0113563_10002325_pt1 | contig 11409 bp, 13 predicted proteins | sample Mud3Dept3metaG_FD_80117 | JGI IMG/M metagenome (GOLD analysis project Ga0113563, IMG submission 80117) | Freshwater wetland microbial communities from Ohio, USA, analyzing the effect of biotic and abiotic controls - Mud 3 Core 4 Depth 3... | ecosystem: Environmental > Aquatic > Freshwater >...
CTGCTAATGACGGAATTCTCTGCAAACGGCGGATGGAGCTTGACTGACTTACAGAGTTCCATCCGCCCGCGGGTGTTAATCATTGGGTTAGGCAATCCGATCCTTGGCGACGACGGTATCGGATGGAGGGTCGTTGAACAGGTCGCAGAGCGCTTACAACCTGTGCCTGTTATTGAACGATCCTTTCAGTCAACAATGAGCCAACTTATCGGCACGGAAGTCGAGGTCGATTGTTTGGCGGTCGGCGGCCTGACATTGATGGAGAGATTGGTCGGTTATGAACGTGCGATTATTGTCGATGCACTATCGACCGGTATGAATCCTCCGGGCGCTATCACCCAGATGCTTTTAGCGGAGCTGCCTGATCGAGCTTTAGGGCATCTATGTTCTGCCCACGATACAACGCTACAAAATGCGCTGAAAGTCGGCCAGGCAATGGGAGCGAAAATCCCTGACGAAATTATTATCGTTGGGATCGAAGCGAATCAGATTTATGATTTTTCAGATGAGTTATCGTCCGAATTAATTAATTCCATCCCTAAAGCTGTTGAACTTGTCATGGAGCTGATAAAATGATATCTCCTGAACTCCTACGACGCTTTCCTTTTTTCGCCGGTTTTGATGACAACCAACTCAAGTCGTTGGCAATGATAGCTGAAGAAAATAACGTTTTGGCGCATGCTACGATCTTTGAAGAAGGGAAAAAAGCCGAAAATTTTTTTATTCTCATCAGCGGTAGTGTTGATCTTTCTATAAAATCCGAAGAGGTAAATACTCCTGGATCAATGCGAGAATTTGCGGTTGGTGAAATTAACCCAGGCGAGGTTTTTGGAATAAATGCGCTGCTTGAACCTTATAAACACGGCTTTACCGAACGTGCTGCACAGGATTGTAAGTTAATTGAATTCGATGGCCTTGCATTAAGAACCTTAATGGAAGAAGATAAAGATCTTGCTTACCAACTGATGTTACAAATTTCTAGAACCTTGATCGATCGATTATACTCAACAAGGATACAATTGGCGGCTGCATGGGCTTAAAGATTCATGGAGGTGATGGTTCATGATAACAAAAGAAGATTTAATATTTCGTCAGGTCGTTACACTCCGTGATGGCGCACGAGTTTTACTGCGACCCCTCACTCCGGATGATAAACAAGCGCTGTTAGATTTATTCTTGCCTGTACCGTATGAAGAACGCCGTTTCATGCGCCATAACATCAACGACCCAGAAGTGGTATCGAACTGGGCGTTGAATCCCGAATATGATAAGGTTTTTCCTCTGATAGCGATCATTGGAGACCGGATCGTTGGGAATGCAACCCTACAATTTGGACAGGGACCAGCCCGGCATAAGGCAGAATTGCGTATCTTTCTTGCCAAAGACTTCCGGCGGCGTGGATTGGGATCAAAATTAATTCAGGCGATGGTCGAGATCGCCAAGCGGCGCAGTCTTTATTTGCTGGAAGTTCAGACTGTAACAGAATTGGTGCATGATATCAAAGCGATGCAAAAAGCAGGTTTTGAAGTTAAATGCACTTTTGAAGATTATTTTATGCTTCCGGATGGTGAATTACGTGATATCGTATTACTAACCATGAAGCTGCGCGCCACGGAAGAAGAATTCTAAAAATTATCACGCCTTGAGAAAAACGCCTCCAGCCCTCGAAAGCAGGAGGCGCTTAATTTATGGCCTACTTCATCCTCACAGTAAGTAACGGATGCACCAGCGAGTTCAAGAATTTCTACTGCCCGGCGACCAAGGGCGATCGGCACTTGCTTGTCCAGAGTCCCATGGGCCAGGAAAACCCTTTTTCCAGAGAGTGGATGAAAATCAGCCAGGACCTCTGACCCCTCGGGCAGGAAACCTGAGAGTCCGGCTGCAGAATGGATAAGTCCAGGATGAAGCAGCAGCATCGATAATGCTAACGCCGCTCCCTGGCTAAATCCAACCAATTTTAGTTGAGCGAAATCCGCATCGGGGAAGTTCTGCGGGGAAAGCAACCTCGATAATGAATCGATGGCATTATTAAAATCAGCGATTGTTGACAAGCCCTTCTGGTCGCCAAAACGCCAGCTATAACCTTTGGGACTGGCTTTGTATATCCCGCGCGGAGCAATTAATAAAGCCTGCTCCGGTAAACGAGCAGTGAAAACCCACATCGAGGTTTCATCGCCGGTCAATCCATGGAGCAATAAAAACACAGGATAAGGACCAGGGCTGTCTGGCGCATGGACCAGTGCGATCATACCGTCTATATTACGATATTCAGCTTGGATCATATCTGCTCATTCCAATAAATGAAATAGGAGGGGTCATGCAGTATGCATACTACGCAAATATACCATGTTACAATCCTATTTATCTCATGATGATGTCGATAGGGATCAGACCTTGTAAGCAGGATGTCCATGGAAACGTGGGAAGAACAATTCCATTCAGAGATAAAAAAAGCTAAATCGGCGCGTGCAGCAGGGAATGAAGGTCGGGCACGAGTATGTGCTCGTCGCGCTGCAGGTATTGTGATTGGTGAATATTTTCGTAGTAAAGACTATTCTCTCCCCTCAGCAAGTGCACATGATCGACTTAGATTGCTTAACTCACTTCCCGGCTTGCCGGTCGAGATCTATCAGGTTACCCAACATCTATTGGAGCGGGTTAATCCGAATTATCAATTACCTAGTGACGCCGATTTGGTAAATGAAGCAGAATGGCTACGAGAGGCTTTGTTGCCTCCATGATGATTACGCTGGCGTATAAATTTAATCGCATCCCTTATCGATTGCGCGGCAATAATCCCAGTGACTATAACAACTACACTACCGAGCAATCCAGCCAAGATCAAGATAATCGAAGGAACCCCTTCCTCCGGGAACGAATCGACCCGGATTACATTATGGTTCACTACTGGTGGATTTACAGGAGTTACTAACCGGCCGCGCAATCCCTGGATAAACTCCCGCCTGGGATGTACAGGCTCCAAAGTATGTCGAAGATATGTCTCGAGAGACGTCATCATATCGTCATCTCCAGTCATCAAAGTTGAATTGTGATTCTTTATAGGCGCCATAATCGACTCACCGGATTTAATGTGTCTGTAAATTATTCTGCATTCGTCAAATTGTCCGAGACTTCAGAAAACTGATCGATCTTCTCGCTTGGCTTTTCTGATAAATCCAGATCCAATACATTTACTCCAAAATTATCTCGCATCACCAGTAAAGTCCGATGATACAAACTTTTTACTGCCCCTTCAGTCTTTCCCATAACTTGCCCGATCTCTGAATTGGATAGATGCTCAACAAATTTCAAGATCAACAATTGCTGGCGATCATCTGGCAGGCTGCGAATAACATGAAGCAATCGTTCACGCTCCTCAAGGTGAAGCAATTCGCTTTCCGGATGTTCCCCCTGATGATAGCCAAACAAACTCTCATCGAGGGGAATTTCTTTTCGGCGGTTATTGTCTCGATGCCAGTTCGCAACCAGGTTATGGGCAATCCGGTATAACCAGGCAGAGAAGGGTAAACCACGATCGTGGTAGGTGTTAATGTGCCGCATCGCACGCATAAATACGCGCTCAGTCAGGTCCTCAGCATCGTAAGAGTTTCCTGTGCGATAGTAAATATAGTTGTATATCCGTTCCACGTACTGCTCATACAGTGATCCAAATGCGTCTAGATCGCCTTGAGCTGCTCGGGCCAATATCCCGTCATCTGTAGGTTGCACATCTCACCTCGATAAAAAGCAGGGTTTCTTCGGTTGAGTGTGTACCTCAACTATAGAAACCCCGAGTATACCAAATCGTTGCTTCAATAAATTTCACTGGAGTATAACATGAACCTAAGACCAAAATAACTGCACTCCATCTAAAGAGGAAACTCTATCTGAAACCCGTACCATCGGTTATAATAGATTCTAATCGGGGATGACAGGTTTCGACGGGAGAGGTTGGCCCCGGATTGCGAGCCGATAGGCGCCGAGATCGTTAAATCAGCGCAAAGATTAAGTGCCAACCGCACTAGCTATGCTGCTATGCCTCTCGCTGCATAAGCGATCGACATAGCTCCTGATCCTCTAATCCAGGATCACGTCCGCCTACCCCGACCTCCAACCGGAGGTAGGAGCGGGCGTCAAAAAGTTGGAGTGCCGCACGTGCCACACCGCTAACTGTGCGAAAGAGAGGCTTTCGGGTCTCAGCGGTTAGCTAGGTCGCAGCCCCTGTCGATTGGAACTCGACCGGCGAAACCAAAGAATTGACTACGCTCGTAGATATCCGTGGGAGGAATCTTTCGGACTCGGGTTCGAATCCCGACATCTCCACTGACAGCGCATCCTACCTGGTGCGCTGTTTTATTATACTTTCCGGATTGCCAAACCCTTGAGATATTCGCCTTCGGGAAAATTAATTCCAATTGGGTGGTCAATATCCTGGTGAAAATGCTCGATGATCTGGGCATCGACCTCGGAGTCGATTGCAGCAGCGGCGACTATTTTCTGAAAGAGCTCAGGGCTAACGCCTCCTGAACATGAAAAAGTACACAAGATTCCGCCAGGGCGAAGCAATTTTAACGCTAACAGGTTTATATCTTTATAGCCTCGGGCAGCACGTTCTACCTGCGAAATCGTCGGTGCGAACTTCGGAGGATCAAGAATTATCATATCGAAGGTACGCCGCTGATCTCGAAAGGAACGTAGAACTTGGAAAACATCGCCTTCGACACAGTTTACCTTTTCAGTTGAAAATTGATTAAGTTGGAGATTTTGCGCTAAGAGATTGAGCGCTTCGGCTGATGCATCTATTGCCAGTACCGACCGCGCATTTCCCTGCAGAGCATTCAGGGAAAACCCACCGGTATAGGAAAAACAGTCCAGAACATCGCGGCCGGCAGTATAAGAACGGATCTTTAACCGATTCGTGCGTTGGTCGAGATAAAAGCCCGTCTTATGACCGGAGCGAATATTTACTCGAAATCTTAAACCGTTTTCCAGGATGATGGAATCATCAAGCGGCTCACCGCCTAATAGGGGTCCAATTCGTTCTGGCAAGCCCTCCAATGAACGTACATCAGCATCGGAGCGTTCGAAAACGTACCTTATCCCAGCACTTTTCGCCAGGGTTTCAACTATTCGGTTGCGCCAAAATTCCGCTCCACTGCTCAGAAACTGGACGACCAGAATCTCACCATACTGGTCGACGATCAAACCCGGTAAACCATCTGACTCGCCATGGATCAGGCGTACGCAAGTTGTTAGCGATTCATCGAATAATAATTTCCGCAGCGAAATTGAATGATCTATTCGCCGGCGGATAAAATTTTCATCGATTGTCTCAGATTGTTCCCACGACCAAATCCGCAGGCGAATTTGTGAGAAGGGACTATATGCTCCCCAGGCTAAGAATTCCCCCGCGGAAGAATTAACCTGGACAGTCTCTCCAATCCCTGGGGAGCCGGTAATATCCTGGATAGCACTGGCATAAACCCAGGGATGGCGCCTGAGAAGCGATTTTTCCCTCCTGGGTTTCAGCCGTATGGTGTGCATATATTCGGTTAAACGACTCCCTCTAGCTTTCCAGCCTCATAGATGATGTCCATCGCGTGCTCAATTTCATCTGTCTCATGAGCAGCAGTGACTGTTGCGCGCAGGCGCGCCAACCCCGGCGGAACTGCTGGAGAAACTACCGGAAGGACAAACGTGTCGTGGTGTTGGACCTCACGCGTCATGCGGTAAGCAGTTTCATCCGTACCACAAATGACCGGCACGATTGCCGTTTGCGTAAAGAGTGTTTCAAAACCACGTTCTTTTAACCCAGATATAAATTGTTTGGAATTCTTTTGTAATTTTTCGACTCGCCAGGGTTCTTCTAGAATAACCTCAAAAGCAGCTTTGGCTGCTGCTGCCTGTGCGGGCGGGAGAGCTGCCGAAAATATATAGGCCCGGCTGGCATGCCGTAGATATTCCACGAGATCCTTTTTTCCCGCGATATATCCTCCAACCGAGGGGATGGTCTTACTCAATGTGCCCATTTTGATGTCAATCACATCAGACATCCCGTAATATTCTTCGATGCCGCGCCCGGTTTTACCGAGCACACCGAGAGAGTGAGCCTCATCGACCATCAACCAAGCCTTATACTTGCGACACAACTCAACTATCGCCGGCAAATTAATGATATCGCCGTCCATGCTGAAGACCGAATCAACCACGACCAGCTTCGATACGCCAGCTGGAATTTGTTCCAGCCGCTGCTCTAAAGCTTCCATATCATTATGTTTGTATCGCAAGAACTTAGCTCCAGACATCAAACAACCATCGACGATACTGGCATGGTTTAGTTTGTCCGAGATAACATAGTCGCCGCGACCTAATAGGGTCGAAACCACAGTCAGGTTCGTAACATAACCGGAAGTATAGGTCACCGCTGCTTCTGCCCCGCGAAAATTCGCTATCGTCTCCTCAAGTTCCCGGTGTATGACTAGCGACCCAGCCAGAGTCCTAACCCCGTGCGTGCCAGTGCCAAAACGATCAATAGCGGCTTTCGCAGCAGCATTTATGTGTGGATGACCAATTAATCCCATGTAGCTATACGAAGCATACATCCCCATTTCACGACCTCTAACCAGGACGCGCGCCCCACCTCGTAACTCTGTAATCGGCTGGTTATAGTAATATAAGTCCGCATCCTTGGCATCCTGGACACGTTTATTCATCGCCTGGATGCGCTCCAGAACAGCATCATCGTGATCGAATCGATCCATATAATTCTCCTGTTAAACGAATGATTTGGCTAGTTTAGTCCATCGTGACAAGAATGTCAACAAAATCTATGGTATAAGCCTCCGAAAGTTTTATTAGACCGGCTTCATTTATAATCGAAACACCGAGCGATTGGGCTTTGGCAAGTTTCGAACCCGGGTTTTCTCCAAGGACCAGGTAATCGGTCTTCTTGCTAACCGAATCGGTCACTTTTCCACCGAAAGATTCGATCAGGGCTTTAGCGTCTTCACGCGACATCGTCGGCAGCGACCCTGTGATCACAAAGGTTCGTCCGGCCAAAGATTGCCTTCCAAGTCGCTGATGTGTAGAAGGTGCTGCCATTTGCGGCCATACTCCGACCGAATGGAGTTTCATCAACAGATTTTGGTTGGCTGGCCTTTCAAACCAATCTACGATTGCTTGAGCTATATTCGGGCCGATGCCTTCGATCAATTGTAGCTCCTCTAAACTACTTCGGGAGAGTTTGTCCAGATCTGGGTAATTCCGAGCCAGGTCAGAAGCAATGACTTCCCCAACGCCGCGAATACCGAGCGCGATAATTAGCCTGGTTAATGGGCGCGTTCGCGATTCGGCAATTGCTTGTAAAATATTATCTGCTTTCTTATCAGCAAAACTCTCCAACTCTAACAGACTGGCTTTGGTTAAGGTGTACAGATCAGCCACGTCTCGTACCAGGTCGGCGACCACCAACTGTTCCACGATTCTAATCCCCAATCCGACAATATCCATCGCACCTCGGGAAACAAAATGCTCCAGATTGCGAATTAACTGGGCAGGGCAGCCGGCATTTACACAATACCAGGCCACCTCCCCCGGAATGTGCTCGACAGGTTCTCCGCATGCCGGGCATACCCCCGGAGGTTGATAAATCTGTTCAACGCCGGTCCGAGTTTCGCTTATAGGGCCAATAATATAAGGAATCACTTCTCCAGCGCGCTTTACCCGGACTCGATCGTGGATACGAATGTCCTTCTCTGCTATGTAATCGAAATTATGCAGTGTTGCCTGTTTTACGATCACGCCTCCGATCTCAACTGGTTCGAGCACTGCATTTGGGGTTAATACACCAGTCCTCCCCACATTAACAACAATATCGAGAAGCTGTGTAGTTACCTCTTGAGCTGGAAATTTAAATGCCAACGCGCCGCGCGGGTCTTTTCCAACAAAACCCAGCTCGTCCACAAGCGCTAGATCATTGATCTTAATCACCATCCCATCAACTTCAAAAGGCAATTCTACCCGGCGAGTAGCCCAAGATTCGCTCCAGGAAATTGCCTGTTCGATGGTTTCACAAAGCCTTGCGCTTTTTGTCACCGGAAAACCCAGATTCCGTATATAACCCAACAGATCCCACTGAGTTGTCGGAAGATCGCCGCTACTGGCCACGATCGCATAAGTCAGTAGATTTAATGGACGCTGAGAAGTCAGTGTTGGATCCAATTGGCGAAGTGAACCAGCCGCGGTGTTGCGTGGATTTAGGTAAGTCTTCTCACCTGCTTCTTCGAGTTGTTTATTCAGAGCATCAAAATCGGCCACGTTCATAAAAACTTCACCCCGAACTACAAGATAAGCCGGCGGTTGCGGTGCATCCACTCTGGCCGGGATGCGCAGCGGTAACGATCGAATCGTGCGTAGATTTGGCGTAATATCTTCGCCAATTTCTCCATCGCCGCGCGTCGCGCCTTGGACGAAGATGCCATTCTGATATTGCAATACGACCGTGAGACCATCAATTTTGGGCTCAACGACAAAATTCGTATGCGCCACTCGGTCGTCTAATCGTAAAATTCTCTCATACCAGGCGCACACCTCATCCGTATTAAAGGCATTCGACAGGCTTAAAACCGGTCCGGGATGCCTAACTTTTTTAAACTTTTCTGAAACAGGACCTCCGGCGCGCTGGGTAGGCGAGTCTTGCGTTATCCATTCCGGATGTTCTGCCTCTATCCGGCGCAGTTCCAATAAGAGTTGGTCAAACTCATAATCACTGATCACCGGATCATCCAGGACGTGATAGCGATAGTTATGATAGTTAATTTCTTGCCGTAGTTTTTCCAGACGTTCAAAGAGATGTTCTGGTGAATGATTATTCATAGTTTTCCCATTCATGTTCGAAATCGAGAATTGGGTGCTCCAAAAACTGATTACTTTACCGGCTATAGGCTGGTAGATATTGGCAAATGATCGACGGTTTGTGTAGCATGGACGCTCGTTGAAATGCCCAGGCTCTCTATAACCTTGACGGCCTCACCTACATTCGATTTACCAAAATTATTTGCTGCCAGAATCACAAGGCTAATCCAAACCATATCCGCCAGGAATAGATGTAGGAGCTGCATCCATGTCGGGGCTAATAAAAGCAAATTCAACAATCCGGCAAATAATTGTAAACATACAGCCCCGATGACAAAAAGCGCAGATCGCTTTATATAACTATATCGCCGCTCTTTAGAAAATGCATCCCCCATTCCACCTTCCATCAAACGTTTCGACTCGTCATTGGCATACATGGCTATCAAACCGCCGACAATGATGAGGTAAGCACCGATAATCATGGCGGTAATCGGGTGCCAAACCCGCAGGCGGATCACAAAATGTGCGGTCGGTGAAAAATCCTGCTGAATACCTTGCGCCAGTGAGGTGGATGGAAACAGGGTATCGCCTAAAGCGGTAATCGCACCGCTGATTCCCAGGATAATTATTCCGATTAAGCCAATCCCAAACACCCAAAGTAGAATACCCCGGTTTTTTAAGGACGTCGATAATCCAGTCGACGCCCACCAGGCCGTTAGTGTGATGGCCGCTAATAGCAAGAAAGTGTTGATCAAATGGACTGCCATCGAAACAACCCGGCTGGTTGAAGCGTTTGCCCCGACCAGATCGAACAATACCAGGCCTGCGCCTACCAGCGCTTCGGTGATAATAAAGACCATCGACAAAACCGCGCCAAGGCGAACGCTGGATTTACGTGGATAACTCCGGAATGCCCAGACTAGCAGTACAACCATGAGGAGGAGCGATAATCCGCTGGTAACTCGGTGTGTAAATTCAATCGCCGTTTCCATCTGTGGGCTGATCGGAACCACTACACCATTGCAGAGTGGCCAGTGACTGCCACAGCCAGCGCCTGATCCGGAGGCGCGTACATAAACACCCCATAAAATAACCACCAGATTGTAAACCAATACACCCCATGCAAATATCGCAAAGCGTGAGATTTTCATCATTAGCTGGTTGACTCCTTAAAACAGCCTGGTTTGCTTGGGTCTAGGCGGCAAGTCGACCGGTTGACCGACCAGGGTCTTGAATTTTAACGCTGTGCCAGCCGCGAAGCCTGCATAATCGTTATTAAAATAACCATACAGATCAGACTTGTATCCTTTAAAAGTTTCGATATATTCCCACCAATGCTCCAGGTCTTGCAACCGGTCGATTCTTTCGCGATTATGACGCTTGAAACTCCCGTGCTGACCAATCCAGCGAATGTAGATGAAATCGGAGGAAGGATGGATTATTGCGGGCAGATTTGGATACTGGGTTGCTGCCCAGGCGGCTCGATAATTGCTCAGGAGATCAATGAGTTTATCTTCCTCAGTGTACCATGATTGATCTCGCACTTCGATCGCATAACGCAGCCCTACAGGCAGCTTCGGTAGGAAATCAACTAATCGATTGAAGTGGACTGAAGTAAAGGATGGTGGAAATTGGAACAAGATAACACCAAGCTGGTCACCTAATCCCTGAATTACATCCAGAAATTCCGCCATCAACCCCCATGCATTGGTCAGCCCTTGGTCGTGAGTAATGATACGTGGCACTTTCAGGGAGAATCTGAATCCATTCGGTGTTTCATTGATCCAACGTTGAATAGTCGATTTTTTAGGGGTACCATAGAATGTGGAGTCAATTTCCACACTATTGAAAATCCGGCTATAATAGTTAAGGTACTCCTTAGAATCCAAACCCGCTGGATAAAAAACATCATCCCAGTCTTTATAACTGAAGCCCATCGTGCCAAGATATAAGCTGATTTGGCGAAGATCATCGACCATATTCAACACCAGAGGTAACCTATGGCAGAGGAGAAACTAATAATTTATGGCGTAACCTGGTGCGGCGACTGTCGCCGGACGCAGAACTTTCTACAAACGAATAATATTTCTTTCGAATTCATCAATATCGATCATGATAAAAATGCTGAACAGTTCGTTATCAAGACAAACAAGGGTTTTCGCAGCGTACCTACAATTATATTTCCGGACGGGACAATCCTTGTCGAACCTAGTACAAACCAATTAGCGAAAAAACTGGAAAAGGTTCCATAATTCTTCGCTCTGCAGCGGTCATCCCATTCTGCCGGTAATATAAGTCTCTGTCTGCTCTTTTTCTGGCCGGGTGAACATTTGCGGCGTGTTCGAAAATTCAACCAATTCTCCCAACCAAAAGAAACCAGTAAAATCAGATACACGCGCTGCCTGTTGCATATTATGCGTAACGATCACAATTGTATAATCCTGTTTCAACTCATCAATAAGATCTTCAATCTTTGCGGTTGCAATCGGATCAAGCGCCGAACACGGCTCATCCATCAATATCACTTCAGGCTGTACAGCGAGAACACGGGCGATA
>Ga0113563_10002326_pt1 | contig 11408 bp, 8 predicted proteins | sample Mud3Dept3metaG_FD_80117 | JGI IMG/M metagenome (GOLD analysis project Ga0113563, IMG submission 80117) | Freshwater wetland microbial communities from Ohio, USA, analyzing the effect of biotic and abiotic controls - Mud 3 Core 4 Depth 3... | ecosystem: Environmental > Aquatic > Freshwater >...
AAACGCCAGGTGGGCCGTGGCCTCGTCCGCCTCGACGCCGATCACGTACCCGGCCCCGGCGCCGAGCGCGACCGCCGAGTAGTCCCCCGTGTTGCACCCGAGGTCGAGGACCGAGCGCGGAGCGGTCGCCCGCACCGCCCGCGCCACGAACTCGCTCTTGGCCGCGCGCTCGGCGTCCTGGTACGTGTTGCGGGAAGCGTAGGAAGTCCAGTCCGTGTGCCGGGCGGGGGGCTCGAGGCGGGCGATCCACCGTCGCAGCCCCGTCAGCATGCGGTGCAGGGCCGACTTCGGCAGCGGGCGCCGGGTGGCGACGCTGCGGGGGGTGATCCGTCCGCGGCGTGCCGCGGCCTCGAAGCGGGCGGGGAGGACGACGTTGAGGAGGACCGGCAACGAGAGCTTGTCGCGCAGGCGGAGGAGCGACGCGAGCTCGCTCGCGGGGATCCCTTCGAGCCGGCCGCGATAGAGGGCGTTGTACGGCACCCCGAGCCGGGCGGAGAACAGCAGGGGGCCCAGGAACTGGTCGCAGAACTGGCGGTGGCCGTTCCAGTAGGCGCCTTCGACGTAGCGGTCGACGGACAGGATGTCGATGAAGACCGGCTCGGGGCCCCGGAACTGGATGTTGTAGGCGGACGCGTCGGTGAGGGTGTAGCCGTGCTCCAGGAGATCCAGGTGCAGGTCCAGGTGCAGGAGCGCGGCGGCGCGCAGCGCGGCGAACGGCCACTCGTAGGGATAGGAGACGAACGGGACCCGCGCGTGCTCCAGCAGGAGCGCGGCGCGCTCGATTCCGAGCGCGGCGGGGTCGTCCGGGGCGACCTCGGTGGCGACGAGGCGGCCGTCGGCGACGAGCCTCTCGAAGAGGCTCGAGGCCATGAAGCCACGCAGGACCTCGGCGGCCACGGGATCCACGCTGCGGAGGATGCGACCCCCGGAGGCGAACACGTAGCCTCGGCGATCCCGGTACGAGCCCGCGACCCTCTCCGCCTTCTCCATGGCCCGGTCGTCTTCAGGAGCGGCGGGAATCCGGGTCATCCTTCTCCACGGGTCGGCCGGAGTGCCGTCTCCCCCGGAAGAACTGCACGATCCGCGTCCAGAACGCGGCGACCGTGGCCGAGGCCACCGCGAGCGCGGCCAGCAGTCCCTGCACGAGCATGCTGCCGGTTCCGGGGTCGAGGTAGGCGTAGGCCGAGCTCGACACGAGGAGAACCAGTACGGTCATGGCGATCAGCCTCTTCATGCGGCTTGCTCCTTCCGGGTGGCGGCCTCACGGGTGCGGCGCGAGGGGGCCGCTCGAATACTATCTGACAGGGGGGATGACCAGCCATGCTCGGGGCCCGCACGCCGGCCGATGCGAGCGAAACGGGGCGGGGCCTGCGGAGGCGACGGTGGCGGAAAGCCGTGGCCGCGCTGGTCACGCTGCTCGCGCTCGCCATCGGAGGGACGATGGCCGCCACGTACGATCCGAGCCCGGTCGGCCACTGGCGCACCGACGCGGGCCGGCACGCCTTCGCGACGTCGTACGCCGCGGCGATGCGGCTCCTGCCGGAGCCGAACCGCACGCTGGACCTGTTCACCGACTACGGGACGGTGCGGCTCTACGAGTTCGTCGTCCCGGCCACGCGGTCCAGGACGCCCGTGGTGCTGCTCCCGGGTCGGACCGCCTCCGCCCCGATGTGGGTCGACAACCTGCCCGACCTCGCCGCCGAGCGCCCCGTCTACGCCCTGGACACCCTGGGGGACGCGGGGATGAGCGTGCAGACGAGGAAGCTCGTCGACGGTACGGACCAGGCGGCCTGGATCGACCAGGTCCTCGCCCGGGTGCTCGAGGAGGCGGATGCCCCGCGGGTCCACCTCATGGGTCACTCCTTCGGTGGTTGGTCGGCCGCCAACTACGCGGTGCGTCACCCGCAGCGGCTGGCGTCGGTGACGCTGGTGGACCCGGTGCTCGTCTTCCAGGGGATTCGCTGGCAGATCTACGTCAAGTCCATTCCCGCTGCCGTGCCCTTCCTGCCCCGCCGCTGGCGGGACCGGATGCTCGGCGACATCGGTGGCGGTGGGGAGCTGGACCTCGACGACCCGCTCGCCCGGCTCATCTCCGACGGGACCGAGCACTTCGCGGGCAAGCTCCCGCTGCCCGAGCGTCTCACCGACGAGCAGCTACGGCGGCTCACCGTGCCGGTCTACGCCGCGATGGCTTCCGACAGCGTCCTCCACGACTCCGCGGCGGCGGTGGAGGTTGGCCGGGCCCAGGTCCGGGACATCCGCATCCGGAACTGGCCCGGGGCCAGCCACTCGCTGCCGATGGAGTTCCCTGACCAGCTCGACCGCGAGGTGCTCGACTTCATGGGCGAGCACGATGGGCCGGCGTGACCGGCCATGGTTGTGGCCGGCGAGGGCCGAGCGTAGGCTGGTCGCATCGGAGGATGTCGGCGAGGAGGTGTCGCATGCGCACTCTGTTTCACGCCGTGCTGGGGGTCGTCGCGTTCGGCGCGTCTTGCGCGCTCCCGTCGCCCGCGGAAGCCGGCCCCCCGGCCCAGCTCGCCCAGGCCCGCTACGTCGCGCTCGGTTACGACCTCGGCGACGGGTTCGTGAGCGAGACCGACGTCCGTGCCGACGTGCTCCCCGAGGAGCGGGCGGCCCTGCAGACGATCCGGGCGGGGATCGAGCAGTGGGGCCGCTACCAGATCGTGGTGCGCCCGGGCCAGGCCGAGCTCCTGATCGCGGTCCGGAAGGGGCGGCTGGCGACCATCGGAGGCGGCATCCACGTCGGGGGGCCGTCCTCGGGGCGCGCCGGCGGCGGGCCGGTCGGGATCGGGCCCATGGGCGGAGTCCAGGTCTCCTCGCCCGACGACATGATCGAGGTCTTCGAGGCCTCCAGCGGGTCGCTCATCTGGCGCGGGATGAAGCCGAACGGGCTCTCCGGGGCCGGTCCGCCGCTGTGGGACAATTTCCGGGCCGAGGTCGCGAAGGCGGAGAAGAGCGTCCCGAAGAAGCCCTGAGGGCGAAGTCCGGCGGCGGGCGGCCACGTTGTGGCGGGCCGGGGCCGGGAGTAACCTCTCCCCGCCCGATCGCCACGCCCCGGAGGGAACCGCATGCAGCGCAGCCGCGCCATCGTCGGCCTGGTCTTCCTGATCTTCTTCGTCATCTCCTTCCTCACGAACATCCTCGGGCCGCTGGTGCCCGACATCATCTCGGCCTTCTCCCTGAGCCTGACCCTGGCCGGCTTCCTCCCGTTCTCCTTCTTCGTGGCCTACGGCGTGATGTCCATCCCCGCGGGCACCTTCGTCGAGCGTCGGGGCGAGCGGGTGGTCATGGCCACCGCCTTCGCCGCCGCCTGCGCCGGGGCCACGCTCTTCGCGCTCGTGCCGAGCTACCGGATCGCGATCGGCTCGCTGTTCCTCATCGGCCTCGGGATGGCGGCGCTGCAGGTGGCGATCAACCCGCTGCTCCGGGTGGCCGGCGGCGAGGAGCACTTCGCCTTCTACTCGGTCTTCGCGCAGCTCGTCTTCGGGCTCGCGTCCTTCCTCAGCCCCCGGGCCTACACCTACCTCGTGCAGGGGCTCCAGGCCGACCCCACGCGCAACTGGCTGCTCGCCGCCCTCTCGCGGGTCGTGCCGAAGGAGCTGCCGTGGGTCTCGCTCTACTGGCTCTTCGCCTTCGTGACGCTCGTGATGGTCCTCGTGATCGCGTCGGTCCGGCTGCCCCGCGTCGAGCTGAAGGAGGACGAGCGCGCGGGGGCGCTGGCCACCTACCTGTCGCTCCTGCGCCGGCGGGTCGTCGTGCTGTACTTCTTCGGCATCTTCGCGTACGTCGGGTCGGAGCAGGGAATCGCCAACTGGATCTCCGAGTTCCTGCGCAGCTACCACGGCTTCGACCCCACCACCACCGGCGCGTCGGCGGTCTCCTGGTTCTGGGGGCTGATGACCGCCGGCTGCCTCCTCGGCATGGGGCTGCTCAAGCTCTACGACAGCCGGGTGGTCCTGCGGGGCTTCGCCGCCGCCGCGATCGCGACGCTGACCGTGGCCCTCTTCGGCCCGGCCCAGGCTTCCCTCTACGCCTTTCCCACTCTCGGCTTCTGTCTCTCGGTGATGTGGTCGATCGTCTTCTCGCTCGCCCTCAACTCCCTGCCCAGCCACCACGGCGCCTTCTCCGGCATCCTCTGCACCGGGATCGTCGGCGGTGCGGTCGTGCCCCTGGCGGTCGGCTGGCTGGGCGACCAGCTCGGCGGCCTGCGCGCCGGGATGCTGGTCGTCTACGTGACGCTCGCCTACGTCTTCAGCGTGGGGGTCTGGGCGCGTCCCCTGATCGCGAACGAGACGACCTGGCGCCGGAGGACGGATGCCAGCGCCCGCTAGCCCCGCGACGCCCGTCGGCCCGCGCGTGATCGGGGCGGTCGCCGTGCTCGCCTCGCTCGCGGGCAGCCTGTGGGCGCAACCGCCCCGTCCGTTCCCCTGGCCGAACGGCGCGAAGGCCGCGGTCGTCCTGACCTACGACGACGGCATGGACACGCACCTCGACCATGCCGTCCCGGACCTCGACGCGGCCGGCTTCCGGGGCACCTTCTTCGTGCCCGGGCACTCGGAGTCGCTCGCGAAGCGGCTGCCCGAGTGGCGCTCTCTCGCCGGTCGCGGCCACGAGCTCGCCAACCACGCGATCTTCCACCCCTGCCTGCGCAAGCCCGCCACCGGCCCCGAGCGCGAGTGGGTGAAGCCTGAGTACGCGCTCGAGGGCTACACGGTCGAGCGCATCCGCGCCGAGATCGCGGCGATGAACACGACCCTCCTCGCGATCGATGGCGAGACCGTCCGGACGCTCGCCTACAACTGCTGCGACACGACGGCGGGAGGCCGGTCGTACGTGGACGCCGTCCGGCCGCTCTTCCTCGCCGCTCGCGCGGGTGACGACCGAATCGCCGCGGACGTGGGCGCGCTCGACCCCATGCTCGTCCCGAGCTGGGCCGCCGAGAACGTGACCGGCGCCCAGCTCATCGCCTTTGGCCGGAAGGCGGTCGACGCCGGCGGCCTCGCCGTCTTCCAGTTCCACGGCATCGGCGGCCAGTGGATCTCCGTCTCGCGCGAGGCCCACCGGGAGCTCCTGGCCTGGCTCGCTGCGAACCGGCAGACGGTCTGGAGCGACACCTTCAAGCGCGTGATGACCCACGTCACGGCCGAGCAGAAACGAGTGACCGCTCCCCGCTGAGCGAGGGGAATCCGCAGTCTCAGCGCTGGCGCCGGCGGATTCCTCGTCGCCCGGCGGACGAAGCTCCTCGGAATGACAGACCGGCCTTCACCGAGGCCTTCCGGTGGACCCCTCGTCGCCCGGCACGGAGGACGCTCCTCGGGGTAACAGGGCCCAGGGCGACCCGCGCGAAGCGCGGGTCGGGACAGGGCGGATCCGTGCGATTCTGGGAGGGACGGGGCGGCCCGCCCCGGGAACCCTGCCGTCCGAGGTGAGAAACATGTGGATCTCCCGCCACCAGCTCCAGCTGCCGTCGCCTGAAGAGGCGCTGCCCGGGCGCAGCGAGCGCATGCCGGTGCCGAAGTCGCACTTCGTGAACGGCGCGCCGCTCGAGCCGCCTTTTCCGGAGGGGACCGAGCTGGCCCTCTTCGGCCTCGGCTGCTTCTGGGGCGCGGAGCGGAAGTTCTGGCAGAGGCCCGGTGTCGTCTCGACCGCCGTCGGCTACGCGGGCGGCTTCACGCGCAACCCGACCTACGAGGAGGTCTGCTCGGGGCGCACCGGCCACACCGAGGCGGTGCGCGTCGTGTTCGACCCGGGGAAGGTGGACTATGCGGAGCTCCTCCGTGTCTTCTGGGAGAGCCACGACCCGACCCAGGGGATGCGCCAGGGCCACGACGTGGGGACGCAGTACCGCTCGGCCCTCTACACCTACGGCGAGGACCAGCGGGTGAAGGCCGAGGCCTCGCGCGCGGCCTACCAGGGGGCGCTCGACGCCGCCGGCCACGGGGCGATCACCACCGAGATCCGCGAGGCGCCCGAGTTCTACTACGCGGAGGACTACCACCAGCAGTACCTCGCCAGGAACCCCGGCGGCTACTGCGGCCTCGGTGGAACCGGCGTCGCGTGTCCGGCCGGCCTCGACACCGCGAAGACCGTGTGACGTCCTGACGACAGGCGTGCCCACAATCCCCTTGAAGCCGCGGCCGGCTCAGGCTACGTTTGCCGCAGTATCGGGGGTAGACGGGTGAAGATCCTGGTGGTCGACGTCGGCGGCAACAACGTCAAGCTGCTGGTCTCCGGGCAGAAGACGCCGCGCAAGGTGCCGTCGGGCCCGAATCTCACGCCCGGCCGCATGGTGGCCGCGATCAAGAAGGCTGTCGCCGGCTGGAAGTACGACGCGGTGACCATCGGCTACCCGGGCCCGGTGGTGAAGGGCCGCATCGCGGTCGAGCCCGTGAACCTCGGCCGGGGATGGGTGCGCTTCGACTTCCGGAAGGCCTTCCGCCGGCCGGTGCGCCTGATCAACGACGCGGCGATGCAGGCGCTCGGCAGCTACGACGGGGAGCGGGAGCTCTTCCTCGGCCTCGGCACCGGCCTGGGGTCGGCGCTGGTCCTCGAGGGCCTCGTGCAGCCGCTCGAGATCGCGCACCTGCCCTACCGTGCCGGCAAGACCTACGAGGACTTCCTCGGCAAGCGCGGCCTCGACCGCATGGGCAAGAAGCGCTGGCGCGGCCTCGTGGCGGAGATCGTTCCCCGGCTCCGCGCGGCCTTCCAGGTGGACGAGGTCGTCCTCGGCGGGGGCAACGTGAAGCTGCTGAAGACTCTCCCGCCGGGGGCACGCCTCGGGAGCAACGCCCACGCCTTCGCCGGGGGCTTCCGGCTCTGGGAGCGACGGAAGTAGACGAGAGCCCGGCTCAAGGCGCCCGCTGCAGCTCGCAGAGCCGGAGCCGCAGGGGGCCCCGGCCGGCGGTCTCGCACCGGCCGGTCAGCCGCAGCCCGAGCTCGGCTGCCCGCGCCTCCGCTTCCGGCGGCGAGTGGCCGAACGTGGACAAGAGCAGGAACGGCCCCCGGTGGCTCGCCACGAGATCGGCCACCCGCTCCCTCCACCGGGGTGTGGGCCCGAACTCGTCGAGGATCGCGAGGGCGAAGCGCGCGTCCTCGCGGAAGGAGGGGATCGCGTAGGAGATCGGCTGGCCCACGAGCAGGACCAGGCTGCCGGGCTGGAGACCCATCGGAGAGACCGTCAGCTCCAGCCCGCCCTGGTCCCAGCGCCGGCGGCCCCACGACTCGGATCGAGTGGTCAGGGTGAGGACGGCGGCGATGGCCAGCAGGACGTGCGGCAAGAGCCGACCCGGGACGAGCCGTCGCACCAGGACGAACAGCACGAGCGGCGCCGTGAACTCGAGAAACGCGATGTACCGGTAGTAGTAGAAGACCCCGACCCAGGCCAGATACGCGGTGACCCAGTAGACGAGAAGGGCCCTCTCCGCCGGCAGGAGCGGCAAGAACCGCGGGCCGCCGCGGCGGCGCCGGACGGGCTCGAAAGCCGCGAGGGCCAGGCAGAGCAGCGACGCGACCAGGAGGAGCAGGAACCGGCCGTCGCGCAGCCCGACCTCCAGGATCCGCTCCGAGCGGCCCAGGGCGATGTCTACCGCGGGACGCAGGATGTCGTAAGACGTTCGGGCCACGAAGCGAGCGTCCCGGAAGTTCACGGGCTCGTAGAACTCGGAGCGGAACAGGGCGTTGGCCATGGGGAAGACCGGGTTGTCGAACCGCTCGTAGAGCTCCCAGCACCGGAAGCCCCCCGTCGGCGCAAAGCCGAGGACGCTGCCGAGGAGGAAGAAACCGAGGGCGCGGAAGTCCGACTCCCGTCGCCGGAGCGCCACCGCCAGCGTCACGAAGAGCGCCACGTGCGACAGCCCCAGGGTCGGCTTCAGGCCGGTGGCGACGCCGGCCAGCGTTCCTGCCGCCAGCAGGGTCGCGGCGTGAGAGGACCGGCCGGAGCCGTCCACGTGCCGGACCACGAGCACGAGCGCCAGCAGCGCCGGGATCGAGGCGAGGTTGTCGCCGAAGGTCGTGCCGAGCAGCGAGATCGCGGCGGGCCCCATGCCCCCGACGAGCGCGGCCAGGAGGGCGATCGCCGGCGCCCGGCGGGGCTCCGCCCGGGACAGCACGGCGAGGCCCAGCAGGAAGAGCACGGGCATGTTGAGCCCGTGCAGCCCGCCGAGGAGGAAGCCGAAGAGCCGGGAGGGAAGGTGGGCGAGGCCCAGGTAGTGGAAGGCGTGCAGGACCGGGGACTGGAAGGTCTGGATCCCTCCCGGGACGACGTCCCGGTCCATCCGGCCGTGCAGCAAGGCGTAGCCGGCGTAGTAGTGGTAGTTGAGCAGATCGAAGTTGATGTCCTGGCCGAGCCGCAGCGAATGAGTGCCGAGGGCCAGCACCGCGGCCGCGAGCAGCCACGCCGCCCGCCCCCGGGTCACGGCGGCCCGCCGACGAGCGTCTCGCTCATGCCGCGGGAGTCCGCTCCCGGCCGTTGCCGCCGGAGCGGCTCGGGACGAGCCGCGCGAGCCGCTGCCAGAGCGGGCTCGTGGCCCAGTCGTCGAAGAGGCTGTAGACGACCGGCGTGCCGATGAGCGTCAGCACGAGCGCCAGCGTCTGGCCGCCCACGATGACCGTTCCGATGGCGCGGTTCGTGCCCGAGCCCGTCCCGCTGGAGACCACCAGCGGGATCATGCCCGCCACGAACGCGAGCGTCGTCATCAGGATCGGCCGGAGCCGGTCGCGGTTGGCGAGGCGGATGGCCTCCGCCCGCGGCATCCCGTGCGCGCGCAGGCCGTTCATGTGGTCGATCTGCAGGATCCCGTTCTTCTTCACGATGCCGAAGAGCACGAGGATGCCGAGAGACGAGTAGATGTTGATCGACTGGTCGAAGACCACGATCGACAGGAGCGCGAAAGGCACGGTCAGCGGGAGGGCGATCAGGATCGTCACCGGGTGGATCCAGCTCTCGAACTGCGCCGCCAGGATCAGGTACATGAAGATGATCGAGGCCAGGAACGCGATCGCGAAGTTGCGCGCCGCCTTCCCCTGCTCGCGGGAGCGCCCGGTGAAGCCGTAGCTGTACGACGCCGGCATCCCGAGCTCCCGCGCCCCCTGCTCCAGGGCGTCCATGATGGTCTGGGCGGACGAGCCGGGCAGCGTGTTCGCGAACAGCAGCACCTGGCGCTGGCGCCCCAGGCGGTTGACGAGCGAGGGGCCGGAGTCCTCCTCGAAGCGCACCACGTCCTTGATGCGGACGGGGCCCCGCGGCGAGGGCACCTCCGCCTGGGCAATGCCCTCCGCGTCCCGGCGGTAGGACGCGTCGGCGCGCAGGTGCACCTCGTACTGCTCGCCGCCCTCGTAGTAGTCCGTGACCTTGAGCCCGCCCACCAGCACGTTGAGCGTGGAGGCCAGGTCCTGCACCCGGATGCCCAGGTCGCCGGCCTTCGGCCGGTCGATCCTCACCCCGAGCTCCGGCTTGCCGACCACCAGGTTCGAGTCCGCGTCCACCGCCCCCGGCATCGCCTTCAGCCTCCGCATGAGCACGTCGGCGAACTTCTGCAGCTGGTCGAGGTCCGGCCCCCCGATCCAGAACTGGATCTCCGCGTTGTTGCCGGCGCCGAAGGCGGCCACGGGCTGCACCTGGGCCCGCAGGTGGAGCCGCTCGTACTGCGGCAGGATCTGCTGCCGGATCTCGTTCATGACCGCAAACTGGTTCTTCTTGCGGGCCTTGACCGGCTTGAGCTTGACGAAGATCGACCCGAGGTTGAGCGTGTTCTGGGGGTCGGAGCCGATGGTGAGCAGCGTGTACTGCACCTCCGGCAGCTCGTGCACGCGCTTCGCGATCGAGTCGAGGATGGTCTTCGTGGACTCCAGGCTCGAGCCTTCGGGGGCGCGGACGTTCACCTCGAACTGCGACTCGTCGTCCAGGGGAAGGAAGTTCTTGTTGGCGACGACGCCGAGCGGCAAGGCGGCCAGGAACACCGCGACCATGAGCAGAACGACCGCCCAGCGGTGAGACATCGCCCAGTCCAGGAGGCCCAGGTAGGACCTCTCGATCCAGGCGTAGAAGCCGTGCTCGCGCGAGCCGTGCTCGGCCTCGATCTCCTTCGGCCGGATCCAGCGCGCGGAGAGCATGGGGGTGAGGGTGAAGGCGACCAGAACCGACACCGCGATGGCGAACGCCATGGTCACGCCGAACGAGTTCATGAAGCGGCCCACGATGCCGCCCATGAAGGCCACGGGCAGGAAGACCGCGATCAGGGACAGGCTGCTCGCGAGGACGGCGAGGCCGATCTCCTTCGTACCCTCGACCGCCGCCCGCATCGGCGGCATGTCCTTCTCCTCCATGAAGCGGAAGATGTTCTCGAGCACGATCACCGCGTCGTCGATGACGATCCCGACCACGAGGGTGAGCGCCAGCAGGGTGATGATGTTGAGGGTGAACCCCATGTAGTGCATGGCGGCGAAGGTGGCGATGAGCGAGCTCGGGATGGCGATCGCGGAGATGAGGGTGGGGCGGAAGCGTCGCAGGAAGAACCACACGACCCCGGCCGCGAAGAGCGACCCCAGGACGAGGTGCTCCTGCACCGTGTCCACCGCGGTCACGATGTACTCGGACTGGTCGCGCACGACGTCGAGCCGATAGCCCTTCGGCATCTGGGCCTTCAGCCTCTCCAGGCGGTCCTTCACCCGCTCCACGACCTCGATCGTGTTCGTCCCCGACTGCTTGCGGACCTGGAGGACGACCGCGGGCTCACCGTTGACGCTGGCCAGCGTCTCCGCCTCCTCGACCCCGTCCTCGACCCGGGCGACGTCGGAGACTCGCACCGGGGTGCCGTTGCGGTTCGTGATCACGATGTCGCCGAAGGCCTCGGGGGTGGTGACCCGTCCGTAGGTGCGCAGGGTCAGGTCGCGCAGCCCCTGCTCGACGCGGCCCCCGGGCAGCTGCGCGTTCTGCGAGGTGAGTGCCCCCGCCACCTCGGCCGCGGTCAGGCCCAGGCCGGCGAGCTTCGCAGGATTGGCGATCACGTTGATCTGCCGGAGTCGGCCGCCGATCAGCTTGACCTGGCCGACGCCGAGCACCGACTCCATCTGCCGGCGCAGCACCTTGTCGCAGAACTCGGTCACGTCCCGGATGGGGGCGGCCGCGGAGACCGCCACCGAGAGGACGGGGGCGGCGTCGGGGTCGATCTTCTCGATCACCGGCGGGTCGGCGTCGCGGGGCAGGTCGCGCAGGACGCTGTTGACGCGGTCGCGCACCTCCTGGGCGGCGACGTCGGGGTTCTTCTCCAGGTCGAAGTTGACGATGACCTGGGAGACGCCCTCGGCCGAGATGGAGATCAGCTGGTCGATGCCGCTGATCGTGTTGACCGCCTCCTCGATCTTGTCCGTGACCTCGGTCTCGATCTCCT
>Ga0113563_10002327_pt1 | contig 11407 bp, 3 predicted proteins | sample Mud3Dept3metaG_FD_80117 | JGI IMG/M metagenome (GOLD analysis project Ga0113563, IMG submission 80117) | Freshwater wetland microbial communities from Ohio, USA, analyzing the effect of biotic and abiotic controls - Mud 3 Core 4 Depth 3... | ecosystem: Environmental > Aquatic > Freshwater >...
ACGAACACACGGATGCCGGCGGATCCCTCGGGACCCGTCAAGCCGGAGTCCCTCGGGATGACAGAACCGTCCGCCGTCGCGGCGGATCCCTCGGGACCCGTCAAGCCGGAGTCCCTCGGGATGACCTCGTGGACCGCCCAGAAGCCTCCCGTGCGCAGCTCCAGCTCCGCTTGCCGCGAGTCCCGGGACAGCACCTCCAGCGACACGGACTCCGGATCCCCGTGCTTCGTGCAGACGAGCGACGTCGAGCCCAGGGCCCCGTGCGCCGCGAGGACCCACGAGGGACAGCTCTCCTCGAGGCCTTCGCCTTCGGTGCCGTCTCCACCCTCCTCGCCAGGGCCGTCGCCACCCGGTGGAGACGGCACGGCGGAGACCGGACCGTGGAACGTCGACACCGACGCCGTGTCGACGTCTTCCAGCCGGTAGTAGTAGCGCACGCCCTCCGACAGGCCGGAGTCGAGCCAGGAGTACGCCCGGCCGACCGGGGACGAGCCGAGGCCCGCGATCAGGGACGGCGTGAGTCGCTCGTAGGGGCCGCCCGCCGAGGTCGCCCGGTGCAGGTGGAAGCCCAGGTTCTGGAGCTCCGAAGCCGTCTGCCAGCGAATCTCCACGCCCTGCGCCACGCCAACCGCCTCGAAGGAGAGAAGCTTCACCTCCGTCGTCACGGCGGCCACCGTCGGGCCGAACTCCGACGTGCTCGACGGCGCGCTGCACGACAGCGTCCCGTCCGCGCACAGCGTCGTCGTGGCCGAGATGAGGTCGCCGACGCTCCCCGCGAAGCTGTGGTTGTAGGCCGCTCGCCCGCCGGGATGGTTCACGACGACGGAGCCCGCGACGGACTGCCCTTCACCGTAGCCGGTGGGATCCGCCCCGGAGGGGTTCCGGAAGAACTCGATGCGGTAGAAGCCCGCCGCGAGGTCGAGGCCGAAGGTCACCGCCAGGTTGGGGCCGCTCGCGACCGGGGGCGCGAAGGTCGGGAAGTTCAGCAGGTCATTCGGGCCCGTGTCGCCGTCGCCGAGGTCGTTGGGCGTCAGGCCGTCGCCGATCAGGTCGATGCCCAGCCCGGTGTTCGCGTGGATCGAGTTGCCCAGGATGGCATTGCCCGTGCCCGCTTCGAAGCGGATGCCGCCATGGCCCGCGGTGACCTTCCAGTTGTTGTAGGCGATGACGTTGCCCGCGGCCGGCGCCGTCCCCCCGATGGTGTTGTTCGACGTCGTCACGTTGATGAGGACTCCGGCGCTGCCATTGCCGAGGGCCGCCGTGCCGAGGGCGTTCGTCCCGATCTTGTTCCCCTGAACCAGGGTCCCCGTGGTCTCGGGGTCGCGGATGAGGACGCCCATCCCGCCGTTGCCGGAGATCACGTTGCCGGCGCCCGGCGCCGTACCGCCAATGACGTTGTTCGTATTCGGCCCGCCCGATCCGTTGTTGAACACCGCGACGCCCTGGTTGGTGTTGGGAACCGCCACGGCGCCGGTCACGTCCGTGCCGATGTAGTTGCCCGCGACGACATTGTTCGCGGTCGAGGAGGTCACGCCGGCGATGTCGACGCCGTCGACGGTGTTGCCCGAGATGACGTTGCGGTCGGCCGCCACGGTGCCCCCGACCCGGTTGTTGTTCGTGGGGGCGAGAGCGCCGATGAAGATGCCCTGGCTGTTGCCCGGGCCCGGGGCGGTGCCGGCCGGATTGGTGCCCAGGAAGTTCCCGGCGACGACGTTGCTCGCCGAGCCCCGGATGAGGATGCCCCGGGCGGTGCAGCGGTTGATGACGAACCCGCGGATCGTGCTCCCGTCGCTGCCGGCCATCAGGCTGAGACCGGCGCCTGCGACCCCCGCGCCATTCAGCTCGACGAACGGCCCCGTCCCGGCCACGGACAGGGGCTGCGTCGTAGTGTCGAGGACGACCGGGCCCGTGACGTCCGGCAGCGCCGACCCGAGGGTGATGAGGTACCAGCTCCGCGCCGTGCCCGCCGGGTAGTCGGCGTCGTAGCCCGAGATCACGGGCGAGGACGCAGTCGCGAGGTCGGCGAGCGTCGTCGCGGCGGGGGCCCCGAAGGATCCCCCGGTCCCGTCGTCCGCGTAGTAGACGTGGCCGCTGTCGGTGAGGGGGATCCCGAACCGGACCGTGTCCGCACCCGCGGTGTTGTTCGTGGCCAGGATCGCCTCCCGCAGCGAGATGCGTCCGTCGGTCCCCGGGTTGGCGATCAGCCCCGCGACCGACGACGTGTCGCTGCCGGTCGTCGAGTCCGAGGTCGTGGTGACGATCAGGGACCCGGCGGCGACGATCGCTCCGCTGAACTCCGACGTGTTGAGGGAAGCGACGGTCGGGGTAGCGGTCGCGGTGACGTACTCGCCCGCGGCGAGGCTCGCGGCCAGCGTGGCGCCGATGACCGCGTAGCCGGACGCGTTCGTGGTGACGTTTGTGAAGCCCAGGTAGCGCGCCCCTTCGCCGAAGCCGCTAGGGTCGAGGGCCGCGCTGGCGAAGAACTCGATCCGGTAGGTGGCGATGCCGGCGGGGGCGCTCAAGGAGCCCGCGAAGTTCGCGAAGGTGCCGAGCCCGTTGGTCATGGCCGCGCTCAGGACGGGGAAGTTCTGCAGGGCGTTCGCGCCGCCGTCGGCGTCGCCGAGGTCGTTCGCCGTGACCCCGTCGTTCCCGAGGTCGATCCCGAGGTCGGCGTTGCCGTGGATGCTGTTCCCGAGGATCGCGTTGCCGGTGCCCGCCCCCGCCGCGACGTTGACGCCGTCGCTCGCGTTGTAGGCGATCAGGTTCCCGGCCGCCCCCCCGATCGTGTTGTTGGCGGCGCCGCTGGTGACGGCGATCCCGCCCGCGGTGTTCGGGATGGCGACCGTGCCGGCCCAGTCCGAGCCGATGAGGTTGCCGAGGACCACGTTGCCGCTGGTGCCTGCACCGTCGATCCGCACGCCCTGGCAGTTGACGCCCGAGCCGTTGCCGGAGATGAGGTTGCGCTCGGGGACCGTGGTCCCCCCGACCGTGTTGTTCGTCGTCCCCGCGAGGAGGTAGACGCCGTGCTGGAGGTTGGGCAGGGCGGCGCTCCCGGCCAGGTTCGTGCCTATCGTGTTGCCGGCGACGATGGTCCCGGACACGAAGTCGCGCACGTGAATCCCCGAGGCGCCGTTGCCGGAGACCAGGTTGCCGTAGCCGGCGGTCGTGCCCCCGACGACGTTGCCCGTCGCGGCGGCGCCCGCCTCCATTCGCACGCCGTCCATGGCGTTGCCGCGGGCCAGGCTGCCGCTGACGTCGGTGCCGATCAGGTTGCTCTGGACCCGGTTGCTGTTGGTCCCGGCATCGACGATGCGAACACCGTACTGGTCGTTCCCGGAGATGACGTTGCCGGCCCCGGGCTCGCCGATGATGTTGGCCGTCGCCGCCTGCCCGACCGCCACCCCCACCACGTTTCCGCGGTCCACGGTCCCGGTGACGTCGAGGCCGATGACGTTGCCGACCACGCGGTTGCCGGTCGTCCCGGCCTGGACGACATTCACCCCGTGGAGGCCGTTGCCGGAGATCACGTTCCCGTTGCCCCCGCTGCCGCCGACCACGTTGTTGCTCGCTCCGCCGTCGATCTCGACGCCGTGCGTCGCGTTGCCGAGGAGTGCCGTCCCGGCGAGGTCGAGCCCGATGATGTTGCCGATCACGCTGTTGTTCGACGTCCCGACCCCGGTCAGGACCACCCCGTGGACGTCGTTGCCGGAGATCAGGTTCCCGTTGGGCGAGGCCGCGCCGATGACGTTGGACTGCGCGCCTCCGCTCACCAGGACCCCGTACTGGGTGTTGCCGAGGTCGAGCGCGCCCGTGACGTCGGTGCCGATGCGGTTCTTCGCCACCGTGTTCCCGTTGGTGCCCGCGCCGCCGACGAGGACGCCGCTCGTGACGTTGGCCGAGATCACGTTCCCGCTGCCGGCGGCGATCCCGCCGATGGTGTTGTTCGCGGCCGAGTTGGTGATGGCGATTCCCCCGGAGCCGTTTCCGATTCCCGCGGTGCCGGCTTCGTTCGTCCCGACGAAGTTCCCGGCGACGACGTTGTTGTTCGTGCCCGCGCCGTCGATTCGCACGCCCTGTTGGCCGTTGCCGGAAATGACATTCCGCGCCGCGATCGTCGTTCCCCCGACCGTGTTGCCCGTGGACCCGGCGGCGATGAGGATCCCGTGAATGGTATTGGGCAGGGCGGCCGTGCCTGCGGCATTCGTGCCGATGTAGTTGCCCTGTATCGTGTTGTTGTTGACCGTCGACCCCGCCAGCTCCTTCACCAGGATTCCGTAGCGGGTATTCCCGGAGATCACGTTGCGCGCCCCGGGCAGGGTGCCGCCGATGGTGTGAAGGTTCCCCCCGTACAGGTCGATCCCACCCCTGGCGTTCGGGAGGGCCACCGTGCCGGTGACGTCCGTTCCGATGTAGTTCCCCTGCACGAGGACGCTTTGGGCATCCACGAACACGCCCCAGTCCGCGCCGGCCGAGATGACGTTCCGGTCGGCGAGGGTCAGTCCACCGATCCGGGTGTTGTCGCCGGTCACGGAGATGCCGGCGCCGTTGAAGAGCGTGCCGTTGCCTCGGGCAATGGTGCCGGAGACGTCGGTGCCGATGTAGTTTCCCTGGACGATCGCGGTCGCGGCCGAGTAGATCGCCTCATTCTGGAACTGGCTGATCACGAAGCCACGAAAGGTGGAGGCCGCGGTGGCCACGTTGACCCGGAACGCAGCGGCGGCCACCGCCGAGCCCACGAGCTCGACGACGGGACCACCCGCGACATAGCCGGGCTGCGTCGAGGCGTCGATGATGGTGGGGCCCGAGATCGCGGCGTAGGCCGATCCCGGCGAGATCCGGTACCAGCTCCGGGCGAGACCCGCCGGGTAGTTGGCGTCGAAGTTCGGGATCGCCGGCGAGGACGGCGTCGCGACGTCCGCGAGCGTCGTCGTCACCACCGGCGGGAAGCCAGCGCCGGCATTGTCCGGGTAATAGAGGTGGTTCGCGTCCGTGAGCGGGATCCCGAACGTGATCGTGTTCGCGCCGCCGTTGGCGTTCACGGCCAGGATCGCCTCCCGCAGCGATATGCGCCCGTCGGCGCCGGGGTTGACGATGAGGCTCGAAACCGAGGTCGTGGTCCCGTCGACGGTGTCGGCGGTCGTGGTCACGACCAGCGAACCGAGGGCCTGGACGGAGTTGCTGAACTCCGACGTGCTCCCGTACGTCGTGCACGGAGCCCCGTCCGTGCAGACGGTCGCGGTCGCGGTGACGAACTCGCCTGCGTTCAAGCTCGCGGCCAGCGTCACGCCCATGACGGCGTTCCCGGAACCGTTCGTCAGGACGTTCGTGGATGCCAGGTAGCGCTGACCCTCGCCGTAGCCGCTCACGTCCGCGACGGAGCTCGCGAAGAGCTCGATTCGGTACCACGTGTTCGGGGTGCTGTTGAATGAGCCCGCGAAGTTCGCGAAGGTGCCGAGGGTGTTCCTCATGGCCGCGGTCAGGACGGGGAAGTTCTGGAGGTTGTTCGCCCCGGTGTCTCCGTCGCCAGTGTCGTTGGACGTGAGGCCGTCGTCCCGCAGGTCGATCCCCAGGTCGCCGTTCGAGTAGATCGAGTTGCCGAGGATGGCGTTGCCGGTGCCGGCATCGACGGTGAGCTGGATCGCGGACTGGCCGTTGTAGGCGATGACGTTGGATGAGTTGGCCGCCGTACCGCCAATCGTGTTGTTCGAGGTCGGGTTGTCGAGATGGATGCCGGCCACGGTGTTGCCGACCGCCGCCGTGCCGTCGAAGTTGGTCCCGATGCGGTTCCCCTGCACCAGGGTGCCCGTGGTGGCTGCGTCGGCGAGCAGGATGCCGTTGTTGTTCCCCGAGATCACGTTGCCGGCGCCCAACACGGTGCCGCCGATCAGGTTGCCGGTGTTGGCAGTCCCCCCGAAGATGGCGACGCCCTGGCCGCCGTTGCCCAGGTCCAGGTTGCCGCTCGCCCTCACGCCGATGTAGTTGCCTTCGATGCGGTTGTTCACGGCTCCGCCGGTGCCGCTGTTGATCTGGACGCCGTCGGCGGTGTTGCCCGAGATGACGTTGCGGTCGGCAGCGGCGGTGCCCCCGACGCGGTTGTTGTTCGTGGCGGCGGCGCTGCCGCCGATGTAGACGCCCGTGTTGTTGGGGAGAGCCGCCGTGCCCGTGACGTCCGTCCCCAGGTAGTTCCCGGCGATCACGTTGTTGGACGAGCCGAGGATACGTATGGCGCGGCCGGGGGATCGGTTGATGACGAGCCCCCGGATCGTGCTCCCCGAGCTACCGGCGTTCAGGCTCAGGGTGTTTGCACCCCCCGCCGTGGCGTCAATCTCGATGCCCCCCACGGAGCCCGTCTGCGTCGTGCCGTTGATGACGACCGGCTGACTGATGGGCAGGAGCGCTCCGGTCAGCGTGATCGTCTTGGGACCGGCCGGGAGAATGCTGAAGTTGATGGTGTCGAGGGCGGCCGAAGCGTTCGCCTCCTGGATGGCCGCGCGGAGGGTGCAGGTGCCGACGGTCGAGTTGCAGGCCACGCCATCGATCGGAGCCGCTGCGGCCTCGTCGCCCGGGCTGTTGACGGTGAAGACCGCGGCCTCCGCCGGCCCTGCCATGAGGACCGACAAGACCACGAGCGAGCCCAGCCAGGCGGACACCCATGCACCGCCACGTTCGCCGAGGGATCGTTCCCCGAACATACCCCCTCCCGTCCGCCCGCTCTCACGGGTCATTACGCCACAAGACGGTCGATCCGTGGGAAGAGCTGCAAGTCCTGTGCCCGAACGGTCCAGCCGGCGGCCGCGTCCGCAGCAACCACGGCGTTTGTTTACAGCGACATAGAGGTCCTCGGGCTCCCCGGCGTCGCTCCGGCAGAAGGCCGCTTTTCCGCCGCAGGGGCTCAGGGATCCCGCAACGCTGCGGCCCGGTCGGGCCGCCCCCACGCCTCGTAGAGCGCAACCAGGCGCCGGCGAGCTTCGACCTTCGCATCGTAGCCCTGGCCTCCGGACGACTCCAGCGCGGCCTGGGCTCGCAGCAGCAGGGCCTCGGCCTCCCGGTACCGGCCCTCGGCCGTCAGGCAGGAGCCGAGGACGCTCTCCGACGACGCGACCAGCCAGTGGCCCGGGGGCAGGGCCTGTCGCCGCAGGCCCAGGCTCTCCCGGAGGAGCGGCTCCGCCTCGCGCGGCCGGCCCAGGTCCACGAGGGCGAGGCCCATGATCTGCAGGATCGCGGCGACGACGGGGTGAGAATCGGGGAGGACCCGCCCGCGCAGCGCGAGCACCCGGCGGCACTCCCGCAGCGCGCCCTCGGCGTCGCCCTTCGCCCGCAGGAGGCCCGCCAGGGCGTAGCGCGAGCGCGTGGTGTCGGGGTGATCGGTGCCCAGCAGCCGCACGCGCATGTCGAGGCCCTCGCGGTAGAGTTGCTCCGCACCCGCGAGGTCGCCCTTCGCCTCGAGGACGCCGCCGAGGGTCGTCAGTCCCGAGGCGACATCCGGGTGCTCCGGGCCTGTCACGGCGCGGACGATCTCCAGGGCCTCGCGGTGCAGCGGCTCGGCCCCCGCCCAGTCCCCGCGCTGGCCCAGCAGGACCCCGAGGTTGTTGAGGGTGGCTGCGACCGCGGCGCTTCGAGGGCCGTCCAGCCTCCGCTCGATCGCGAGCGTCTCGCGGTAGAGGGCCTCCGCCTCCGTGGCCTGGCCCAGCCACCGCAGGACGCGGGCGAGGTTCCCCTTGACCTGCGCCATGTCCGCCCCGTCGCCCTCCCCGAGCCGCTGCAGCATCGCGATCGCCTGCCGGCCCAGGCGCTCGGCCTCGCGGTGGTCGCCCTCGTCCTCGAACGCGCCGGCGAGCCGGTCGAGGGCCCGAGCGACCTCGACGTGCTCCGCGCCGAAGGCGGCGCGGGAGGTCGCGAGAGCCGCGTCGAGGTGCGCCTTCGCCGGCTCGTAGAGGCCGAGGCCCTGGTAGGTCGTCCCCAGCGTGGCGAGCACCGCCGCCTTCACGTCGGGCTGACCCGCCAGCTCCTGCTGGACGCGCGCGGAGGCGGCGTCGAGCACGGAGGCCACGGTGACGTCGCGCCCGGTCACCCGGGGGTCGGCCGAGCCCAGCATCCCGACCACGAACGCGTTGATCTGCGCCGCCTTCTCCGCGGCGAGGCGTGCCTTGTCCCGCTCGGCCTCCGCGACCCGCGCCTGCCGGCGCACGGCGACGAAGCCGGTGACGACCGTCGCCGCCAGCGCCGCCGGCAGGGCCGCGGCGACCACCACCGCCGCCCGGTGACGCCGCAGGAAGAGGCGGACGAGGTCGCGCGTCGAGTAGCGGTACGCGCTCACGAGCTGCCCGGCCTGGAAGCGGCGCAGGTCGGCGGCCAGCTCCCGCGCGGTGGGGTAGCGGGCCTCGGGCGCGGCGGCCATCGCCTTCTGCACGATCGCGACGAGGTCCGGCGGCGCCTCGGGCTCGCGCGTCTCCACGGGCTCCACGCGGCCCGCGGCGGCCGCCTGGAGCGCCTCCTCCGCGCTGAGCCCGCCGTGCGGCGGCGCCCCCGTCAGAAGGAAGTACAACATCGCCCCGAGGGCGTAGACGTCCGCCCGCTCGTCCGCCGGCAGGCCGCGCGCCTGCTCGGGCGGCATGAAGTGCGGAGTGCCCATCACCGTGCCGGTCACGGTCTGGCCTTCCCCGGCCGCGCGCGCATTGCCCGGGCCGGCCTCGTCCCCCTCCGGAGCCGTCGCCCCCATCGCCCGGGCGAGCCCCCAGTCCACGACGACCGTCTCGCCGAACGGGCCCACCAGGACGTTGGCCGGCTTGAGGTCCCGGTGGACGACGCGCTGCCCGTGCGCGTAGGCGATCGCCTCGGCCACCGCGATCAGGTGGGGGAGGAGGGGAAGACGGGAGGCGAGGTCGGGTTCGCTGCGGATGAGCGCGTCGAGCGAGCGGCCCTCCACGAGCTTCATGGCGTAGAAAGGGCGGCCGCCGGGCCAGCGGCCGGCCTCGTAGACCGGCACGATCGCCGGGTGCTGCAGCCGCGCGGTCACCAGCGCCTCGCGGACGAAGCGGCGCGGCGCTCCCGGTCCCGATTGCTCGAGCAGCTCCTTGAGCGCGACCGTCCGGCCCAGCCGGCGGTCGTGCGCGAGGAGGATCCGGCCCATGCCGCCGCGCGCGAACTCGCCCTCGACCGCGTAGCGGTCCGGGCTCACCTCGGCGAGCGCCCCGGTGTCCCCGGCTGGCCCGGCGGCGACGGTCAGCTCGACCCGGTCGCCGGAAGCGATCGTCTCGATCTCCTCAACCTGCCGGGGATCGCCGCCCACGGGCCCCATCCTACGCCCGACGGCCCCTCGCGGATCCCCCTTTCGCTCTGTCGGGGCGACCGGCGTGATACCTTCGCAGCGCCTCCGTATATCGACCTGGAATGGGTGGTGTGCGCATCCTCGAGTGGCTGGCCCCGGCCGTCCCCGTCGAGGCGGTCGACTGGGACGCGGTCTATCGCGAGCAGATGCCCCGCGTCTTCAACTACTTCCGGTACCGCGGCCTCGACCGGACCACGGCCGAGGACCTGACCTCGGCCACCTTCGAGAAGGCCTGGCGGGCGAGGGGCCGGTACCGTCGGGACCGCTCCGCGGTCTCGACCTGGCTCCTCGCGATCGCCCGCAACGTCGCCATCGACCACTTCCGGCGCTCGCGCCTGGAGGTGCCGCTCGTGGACGACACGGCGAGGGACGAGGAGACGCCGGAGACGGCGGTCCTGCGCGACGCACGGTCCCGACGGCTCTCCGAGCTGCTGCGGGGCCTGCCCGAGCGCGAACGGGAGCTGCTGGCCCTCAAGTACGGGGCGGACGCCACCAACCGAGCCATCGCGACGCTCACCGGGCTCAGCGAGTCGAACGTGGGTACGATCCTGCACCGCACGGTCGTCTCGCTCCGCTCCCGGTGGGACGAAGGAGGATTCCAGTGAGCGACGATTTCCTGTCCCGGCTCCGCGAGCAGCCCCGGCCCGAGTTCGAGGAGCGCCTGGAGAGGCGACTGCGCGAGATCGACGCGAGCGAGCACGAGCGGCGGGCGACGCCGGGCCCGTGGCGGCGCCTGACCCCCGCTCTCGCCGGGGTCGGCCTCGCCGCCGCGCTCGCGTTCGCCTTCACGCTCGAGCCGGTGCGGGCCGCGGCGCGCGAGTTCCTCGACCTGTTCCGGGTGAAGCGCTTCGCCGCGGTGCCGGTCGACCCGCAGCGGCTGGCCCGCCTCGCCGAGGGCGGCCTGGACTTCAAGACGCTCGTCGCCGACCAGGTGCAGGTCGTGGTGGCTCCGCAGCCGCCGGAGGCAATGGACAGCCCCGAGGCCGGCGCCGTGCGGGCCGGGATCACCGCCGCGCTGCCCGCCACGCTGCCCGCGCACACGGAGCTCGCCGAGGCGAAGCTCGCCCCGGCGGCCAGCTTCCGCGTCCAGGTCGACACCGGCAAGCTCGAGGCGCTGGCTCTCGCCGCGGGCGCCGACGAGATCGAGATCCCCCCCTTCTGGAACGGCGCGACGATCGACGTCGAGGTGCCTCCGGTGCTGGGCGTGCGCTACGTGCGCAAGGTCGAGGCCGCCGGCGGGCGGCCCGCCCGGGAGGACAGCTTCTCCCTGCTGCAGGCTGCGACTCCGCAGGTCGAGCTGCCGGAGGGATTCGACCTCGCGACGCTCGGGCGGCTCGGCCTGCGCCTCGCCGGCCTGAGCGCGGCCGATGCCCTGAGCTTCTCGCGGGCGATCGACTGGCGCTCGACGCTCCTCGTGCCGGTCCCGGTCCAGGGCGGCACGTTCCGCGAGGTCGAGGTGTCGGGCCACCCGGGCCTGCTCGTGACCTTCCAGCCGCCGGCTCCCGCCGACGCTTCCGCCCCGCGGCCGCGGGCCCAGGGGGTCGTGCTGTGGTCCACGGACGACAAGGTGATGGCGCTCCAGGGCCCGGGGTCGGCCGAGGGCATCGACCTGCTCGAGATGGCCCAGTCCGTCCGGTAGGCCGTGGCCGAGCCCGCCCTCGAGGCCCAGGCGCTCCGCAAGGACTTCGGCCCCAAGGTCGCGGTCCGGGACCTCACCCTGTCCGTGCCGAGGGGTGAGGTCTTCGGCTTCCTGGGGCCGAACGGGGCGGGCAAGACGACGTCCATCAAGATGCTCCTCGGCCTCGTGCACCCGACCTCCGGCGGAGGGAGGCTCCTCGGCGCCCCGATCGGCGCGCCGAGGGCGCGGGCCCGCGTGGGCTACCTGCCCGAGCACTTCGCCTTCCACGAGTGGCTCCGCGGCCGCGAGCTGCTGCGGTTCCACGGGCGTCTCCTGGGCCTCGGCGGCCCGTCGCTGGAGCAGTCACTCGAGGAGCTGCTCCGCCGGGTGGAGCTCGCCGAGGCGGGCGACCAGTGCCTCCGCGAGTACAGCAAGGGCATGAGGCAGCGGATCGGCCTCGC
>Ga0113563_10002328_pt1 | contig 11406 bp, 7 predicted proteins | sample Mud3Dept3metaG_FD_80117 | JGI IMG/M metagenome (GOLD analysis project Ga0113563, IMG submission 80117) | Freshwater wetland microbial communities from Ohio, USA, analyzing the effect of biotic and abiotic controls - Mud 3 Core 4 Depth 3... | ecosystem: Environmental > Aquatic > Freshwater >...
AATATTTACTGACGCCTTTGGCCTGCAAAGCGATGTTCTGAATTTCGGAAAAATCCGGGCCAGCTTTGCACAGGTAGGTAACGATGCTCCTGTATACTCATTATTTAATACTTATTCCCTTGGTGATCCAGATTGGTATCCATTTCTTGAGCAGCCTGCTATTACTACTCCCGGTACTGGTATGAATCCAAATCTGAAACCTGAGAAATCCAGAGAAGTGGAGCTGGGTACTGAACTCCAGTTCTTACAATCAAGGATAGGATTGGATCTTACCTGGTATAATAAGATTTCATCCGACATGATTGCTGCAGTTCCGATTCCTGCTTCCAGTGGATTTGATTATGCATACTTGAATTTTGGTGAAATGAGAAACAGGGGAGTTGAAATAGGCCTTAAACTTGTGCCCTTAAAGCTTTCCAATGGATTCAAATGGGATATCTATACTTCATTTACCAAGAATAATAACAAAGTATTGTCACTGATGGAAGGTGTAGACATGTTAAACATTGAAAATCTTAATCTTAATGATGGTATGAATCCCGTTATTGAACCGGGATATGCATATGGTTCTTTTAAGGGAAATTATGTTATGAGAGACGATGATGGTAACTTTATAATTAATCCTGAAACCGGTTTCCCATATGCTTCTTCCGATACAAAGATTATAGGAGATCCAAATCCGAATTTCAACCTTGGCGTGACCAATACAATGACGTTTAAAGGATTTACCCTTGCTGCTCTGTGGGATTATAAAGACGGAGGAGATCTTTACAGTGTCACTATCCCGTCACTTCTTGGGAGAGGAGTTACAAAAGATACTGAAGATCGTGAACATTCCTGCATAATCCCGGGTGTTTATGGAGATGTCGATGGTAATGTTTTTAAAGATGGTTCGGGAAATCCTATACAGAATCATACTCAGGTAACATCAAATGATCTGTGGTTCTACGGAGGCGGCTATGAGACGACTTTTGCTATAAACAGTGTTGCTGAATTTCAGATATTTGATGGCACAGTTTATAGGTTGAGAGAAGTTTCTCTTGGCTATGATTTCCCTAAAAAATGGATTGAAAAGATCAAACTGGGTAATCTGAATCTCAGCGTTGTCGGCAGAAATCTGTGGTATTTTGCACCAAATGTACCCACATACACCAACTTCGATCCGGAAATAAATGGTTTTGGTTCGACAAACCTTCAGGGATTAGAATTTTCCTGTGCTCCGACTTCCAGAAGGATAGGTTTCAACCTGAAAATGACATTCTAACCTGAATATTAAATATTTAAATCACATGAATATGGCAAAATATTATAAAATACTGTTAGCAATTTTAATTTTGATAACAGGATGTACAAAAGATTTTCTGGATATCAATAAAGATCCGAATTATCCGACCTCTGCTCCGCTCAATCAGCTGCTCACACATATTGAAGCGGACCTATCATGGAGTCTATGTCTCAATGGTCAATCCGCAGGATTTGGGAATTTTGCTGCTGTCTATATGCATCAGATAACCATGCGTGAAGATCCTGACCAGTATGGTGTATCAGGGAACTCATACTATACGAATAATCCCTGGGGCAGCATTTATACTGGTCCTTTACAGGATCTGGAACTGTTGATAAAGACCGGTGATGAAGGCGGCGACCTGGTTTATTCAGGAATAGGCAGAATACTAAAAGCATACGCTTACTCAGTTTTAGTTGATATTTATAGTGATGTCCCGTTTTCTGAAGCAAACAAACAAACAGAAGGAAACAATTACCCAAAATATGATGCAGGATCAACTATTTACCCGGAATTGTTTAAGTTGCTTGATGATGCAATCGATAATCTGGGTGATGCTACTGCAACCAACCTGTTTGTACCCGGAGATGATGATCTGATTTATGGTGGAAGCGCCACAAAGTGGATTAAGCTTGCCAATACTATAAAGTTAAAGCTCTATACTCAGATTCGTCTTGTGGACAACACCGTTGGAAGCAAAATAAATGCGTTAATTACTGAAGGTAATTTAATTAGTAAAGCCAGCGAGAGTTTTCAATTGCCTTACGGAACATCAAAGAGTCCGGATAACAGGAACCCAGGCATGGCGGATTATGAATCAGGTCAGAAATCGTATTACATAAGCCCCTGGTTCTACAGACTGATGATGGGACAAAATCCTGCAATATTTAAGGATATTATTGATCCAAGAATACCTTATTATTTCTATAAACAGCTAAAACCTGATCAGGCAACAAGAGAAGGTAATCCCACAGAATACCGCGAGGGAGGTTTTGTAAGTATCTGGTTTGGTTCCGTTGGTCCAAACCGTGATCATTCAACAGATGGTTCAATGACTGTTTTAGGGATGTATCCGGTTGGAGGCCGCTATGATCAGGGTGATGCTACCGCAGTTACCGGAAACAGTTGTACAGGAGCAGCTCCCGTTCGATTTCTTACGTATGCCGATCTGCTTTATCTTAAAGCTGAACTTATAAATGTGGGTCTGGTTACCGGTGATGCCAGGGCTATTCTTGAAAGTGCCATTAAAGCTTCATTAAGCCAGGTTGACGCTGTCGTAACAGCCACAAAAACTACTCAGACAGTTCCTAAACTGGCTACCGCAGCAAGTGCGACCACTTACCTGAATGCAGTTCTGGCTGCCTATGATGCAGCAACAACGGCAGGAAAGCTGGAAATAATTATGACTCAAAAGTGGATCCAGAGTTTCGGCAGCAGTATTGATCAGTGGACTGATTATCGCAGAACAGGATACCCGATTGTCTTTGATCCCAGGAATACAACGCAGGCACCAGGCGGATTTGTATCTTCTCCGGAAGGTCCGACCGTGGGTGCTCCGCCCCTTCCCATTCCTGTTAAAAGGACCAATGAATATCCACTCTCATTACCATGGGGACTGGATGATTTAAGCCTCAATCCGAATGCGCCTGCACAGAAGAATGCAGCAACATTCAAAGTCTTCTGGGATAATTAATTGAGCTGCGGAATTTAAACGATGATAAATAACTATAATTCAATTTCGATGAAAAATAAATTCAAAATACTTACATTACTGGCGATTGGTATCTTTCTATTTCCTACTTGCCAGAAAGATCCGGATTTGCGTTGGCCTGCTGTGAAATATGGTGTTATTCCATTGATTCAGAAAGATCAAACGAAAAATCTGGTTATTTTTGATAATGATGTGGCAGGTTTTGCCGGTTCGGTTACATGCGATCTCTACCCTTATGTCGATAAGCCAAAGAGTATGAGCCTGATGGTGACCCTGAATAACGATCCTGCCAAATCTGCAGCTGCAATAGCTAATATCCCGTCATTTCCTGCTACTTATAATTTTACAGCAGCTGACCTGGTAGCATTATTGCCCGGACTGAACAATATCAGCGAGATAAAGAGGAATGATTTTTTCAGATTCTATGCTGACATTACTCTTGAGGATGGCACTGTTATTAGCGGGAATGATACTTTGTATACACAGAACGGCTCTGAAATTTATAACCTTCCCAATTCAAGTCCGGAAGTAACATACAGTGTGGTATGCGGATATGTACCCGCTTTGGCTGTAGGTAGCTATCATTCAAAGTCACCAGACTGGAATTCAGAGGGCGATATTACAATAACCGCTGATCCCGCAGATCCTTACAAGTTATATGTTGTAGGTCTGGAGGTCATGGAAGGTCTGGTTGAGGATGTAGGACCGCTTGTTATGAATGTCAATAAATTTACTTTTGCTGTAACTGGTCCTAAATCTGTTCTTTGCTCTACTGCCTGGGGATATAATAATTTAGCATATAAGGCATCAGGTCTTTATAATTCATGTGACGGTTCATTTTCATTGAAAATGGCTATTACAGTAGATGAAGGTTCTTTCGGAAATTTTACCTTTAAATTCACCCGTAATAATTAACAGAACCTAATTAGTTTTATAATTAAAGCCGTCCTGGAAATCAGGGCGGCTTTTTTTATGAAATACTGGCAGGTTATTAAACCTAGCTCAACTGAAAGCTCTGCCTAAATAAAGCCTTCACAAACTAATTTTTGTCGGCTTTAGCCGACGGTTACGGCAATTAACCATCATTTGAAGCCTTGCCTAAATATAACTTTCACAATTACCGTCGGCTTTAGCCGACGGATTCAGCAACTCATTGCTCGGAGGGCTTTAGCCCAAAATCCTTAGGGACTAAAGTCCCAGAGGAATATAATACTATTGCCGTCGGTTAAAACCGACGGCAATTAAACCTACCAAACATGAAAGCCTTGCCCAGATATAGCTTTCACAAATTAATTACCGGATTTAGAAGTCAATCTATTCTTTTAAAGAATTACCATATCTGGTAAGTCTCCTGAGGTCTGCTTCTTTTTTTATATCCACAGGATTTTGATCTAAGTATTGACTTAATTTAGTTTCTTCCCCGCGAAATGCTTTCATAAAGCTCTTTACACCAGTTATCTGAATTAATTTTGAATTTATTTTAAGGTATGGCCTTACCTCAACAGCAGCAAGAGCTTCTTCATCGACAGCTATCTTCCACTCTCTGGCGTCAAACGAAAACCTGTTCATCTGATAAACAGAAGGAGCATCAGTGGATAATCCCAGGGCACCCTTTTTTCCTACCTTGCTGATTCTGCAAATCCATTTATATACGAGACTTATCTCCCCGTCTTCAATGACTTCGACATATCCTTTTGCAGTGGGTATAAATGTACGATCAGAGATTATAACTTTTGAAACATCCTGGGGATTTGCCAGCGCCATTTTCTCCCCTTTTTCATTGAGAAATAATATTTCATCCAGGAGAAAATTATAGTTGAGTCTGCATTCGATAGGCCTCTTTCCTTTATAATGAATACTGCCATTCTGAAAATCGGGAAATATCTGCTGAAGTTCAGGATTAATCATCTCCGAGGAAGCCTGGTTATCTTTCACAATAATTTTTTGAGGTGTCTGGCACACCGACCTTACAGACATCATGAGAAATAATAAAAAAAAGACATAAAGTGTTTTCATAATATTGCAGTTATAATTATTATTCAGAAACTATTTTTCAATCTTCATATTAACCAGCTCAAGCCTGGTTGAAGTCCCCTTAAGGACTTTGAAGACAATATTTTTAATTCTTATAACATCATTATTTCCGGGAATGCTTCCGTGAAAAAATAAGATCATCCCGGCAAGGGTCTCATAATCATCTTCTTCAGGGAGTCCAAGATGATATTTTTCGTTCAGGTAATCAATCTCAAGGCGGCCGGAAAAAACATATTCATTATTACTTATGACTTTCTCGATAAGCTCATTGATGTCATGTTCATCTTCAATATCTCCGACTATCTCTTCAAGTACATCCTCAATTGTAACCATTCCCGATGTCCCGCCAAACTCATCGACTACCAGAGCTACATTTTTCTTCTCATTCACAAATACTTTTAAGAGCTTATTTGCAGCCATCGTTTCAGGGACTATAGCCAGCTTTCTTACACTGGATCCGATTTCCGAAGGATTTTTGAAGATGTCTTTCAATTCAAAATAACCTATAATATTGTCAATGGTATTCTGGTAAACCAATATCCTTGAATGTTGCGTTTCGATAAATTTTTCCTTTAGCTCCGAAACCGGACTATTGCACTCAACCGCTTCGATCTCTGTCCGTGGCACCATGCATTCCCTTAGTTTAACACTGGAAAAATCAAGCGCATTCTGGAATATTCTTATATTATGGTGGGAAGGTTCTGTTTCTTCGCGGCTTTGCCTGCTAAGATTAACAAAATGATCAAGATCGACTTTGCTGAAAACCAGATTCTCTTGTGGCTTTTCAACAGGTTTACTTTTAAAGAAGATCCTTATGAATAAATTTGATGCAGCCAGTGTGAATTTACTGATCGGATAGAAGATCCAGAAGAAGAAAAGGGTAGGGACACTTAGTGCCTTCAGGAATGAATTCGGAGAGATGATAAAGATTGTTTTTGGCAGAAATTCTGCCATTAAAAGTATTAGCGCCGTAGAAATGATTGTGTTAATGATGAGTACTAAAAGATCTGAATGAAAAACAGGTGTAAAAACCGGACTCAGCAGTCTTGAGAAAAACATCCCGTAAACCACCAGTGCAATATTATTGCCTATTAGCATTGTTGCCAGGTACTTACCCGGATTATCAGTAAATAATTTAATTATTCCGGAACCGAAGTCACCCTGTTTCCTGTCCAGCTCTATACGGAGTTTATTTGAAGATATAAATGCTATCTCCATTCCCGAAAAAAATGCAGAAAACAATATTGCGAGCAATATGATCAGGATAATCCCCATATTTCAAAGTTAGTGTTTTTTTCTATTTCTGTCAGGTGGCCAGATAAAAGCCCCCTTTACTCATCGCGTAAATAGATTGTTGCAGTAACATCCTTTATTTTCCGCCGGTTTAACCTGGGATCGGATTCAAATCCGGTTCCTATTACTGTCTGATCCTCATTAGTTATCTTCACAAACCTTTCGGTATATATTATATCCTTTTCCTGATCCCAGAATAATTGCTCGGTTTCAAGCTTATCGTTTGTCTCGTTAACAACAACCACAGAATCTTTAAGCTCCCATAATTTCTTTTTATCAGTATACTTTGCATACTTTGCGAAAGCAGTTGCTACAGGTTTATCATGCCCCTCATAAAAGGCAACTTCAATACCTGATCTGAATTCAGAATATGGAGAATCATTATTATTATAGGTTTCCATTAAAGGGGAAGTCATAATCAGCTGAATCTTTCCCGAGTCGGAAAATACTGTCCTGAAGTTCTTTACTGTAACAGAGGGAAGCGTAAGGATTTCACTTTTTTTTATTGTGTCAATTTTCTTTGAACACGAAAAGGACAAAGCAACCAGGAAGAAAGCTGATAAAAAAAATGTATACCTTTTTATCTTAAAAGTACTTTTCAAATATGAAGGGATTAAATTCCGGGTAACAGAAGAATATCAATCATATTTCCGTTTGATAAACCAACGATCATATAAATTAAGACTTGCTCCCATAGTAATGCAGTTCTCTTTATGTATTCTTTCACTTGCTCCTGATCTTCTTGTAAAGTCAAAGAATACATTAGTTTTAGATAAGGAGCGTCTCATCGGTATCCCAAAGCCGATGCTTATTCCTGTTTCTTTTATCTGTTCACCGTCAATGACCAGGTAGTTATCTTCAATATGGCATCCCACACGATACTCCATCCTCTTTAAAAAACTGTAATTTGAAAACTTATCCGGGATATATTCTACACCTAGCAGCATCGATCTGGTATCGCCAAGATAACCTTCGCTGCCATGAAATTTTGCTTCGGACCATTTTGTCATAATATAATCGAATCCGGCTACGAACTTATTTTTCTTTCCAAAGGAGAGTCCCATCCTGATGGTACCCGGAAGATGCGCTTTGGTTGAATTATCAGAAGTGTAAAAAAGTGTATCTTTTGCTCCATAATAATTATAACGGAATGCTAATTTCTCAAATTTTGATTTGTAATTTTTCCCGTTACTCATTGAGGCACCCAGATTTATGAAAAAATCCTTTTTAAGTGAAGCATTATATTGAAGTCCATAATCAAGATTCAGGCCAGAAATCCGGAAGGTCTCAGTGCTGTTATCCTGATAGGTATTACGGTAATCTGCAAAGGTAAACTGATTAACTCTATTGAGAGATCCGAAAAGAAGAGTCATATTTATTCCGGCAGAAAAGTTTTTTGTAAAATTAATCCCGGTACCCATAAAAAAATCAGAAATACTTCCATCTCCGAAATGATATTCAGTATATTCCCCGATCAGGGGATCATACTCCGAGTCTCCTTTCTTTATCATTTGAGAAATACTGTAATAACCATTGCTTACAGGAATTATCCCCGCTGCCACACCCCATCGCCTGGCAATCGGGAAACCTATAAGCAGGTGATCGAAATTAATATCATCTGAAAAATGCCTTGTAGAACCGTCAGACAGTATATTGATTCCATAATCAAGACCAAAATCAAAAACAAAAGAATTTGTATCGAGACTGCTGTATGAAGCAGGATTTGAAAAATAAATAGAGCTGTTATCCCTCACGGCTGTAGCAATGCCACCCATTCCGATACTTCTGAAAGAACCGGCTGGCTCCATGGCTCCCAGATTGAATCGTCCAAACGGTGAATTGACAAGTTTCTGTCCGTGAATCTGAAAGGGAATAAATATTATGAAAAATATAATAATTGCAGCCAGCCTATTTTGCATTGTATTCTAGAATATAATTCAAGCCATCAATCACAATATCAGGCATATAAGTGATCCGATGATTTATTTTTTCTTTTAAATATCCGCTGTCTCCGCCTGTGAGTATTACTTTACAATCGACATACTTTTTTTCAAACGTGCGAATATACTCATTTATTTCATAAATCAGCCCATTGATAACGCCGGCAGTTATAGCTTCGAAAGTATTCTTACCAATTAAAGAGAATTTTTCTGTAGTGGAAGCCAGTGGCAGCTTTTCAGTATATCTGTGCAATGCTTTGAATCTCATACTCAGTCCGGGTGATATGTTACCCCCTTTATAGGTTTTTCCTGCAAGATAATCATAGGTGACCGCGCTTCCGGTATCGATGAGAAGAACCTTTTTTCCAGGAAAGTGATAATAAGCACCTGCAACAGCTGCTATCCTGTCAGGACCGAGAGTCTCCGGAGTTTCATATAAATTTTTAAAAGGAAGTTTCGATTTGTAGGAAAGAATATGGACAAATGGTATTCCATGGGTAGCCAGATCGATGATAAACTCAGGGGTATCTCTGACAGAAGAAATGATTACTTTATCCAGCTTATCCTCATAGGGCGAACATATTTTATGCATTTTATCGCAGCTGAATTGTTTTGTCCTGAAAGAAACCATCTTTTTCCGGCCATCAATTATGGCCAGTTTGGTACAAGTATTCCCAATATCAAAAATAAGATTCATGGTTATTATTAAAATACAAAGGTAGGAAAAACAGTTTAGAGTGCCTAAAGTGCTTAAAGTTTGGAGTGTCTAAAGTTTGGAGTGCCTGGAGTTAAAAGATCTATAACTTTAAGTACTTTAGGCACTCTGAACATACAGTGTACTCTGTGGCTCTCTGTGAATTCTCGGTGGCTCTCGGTGTAAGAACTTTTTTGTTACACAGAGTTAAACAGAGTTGTTTCTGGATACTGATTTATTCACGCAATATTATCGGATATACTATTTAAGATCTTAATGGCAGAGTCGACGGAAGTAATTCCTGAGATAGTCAGGCTAAGTTTTGACTCTTTTTGTTTTACGGTCATTTGTCTTTGATTCCTGTTCACATAATTCATTATTGAAACAAACATTGGGCTTCTGTAAAAACCGGATTTCTGATCAGAAATGAAATAGGCGATAAGCAGATCATTTTTCAGCATTATCTTTTCAATACCCAGCCTTACCGCAATCCATTTAATTCTTACAATATCAAGAAGTGCTGCTGCAGGAGGAGGAACAGGGCCAAAACGATCAACAAGTCGTTTCCCGAACATCTGCAGGGATTCTTCATCGTCAATCTCATTAAGTTCCTTGTATAATCTTATCCTTTCTGATATATTTGAGACATATTCATCGGGGAACATAATTTCCAGATCAGTATCAATCTGAAAATCAGATACGTATTTTTTTTCTTTTAACTCCACTTTATGATCATCCTGTTTTATGACTTCCGGGCCCGGCTCTTCTGCCTCTGTCTCTCTTAATTCAATCAAAGCTTCATTAAGTATCCGCTGATATGTTTCAAAACCAACCTCGGCAATAAATCCGCTCTGCTCACCGCCGAGAAGATTGCCTGATCCTCTTATGTCCAGGTCCTGCATTGCTATATTGAATCCGCTTCCAAGCTCCGAGAACTCCTCGATTGCTCTGAGACGCCTCCGGGCTTCATGAGTAAGTGTATCGAGCGGTGGTGCAAGAAGGTAGCAGAATGCTTTTTTATTCGACCGTCCAACCCTTCCCCTGAGTTGATGAAGCTCCGACAAACCAAACTGATGGGCTTCGTCGATAAAAATAGTGTTTGCATTTGGTATATCGAGCCCCGATTCAATGATTGTAGTCGCTATCAGCACATCATAATCACCCTGGATAAAGTCGAACATCACATTTTCTATATCCTTACCGCTCAATTGCCCATGAACTATTGCAGTCTTTACATTCGGACAGATCCGTTTAACGCTGGCCTCTATTTCTTTTATGTTATCAATCCTGTTATGAATAATAAAGACCTGGCCATTCCTGGAAACCTCATATTCAATACCTTCCCTGATTATCTCTTCATTGAAACCATGTAATTCAGTGACTATCGGCATCCTGTTAGGCGGAGGTGTATTAATTATGGAAAGATCCCGGGCTCCCATAAGTGAGAACTGCAAAGTACGTGGAATAGGAGTGGCTGTAAGCGTGAGAGTATCAACGTTGTTTTTCAGCTTCTTCAGTTTTTCCTTCACTGAAACACCGAATCTTTGTTCTTCATCAATTATCAGCAATCCGAGGTCCTTGAATTTAACCTCCTGTCCTACAAGCTTATGTGTACCTATTATTATATCAATCTTTCCTTCTGCAAGCTGAGAGATGATCTTTTTTTGTTCAGCAGTTTTTTTGTGCCGGGTCAGATATTCAATATTGCATGGAAATCCCTGCAGACGTGAAGTGAATGTTTTGTAATGCTGCAACGCGAGGATGGTTGTCGGAACGAGTATTGCAGTCTGTTTGCTGTCAGCGGCCGATTTAAATGCTGCCCTTACAGCAACTTCTGTTTTACCAAAACCAACATCTCCGCATACGAGGCGATCCATCGGATGTGGAGACTCCATATCCTCCTTTATTGCAACTGTTGTGGAAATCTGATCAGGAGTATCCTCGTAGATAAATGATGCTTCCAACTCCCGCTGAAGGTATGAATCAGGAGAAAAGGAAAATCCATCTGAAGCCATTCTTTTTGCATAAAGCCGGATAAGGTCCTTTGCAATATCTTTTACCCTGCTCTTTGTACTCTGTTTCAGCTTCTGCCATGCCCCGGATCCGAGCTTATAAATTTTAGGTTCTGTATTATCTTTCCCTTTGTATTTTGAGATACGGTGAAGGGAATGAATTCCTACATAGAGAATATCGTTATCCCTGTAAACCAGCTTTATAGCTTCCTGGATTCTCCCGTTTACTTCAATCTTCTCCAGCCCTCCAAACTTGCCAATTCCATGATCGATATGAACGACATAATCACCCGGATTTAGTCCTGTTAATTCTTTGACAGAGATACTCTCCTTCCTGGTGAAAAAGCCCCTTATCCTGAATTTATGGTACCTGTCAAATATCTGGTGATCAGTATATACTGATATTTTCAGAGTGTGATCAGTAAAACCGCCGTGCA
>Ga0113563_10002330_pt1 | contig 11401 bp, 9 predicted proteins | sample Mud3Dept3metaG_FD_80117 | JGI IMG/M metagenome (GOLD analysis project Ga0113563, IMG submission 80117) | Freshwater wetland microbial communities from Ohio, USA, analyzing the effect of biotic and abiotic controls - Mud 3 Core 4 Depth 3... | ecosystem: Environmental > Aquatic > Freshwater >...
CAATGAGCTATTGGAAACGGACGACGTCAGCGACTCCATCACAGGCATTCGCGAGCAAGTGCTGGACAGCGTGTTCCGCCAGTATGTGCCGCCCGAGTCGGTGGCAGAGCAATGGGACATCGCCGGCCTGACGCAAAACCTGGCGGCAGAACTCAGTCTCGAATTGCCCTTGCAGCAATGGCTGGATGAAGACGAAAAGCTGGACGCCGAGGGCTTGCTCAAAAAATTCATCGCTGTTGCCAACACGCGCTATCAGGAGAAAGTCGACGCGGTGGGCGCGGAGTCCATGCACCATTTCGAGCGCGGCATCATGCTGCAAAGCCTGGACACGCATTGGCGCGAGCATCTGTCCGCGCTGGATCACCTGCGCCAGGGCATCCACCTGCGCGGCTATGCGCAGAAAAACCCCAAGCAAGAATACAAGCGCGAAGCCTTCGAGCTGTTTTCCGCCATGCTGGATACCATCTGGTATGAAGTCACGCGCGTCACCATGACGGTGCAAATCCGCAGCCCGGAAGACGTGGAAGTGGTGGACGCGCATACCGAACCGGAAAACGTGCAGTATCACCATGCCGACTACGACGAAGCTTTGGGAACGGAGAACGAAGAAGCGGAAGAAGCACACACGCCCTTCGTGCGCCAAGAGCACAAGGTGGGTCGCAACGACCCGTGCCCGTGCGGCAGCGGCAAAAAATACAAACATTGCCACGGCCAGCTCGGCTAATCAAAACTTGCATCGGCCATTATGCGCGGTCGAGGCTATATAGCCGCGGGTCTCCGGATTGGAAGCTCGCCACCAAGGCGTTAAACAACTGTTGCGCCTTGGCTCGGTTGTCGCATTGCATATTGCACACAAAAACATCCAGCGTTACATAATCGCTTTCCGGCCAGGTATGCACGGCCAGATGCGACTCTGCGAGTATGACGGCGCCGGTGACACCGCCCCCGGTTTGGAATTGATAAAAATAATCGCCCACCGTCGTTAATCCCGAGGCCAGTACCAGCGCCATGCAATGTTTGCGGAGCATGTCCGCATCCTCCAGCAGGGCGCGTGCGGCGGCGCAGGCATGCAAATTCCCCATGAGGTGTAAAGCCGCTATTTCGGAGCTGTTCATTCGACTTGTTTGCTATTCGCCTTGGGCGTCGGTATTACGCTAGAATAAATCATTTCCTTAAAACATTGGGAGGCACGAATGGGATTGTTCGATTTTATTGCCAAGCAGTTTATCGACGTTATCCACTGGACCGAACCCGGCGACGGTATTTTAGCCTACCGCTTCCCGATGGCGGACATGGAAATCCAATACGGCGCCCAACTCACGGTGCGCGAGTCGCAGATGGCGATGTTCGTCAACGAAGGTACCGTGGCTGATGTGTTTGGCCCAGGGCGCTTCGAGCTTAAAACGCAGACCATCCCGTTGCTGACCAATTTGAAGCACTGGGACAAGCTGTTCGAATCCCCGTTTAAATCGGATGTGTATTTCTTTAGCACCCGTTTGCAACTGGACCGCAAGTGGGGCACGCCTAACCCGATCACGATCCGCGATAAGGAATTTGGGATTGTGCGTTTGCGCGCTTTTGGCATTTACGCCTACCGCATCACCGATCCGAAGAAGTTTTATACCGAGGTCAGCGGGACGCGCGAAATCTATACCGTCGAGGATCTGGATGGCCAGTTGCGCAATACCTTGATCGGCGCCATGACCGATCTGTTTGCCGATTCCGGTGTGCCGTTCTTGGATATGGCGGCCAATCAAGACGAATTCGGCGCGCGCCTGAAGGAAAAAATGCTGCCGACGTTCGAGCGCTATGGCCTGGCCCTGGATAGTCTCGTGGTGCAAAACGTTTCTCTGCCGGAAGAGTTGCAAAAAGTGCTGGATCAACGCATCGGCATGAATATGGTGGGCGACCTGGGAAAATACACCCAATATCAAGTGGCGAACGCAATTCCCACCGCCGCCGCCAATGAAGGCGGCTTGGCCGGCGCGGGCGCCGGTCTGGGCGCGGGCATGGCCATGGGTCAGGCGATGACTGCCGCCATGGGGCAAGCGGCCACGCCAGCCAGCGCTGCGCTCCCCGCCACGGTTTCCGCGCAGGAAATCACCGACACCACCGAGAAGCTGCATGGCTTACTGACCAAGGGCGTGCTAACGCAGGCGGAATTCGATGCGAAAAAAGCCGAGCTGCTGAAGAAACTGGTTTAACGTTTTTTTGCGCAAGGCATCGTGAAAACCGCCAACTGTACTTCCTGCGGCGCACCGGTTGTTTTTCGTTCCGCCGCTTCTATTTTGGCGGTGTGCGAATTTTGCAAAAGCACGTTGATTCGCCACGACCTGGATTTGGAAAATCTGGGCAAGATGGCGGAGTTGCTGGACGATGCCTCGCCGCTGCAATTGGGCGCAGAAGGTATTTACAAAGGCAGCCGTTTCGCCCTGATCGGCCGCATTCAATTGCGTTATGCGCAAGGTCTCTGGAACGAATGGTATCTGCTGTTCGATAACCAAAAAAGCGCTTGGTTGTCCGAAGCCAGCGGCAACTATGTACTGACTTTTCTGGCTGTCGTTGCGGAGCCGCTCCCCGCGTTCGATGCCATCAAAATCGGCCAGCCGATCGTCTTGCTGGGTGAGTCATTCGAAGTCACCAATCTGGAGTCCGCTACCTGTATTTCCGGCGAGGGTGAGTTGCCGTTCAAGGTCGGTGCGGGTTATGCCGCGCCGGTGGTCGATCTCGCCAACGCAAAGAATTTCGCCAGCATCGATTACAGCGACACGGTGCCGATGGTGTTTATCGGCGAACAAGTGGCGCTCGGCGATTTGCGCATGACCGGTCTGCGCAAGCGCGAGGACATGGCGGGCAAGGCGCAGCTCAAGACCTTCAATTGTCCATCTTGTGCCGCGCCGTTGACGATACGCGCCAAAGGCACGGAAAGCGTGGCTTGCGGCAGTTGCGGCTCGGTCATCGATGTCGCCAACGACAACTACAAAATACTGTCGCGCTACAACACGCAATTGGCGCATACCCCCTTATTGCTCTTGGGTACGCATGGCCACTTGCACGGTGCGGATTATGATGTGGTGGGCTATCTGCGGCGGCAAACGAAGGTGGACGGTGTGGTCTATCCGTGGAGCGAATACCTGCTGTATAGCGAACAAGAAGGGTTTCACTGGCTGACCGAATACCAGGGGCACTGGAATTTCAGCAAGACCACCAACCGCACGCCAAAAAAGCGATTTACCGGCAAGCTCAATGTCGATTATCTCGGCACGACCTACGAGCACTTTCAAACGGCGAAGGCGAGCGTGACCTATGTGCTGGGTGAGTTTTACTGGCGGATCAAGGTCGGCGAGAGTGCCACCGTTGAGGATTATGTGTCGCCCCCCTTTATATTGAGCGCAGAAAAAACGGCGAATGAAACCGTGTGGTCGATCGGCGAATATGTGGTGCCGGATGAAATCGAAGCCGCCTTCAAGCCGCCGCAGCCCTTGCCCGCGCGCGTCGGCGTTGCGGCTAATCAACCTTCACCCTGGGTCGTGTCGCCCTACTGGAAGGCGTTTGGCGCGTTTGTGCTGGCGGCGCTGATTATTCATATCGGTTTTTTGGTCACGGCGCAGCAGCGTAGGGTGCATCATCAATACTTGGTTTTGGATCAAGCTAGCCACACGCACAGCATAACGAGCGAGCCATTTGTCGTGAGCGGTACCGGCAATCTGGTGATCAACAACCAGACGAACTTGAGCAATAACTGGGTGTATCTCGATATGCAGTTGGTGGATCGGGACACGGGAAGGCAATACCAATTCGGGCGCGAAATCAGCTATTACTCCGGCTGGGATTCGGATGGGTCATGGTCCGAGGGTAACGCCCACGACGAAGTGGTCTTGTCGGCGGTGCCGCCGGGGACTTACGTCTTGGAAATCGAGGCCGAGATACCGGCTGGGACGGGAGAAATTTTCGATCATCTGGAAGTGATCCGCGATCAACCGGTGTGGGCCAATTTCTTTCTGGCGCTTTTTGCGCTTAGTATTTTTCCACTGATTGCGTGGTGGCGGCGCACCTCGTTTGAGGCGCAACGCTGGTCCGAGAGCGATTACGCGCCTGAAGATTCCGATGACGATAGCGAGGATTAAATGTTCTTTAAAACGTATCTTGTTTCCGGCCTGCTGGCCTTGGGTTTGTTTTCTTATGCACAGTATCAGGGTTGGAGCATGTGGGGCGTCGACGAAAGCAAGCCGCAGCCCGGTTCGACGCGCAGCGCTTATCACAAGTAAGCATTCTATTTTGAGAGGAGATCGGCATGGACTTTATCAACCCGCAATATCTCGTTAACTCGCTCTTGTTTTCGGTGTTGGGCGTGGTCGTGTTCTGGTTGTCGTTCATCATCATCGACCGGTTCACGCCCTATAGCCTATGGAAGGAAATCGTCGAGGAGAAAAGCATCGCGCTGGCCATTGTGGTCGCGGCAATGTGCTTGAGCATCGCCATTATTGTCGCTTCGGCTATCCATGGCTGATTCGCATAGGCGCATAATTGCTGATCGACTGTGGCCGTATGAGTTGGATTCATGAATATTGCACTACTGGCCTCGGTCTTTATTATCGCTTCCTGCGGCCTGATCTATGAGCTGATCGCAGGGGCGCTTTCCAGTTATCTGCTCGGCGATTCGGTCACCCAATTCTCGACCGTGATCGGGGTGTACTTGTTCGCCATGGGCGTCGGTTCCTACTTGTCGCGCTTTGTGGTCAAGGGCGTGGTCGCGCGCTTTATTCAAATCGAGTTGCTGGTTGGCCTGATCGGCGGCTTGTCGGCATTGCTGCTGTTCTTGGTGTTCGCATATCTTGCTGCGCCGTTCAAGCTGGTGCTGTATGGGCAAGTGCTGGCGGTGGGCATCTTGGTCGGCCTGGAAATCCCGTTGGTGATGCGCATCCTCAAGCAGCACTACGAATTCAAGGATTTGGTGTCGCAGGTACTGACCTTCGATTACTTGGGCGCGTTGGCGGTATCGCTGGCTTTCCCTTTGATCTTGGTGCCGCGGCTGGGCTTGACGCATACCGGCTTGGTGTTCGGCCTGCTGAATGCGCTGGTTGCGGCCTGGGCCTTGTGGTTGTTTCGCAAGGAACTCGGCGGGTTGCGCTGGCTACAGGCGCAATGCGCTTCGGTGATTCTCGTTCTGGGCCTCATGCTGGTATTTGCCAACCGCCTGACCAACCACGCGGAAGAAAGTCTGTACGCGGATGAAGTCATCTATCGCGAGACCACGCCGTATCAGCGTATAGTCCTGACCCGTTGGAAAGACGACCTGCGTTTGTTCCTGAATCACAATCTGCAATTTTCTTCGCGCGACGAATATCGCTACCACGAGGCGCTGGTGCATCCCGGCCTGCAAGCCGTGCCGGGCGCGCGCCGCGTACTGGTGTTGGGCGGCGGCGATGGTTTGGCGGTGCGCGAGGTGCTCAAGTATGAGAGTGTTGAAGCGGTGACGCTGGTCGATCTCGATGCGCGCATGACCACCTTGTTTGCGCAGAACCCCATGCTGCGCGCGCTCAACAAAGAAGCGCTGCGTTCGCCCAAACTCAAGATCGTCAACGACGATGCCTTCCTCTGGTTGGAGCGCGACCAGCAGTACTATGATTTTGTGGTGGTGGATTTTCCCGACCCGACCAATTTTGCGCTGGGCAAACTCTATAGCAGCGCCTTTTATCGCTTGTTGGAGCGGCGCTTGACGGCGCGTGGCTTGGCGGTGATTCAGGCCACCTCGCCCTTGTATGCGCGCCAATCCTACTGGTGCATCGTCAACACCATCCAGAGCACGGGTCTGAAGACCACGCCGTATCATGCCTTGGTGCCGTCGTTTGGCGAATGGGGCTATGTCATCGCCAGCCGCCAGACCTATGCGCCGCCAACGCAATATCTGCCCGGTTTACGCTTCGTCAGCAGCGAGCTGACGCCGGCGCTGTTTCGCTTCCCCAGCGATATGGGGCCGGTTACAACGCAAGTCAATCGGCTCAACAATCAGGCTTTGGTGCATTACTACGAAGCCGAATGGCAACACCAAGCGCCTTAACGTGAATCGCCGCGAATTCCTTGCTAGCTTGGCTGCATCCGCTTATCTGAGCGGCTGCCAGCAACAAGGCGGAAACAATCGTTTGCCTGCTGGCGCCATGCTGGGTCCGATGTTCGAGCGCGGCCATCGATTGCGCGGACGCGATTTTCCAGCGCCGTCCGAGACGCGCAACATCGATGTCGCCATTATCGGCGGTGGTGTGGGCGGCATTTCCGCAGCCTGGAAATTGGCGCGTTCCGGCTTCCATGATTTTCGCTTGTTCGAGTTGGAGGACGAGGTCGGCGGCAACGCGCGCGCCGGCCAAAACGCCGTCAGCGCCTATCCCTGGGGCGCGCATTACTTGCCCTTGCCGGGGCAAGCGGCGCGCGCGGTGCGCGAGATGCTGGTCGATGCGCAAGTCTTGTTGGACGCATCCGATGCGACCGTGCCGCGCTACGATGAGCGCTATCTGTGCTTCGCCCCGCAAGAGCGTCTATATCGCAATGGCGTGTGGCAAGAGGGCTTGCTGCCGCGCACCGGTATTAGCAAACGCGACCAAACGCAATATCAAGGTTTCTTCCAATACATTGCGGAACTGAAACAAGCACGTGGGCGTGACGGTCGGCGCGCGTTTGACATTCCCATGGCCTTGTCTTCGCGCGATGCGGATTTTCTGGCGTTGGATCGTCTCAGCATGAAGGCTTTTTTGCTGCGGCAGGGCTGGGATTCCGAGCCGCTGCATTGGTATGTGAACTACGCTTGTCGCGACGACTACGGCAGCGATTATGCCGAGGTCTCCGCTTGGGCCGGCCTACATTATTTCGCCAGCCGCGATGGGCGCGCGCAGGATGCGGAGAGCGATCAAGTGCTCACCTGGCCAGAAGGCAACGCCTGGCTAGTGCGCAAAATGCGGGAAGGCTTTATACAGCAGATCGAAACGGGTGCGTTGGTATTTCGCGTCGAGCAAGGACGTGGCCATGTGGACATCGACGTGCTCCAGGTGGCGCAAAATCGCAGCGTGCGCTGGCGTGCCAAGCAGGCGATTTTTGCCGCGCCGGCTTTTGTGCTGGCACATGTGCTGGCAAACCCGGCGGCAGAAATCCAAGCTGCTGCGCGCGCCATCCAATACGCGCCTTGGCTGGTCGCCAATTTAAGTTTGCGCGCCTTGCCCGAGGAACGCTCCGGTGCGCCATTGGCCTGGGATAATGTGCTGTACGACAGCTCGGCGCTGGGTTACGTGGTGGCGACGCATCAAAACCTGCGCACTTACACCGGCCCGACCGTGCTGACTTACTATTGGGCGCTCAGTAATGAAGCGCCGAAAGCGGCGCGCGAGCGTTTATGGAATACGCCTTGGAGCGGCTGGGCAGAGCAAATTCTGCGCGATCTTGAACGACCGCACCCGGATATCCGGCGGCAGGTGGAACGCCTTGATATCTTCCGCTGGGCGCACGCCATGGCGCGGCCTCAACCGGGTTTTCTGACCAGCGCTGTACGCCAGCAACTCGGTCAGTTATCGGCGCGCCTGCATTTTGCCCATGCCGATGCCAGCGGTTTCTCGTTGTTAGAAGAAGCGAATTACTGTGGTGTGGCCGCGGCTGAGCAAGTTCTGCGGGCGCTAAAGCTGCGGTTTGCGTCGTCGATTTGAATGCGATGCCCCATTGCTAAGGCCTGCGGATAGCCCCTGGGGAAGGGTTACGGATTAGCCGCCGCAGGCGCGACGCCGGATGCCGGCGCTGCGTCCTCCGGCAGCGGTTGCGGCCGCGCCAGCGCATAGCCTTGCGCATGATCGACGCCGAGTTCCCGCAGCAGGGTCAGGATCGACGGGGTCTCGGCGCATTCGGCCACGGTTTCGATGGCCATCACGTGGGCCACCCGGTTGATGGCCTCGGCCATGGCGCGCGTTACTTGATCCTCGACCATGGTGCGGATGAAGCTGCCGTCGATCTTGAGAAAATTCACCGGCAGTTGCTTCAAGTAGGCGAACGAGGACATGCCGCTGCCGAAGTCGTCCAGGGCGAACAGGCAGCCGTCGTCGCCGAGCGTCCGCATGAATTGCGCGGCGCGGCCGAGGTTGGCGATGGCCGCGGTTTCGGTGATTTCGAAGCACAGCATGTCGGCCGGCACGCGATACTCGGCTAGCAGGCCGCGTACGTAATCGGCCAGGTGCTCATCGGACAGCGAGCTGCCCGAGAGATTGACGGCGTAAATCGGCCGCGCAGCCGCTGCGGCTGCGCGTTCCCGCAGCGCATAGCGGCTGATCACCTCGCGGATCACCCAGCGGTCGATGGCGGGCATCAGGTTGTAACGCTCCGCCGCCGGCACGAAAGCCATGGGTTCGACCACGCGGCCGTCTTCGTCCAATAGACGCAATAGAATCTCGACGTGGGGACGGCCTGGGCCGCGGCCGGCCAGCGGCGCAATGACTTGCTGGTACAGGCGAAAACGGCCGGCATCGAGGGCGTGGGTCAGACGCGAGATCCATTGCATCTGGGTCTGTTGCTGCGCGAGCACGGCGTCGTCGGGCTGGTACAGATGGACCCGGTTGCGGCCCTGCTCCTTGGCCGCATAGCAGGCGGCATCGGCGGCAGAGAGCGCAGAGGCTACGTTGCCGAGGGCGGCGGACAGCGGCACCAGGCCGATCCTCGCGCCCACCGAGAACGGCTTGCCCTCCCAGACGAAGCGGTGGTTCTGCACCGCGTCGCGCAGGCCCTTGGCGATGCGCAAAGCCTGATCCAGCGGACAATGTTCAAGCAAGACGCCGAACTCGTCGCCGCCCAGCCGCGCCAAGGTGTCGCGCCCGCGCAGGGCATCATGCAACTGCAGCGTGATCTGGCGCAGCAGTTGATCGCCCGCCGTATGGCCGCAGGTGTCGTTCACCACCTTGAACTGATCCAGGTCGAGGTAGAGCAGTGCGTATTCCTCGCCGTCGCTGTGCCCCTCGATCAGCACGCGCTCCAGGCGGCGCTCGAATTCCTGGCGATTCACCAAGCCGGTGAGCGCGTCGTGCGTGGCCTGGTAGGACAGGCGGTGCGCCATGGCTTGCGCCTCGGTGACATCGCGGAACACCAGCACCGCACCCTGGATGGCACCGTGTTCCAGGCCTGCCTCGCGCACCGGCTGCACCGAATATTCGGCGGGGAAGGAGCTGCCATCCTTGCGCCAAAGCAGCTCCACCAAGCCGCGCGATGCAAGCCCGGTGCGAAATGCCGCGTAGATCGGGCAGGCCTCGGCCGGATAGGCGCTGCCGTCGGCATAGGTGTGGTGTACCAGGGGGTGGGTTTCGCGTCCCAGCAACTCCTCCCGGCTAAAGCCGAGCATCGCCAGCGCCGCCTCATTGACGAAGGTGCAGCGCCCTTCGGTGTCGAGTCCGTAGATGCCCTCGCCCGCGGATTCCAGCAGCAGACGGAACAGCGCTTCGCTTTGCCGCACGCGCTCCGCGGCCTGACGGCGTTCGCTGATGTCGCGCACGAAGCCCTGCCAGCGGCCATCGGGCAGGATCTTGGCGCTCACCTCCACCGGCAGATAGCTGCCATCCTTGCGTCGCAGCGCCCACTCCGCAACATGCGTCGCGCCTTGCAGGAGCTCCTCCTTGGACTGCACCAGTCGGTCGTGGTCCTCGGCCGCAAGCAAATCCAGGATGGTCTTGCCCACCAGTTCCGCGCGCTTATAGCCGAGCAGGCGGCAGCCGGCGTCGTTGACATCGGTGTAGCGTCCGTCGAGGTCGGCGACAAAAATTCCGTCCGGCGCGTGCTCGACCAGTTCGCGCAGGCGGACTTCCGCACTGCGCCGCTCGCCGATCTCGCGTATGAGGTTGCTGTTGGCGTCGCGCAGCAGCTCGGTCTGCTTCGTGATCTGCGCGGTGCGCGCTTCCACTTGTTGCTCCAGATGGCGGCGGTGGTATTCCAGCTCGGCCTCGCGTTGCTTGTCGATCGTGATGTCGATGAGCACGCCTTGCAGGAACAGCGCTTCCTGGTTCGCACCATACACCACGCGCGCCTCGTCGAGGATCCAGTGCGCCTGGCCGTCGCGCGCCAGCACGCGGTATTCGCAGCGCAGCGGCTCGGCGGATTCGCGGCCGCGGGCGAAGGCGGCCAGCACGCGCGTCTGGTCCTCGGGATGGATACGTTGGCGCACCGCCTCCGGGCCGGCCAGCCATTCCTCCGGCGCGAAACCGAGGCGCTGAATTTGCGGGCTGACGTAGAGCAGCTGGCCCGGCACATCCAGGGCCGCGGTGTAAACGATGGCGGGGATCTGCTCGACCAAGCTGCGGTATTGCGCTTCCGCCGCGCGCAACTGTACCTGCGCTTCGCGCTTGTCGGCATGCGCCTGGCTCTCGCGCAGCACGCGCTGGATCACGGTCGGCAGCAGCTTGAGATAGTTGCCTTCGCCATCCTTGACCAGGTAGTCGCGCGCACCGCAGCGCATGGCGTCGACCGCCACGCCGACATTGTCCGCGCCGGTGAGCATCATCACCGGCACCGGCATCTCGCCGCTGTCGGCGGCGAGCGCGGCGAGGAACTCCACGCCGTCCATGTCCGGCAGGTGGTAGTCGAGCAGAATCAGGTCCGGCGCGGCGGCGTGCGCGCGTTGCAGCCCATCATGCGCCGTGTCGGCTTCCTCCACCTCGAACCGGTAGTCGGTATGCGCCGCCAGCGCGCGGCGGCAGGCGAGGCGGTCGACCGCGTCGTCCTCGACCAGCAGCACGCGCACCGGAGTACGGTTCATTACGGCATCTCGCTCAGGGTCCAGTAGGTGTCGATGGAGCGCACCGCTTCCACGAACTGCTGGTAGTCGACCGGCTTGCGGATGTAGCCCGCGACGCCGAGATCGAAGCTGGCGACCTTGTCCTGCTGCTCGTCGGAAGTGGTGAGCACCACCACCGGAATGCGCTTGAGGGCGGCATCGTGCTTGATCACCTGCAGCAACTCGATGCCGCCCATCACCGGCATGTTGAGATCGAGCAGGATGATGCAGGGCAGATCCCGGCCCGGCTGGCGCAGATAGCCGAGCGCCTCTTCGCCGTGTTCGGCTTGCACCAGCGGATTGGTGACATGCAGCTCCTTCAACGCCCGGCGCACCGTCATGGCGTCCACCTCGTCGTCTTCTACCAGCATGATGGCCTTGCATGTGTTCTTCATGGCTTGCTCCCGTTATAGTGCGCCGTGTTTCGGCAGGGTAAAGTAAAACGTGCTGCCGACGCCCGGCTGCGATTCGAGCCAGACGCGGCCGCCGTACATCTCGACGATTTTTTTCACCAGCGCCAGGCCGACGCCGGTGCTCTCGACCCGGTCCTTGGGTGCGAGCGTTTGGAAGAGTTGGAAAATCCGCTTGAAGTGGCGCGGCTCGATGCCGGGCCCA
>Ga0113563_10002331_pt1 | contig 11401 bp, 8 predicted proteins | sample Mud3Dept3metaG_FD_80117 | JGI IMG/M metagenome (GOLD analysis project Ga0113563, IMG submission 80117) | Freshwater wetland microbial communities from Ohio, USA, analyzing the effect of biotic and abiotic controls - Mud 3 Core 4 Depth 3... | ecosystem: Environmental > Aquatic > Freshwater >...
AAAATCATGCTACATCTCCCACGCCATAGCCGCCCTCAATCTCCGCGATCATCTGGTCAATTTCTGCGGTCGGATAGGCATACCGGGCAGCCGCCCTCACCACCTCGAGTTTTTTCCTGACATCTCCGGTGGACTCGTGGCTGCGCGCCTCCCTCAGGATTTGGCGGACCCATTTGGCAACCGTCATTTTCTGGGCGCGCGCTGCCCGCTGGATCTCGCGCAACTCCGACTCATCCAATAGCACCTGAAGTCTCTTACTCATATTATGAGTATATATGACTCAGATGATTGAGTAAACTGTATATAGCTTGGATCAAACCTGGATTTCTCACCGTTGAGAGCGGATGGGCTTTTCTCGCTCCCAAGGAGTAGGCACATCTCTCCGTGCTGCGGATCATTTTGACTGGTTTCGAAGTTCTGACGCCTGTCAGCTAGATCTCAGAGCACCGTGACTTTGCCCCAACTGCGGATGCGCTCATCGGCGGTCATGAGGGGAAGGCCGCGGAGACGTGCCGTGGCCACGATCAGCTGATCGGCCGGATCGTTGTGAAAACCGGGACCGAGACGCACGCTCTCCGCTGCAATGCGGGCCGACAGAGGCAGCACTTCGATCAAGGCGTGTCTCTCGATCTCCTCGAGCCAAACCTCCAGCGGTCCTGCAATCTCGATCCGGCCGCGGGCCGACAGCGTGGCGATTTCCCACAGCGTGATAGCACTTATGGCTACCGGCTGCTGCCGATTCTCCAGATCCTGCAGCCTCAGGACCTGGCTGCGGCTCAGCCGTTTCGAATCAAGCCGCCACCAGATAAGGATGTGAGTATCGAGCAGGATCGCGGACATCTATCGGTTGCTCTCCCAATCCTGGCCGGTATCGAAATGAACGATGTCGCCTCTGATTTTGAGCATACCCTTCCAGGTCCCCCGCAGAGTGCGCTTGGGCGGCGATACCGGCACTACCTTGGCAACCGGGCGCCCCCGCTTGGTGATGACCAGGATCGCCCCTTCTTGGACGTCATCGAGCAGACGCAGGCATCTTGCCTTGAAATCGCTGGCGGCTACGGTCGTGCTTTTCATGTTGTTATTGTAATATGACCTTAACGACCAGTCAACTGGTCATAATCTGCCGGAATTGCCTGGGGGCGGTCAACCGGACAGGGCGGCGAAGAGGAACTGGATTTCCTCCTCGACCTGGCTTTCGGTGGCGACGGTGCGGGCGATTTCGTCCTTCAACAAGGCGCGATAACGCTTGCGCAGGCGGTACACTGCGGCCTTGACGGCCGCCTCGCTCATGTTCAGTTGTGCCGCCGTCTCGCGATAGGGCGCGTCATCGCCGGCGGGCGCGAAGTAACGGATCAGCCGTTCGAAGACCTCCGGTCTGCAGGATCCGGCTGATTCGTCTTCCAGCCTGTGCAGCGCCCTGTGCAGCAGCGTCAATGCCCACGACCTGTCGTACAGCTGTTCGGGCGACAACCCGGTGCTTGATTCCAGATTGAACTGGTTTTCGCCATAGGAAGCATCGAGCGAAACGACGGTGCAGCCGCCGCCCCGTTTCAGGGCGCGGGTATGGTCCTGTGCATCGGCCAGATAATGCTGGAGCGCGCCAAGAAGGTATGAGCGGAATCTGCCCTGTTCGGGATCGACCTGGCGCAAGCCCTGTTTCTCGATCAAAGCCGCGAAGAATCCCTGGGTGTGATCTTCCGCGTCGTCGATCGGGTATCCGTGCCGCCGCAGGTAAGCGTAGATCGGATACCAGTAGGCTTCGCAAAGGGTGCTCAGCGCATCCCTGTAATCCGGGGAAGAAGACCTCCGGGCTGCCAGCACCACGCTCCAGTGCGTCGTGGTGAAACGCGCATCTCTGGATGGTGCAAAAGAGGCGCTTTTCATATCCGCCATTCCCACAGTGTACGGCCATTCGGTTGTGCAGGCAGCCGCTTTGTCGTGCTTAGAGTGTAATCGGAAGTGAGACTCAATCCTCGCAAAATTCAGGTCGCGCAACGATTAACAACAAAAGAATTTATCAATGGTCATTTGTCATCTGGCCGCTGCAGACCTTTGGCCTGTGCGGTCCTGATCGCGTTCGGAGCGGGTGAAGTACCCAAGCGCAGAGCCCACCTGCCGAGCCCCCAAATGACAAATGACAAATGATCATTGACAGATTCTATTTTGTTGAGTTTCACTTCCGATTGCAACCTCGCGCTTATTTGGTTGCCGGGGGCTGGGGGCCGGATTGCCAGAGCGTAATGTTGTTCGGGTCGCCGGGACCCGGGCCGCCGGCACAGGCGATTGCTTTTCCGTCCGGACTGAAGGCGAGGCTCAGGGCCCCATGCCGGGCCGAGATCGTCATCAATTCGGCCCCCGTGTCGGCATCCCACAGCTTGACTTCGGCAAAGCTGCCGGAAACGATCCGCCTGCCGTCCGGGCTGATGGCGAGCGATTCGATGTTTGTCTGCTTGTGCCCCCGAAGCGTCAGGAGCTGCTCGCCGGTGGCGCTGTCCCAGATCCTGACAGTGCCGTCGTACGCCCCCGAAACAATATGCTTGCCGTCCGGAGTGAATAGCACCGTAACGACCGCCCCCTCATGCCCTGAGATTGACTTTATCTCTTTTCCGGTTGAGGCATCCCAAACCCGGATCGCCTTGGCGCCATCGGCTGCCGCGAGGCGCTTGCCATCGGGGCTGAAGGCCACATAGTGGACATTCTCCTGTGCCGGGAGGACCAACAGCTCTCCTCCCGTCGATGCGTCCCATACCTTGACTTCCTTTACACTGCCCGAGGCGATGCGTGTGCCGTCCGGACTCAAGGCCACAGAATATACGGCGCCCTCATGCCCCGGGATCTTATTGACCTCACGACCGCTCTCTGCATCCCAAATCCGGATCGTCCCGTCACCGCTGCAGGACACGATGTGTCTTCCGTCCGGACTGACCACTACTTTCCAGACCGGGCGCTCGTGGCCGCGGAGGGTTCTGACTTCCCTGGCCGACGATACGTCCCATACCTTGATAGTATTGTCCATGCCGGCAGAGACGATCTGCCGCCCGTCGGGGCTGAAGGCAACATGTCGAACCCGGTTCTCGTGCCCGCTGAGTATGGTACCCTTCCTGTCTATGCCGGCATCCCATATTTTTATGGTCGCGTCCGGAGCGAGTGCGGAGGACAGGATTCGCATTCCGTCGGGGGAGAAGGCGACCGACCAAACCTCACTGGAATGCCCGACAAGGGTCGTCAATTCTCTGCCGGTTGCGGCATCCCAGATCCGCACCATCTGATCATACGCTCCCGACGCGAGTCGCTTGCCGTCCGGGCTGAAAGCCAGAGAGGTGATCAAACTCTGGTTCCATCCACTGCCGGGGGTGACTGTGATCCCCTGCCCGGTATCTGCATCCAGGATTTTGATCTTTCCCTCGCTGCCGCCCACGGCAAGGCGCCTGCCATCCGGACTGTAGGCCACTGCGATGATCTTCTGATCGTCCACGCGGAAGATCTTCAACGGCTCGCCCGTTTCGCTGTCCCAGATCCGGACCGTCTGATCGTGGCTTCCTGACGCGATACGTCTGCCGTCCAGGCTGAAGGCTACAGACATGACCAGGTCCGAGTGTCCGGCGAGAGTCCTCAACTCCCGGCCGGTCGCGGCGTCCCAAACCTTGATCGTCTTGTCGAAGCTCCCCGAAGCAATCCGATTTCCGTCAGGGCTGAGGGCGACAGACATGACTCTCCCCTGGTGACCAGCAAGCATCATGATTTCGTTGCCGCTCGTTGCATCCCAGGCCTTGACCATTCCGTCGAATCCCCCGGAAACGATCCGCCTGCCGTCCGGGCTGTACGCCAGCGATGTAAGCGACGGCTTGTCATCCCCCTTCAGTGCAAGTACTTCGGCTCCCGATTCCGCGTCCCAGATCTTGATGTTCGGCGCCGCTGCGGCAAGCCGCCTGCCGTCGGGGCTCAGAGCAAAAGGAACCAATACCTTGAATGGGCCAAGAGTCATGAGCGACTCGTCCATGACGTAATTGAGCCGGCGCCACTCCCAATTTCTCAGGTCTTCGGGACAGTCCTTCAACAACTCTCCGGCGCTGCGCAGGTTGTTTTCGCGATACTTTGCATCAGCGAGAGCGACCTTATAGATATAGAGCAGGCGCCGGTACTCCTCGCTTTGCTCCTCGGCCACGCGGCGCTCCTTCAGAGCCGTTGTCCGCATGGTGTCCGCCCGGAGATACATGGCCGTCGTGCCGATCAGGCCGGACACAAGGCTCACAGCCACCAGGGAGCCCATGGCCACCAGGGCCGCGTGTCTGCGCACGAACTTGCGAGTCCTGTACACTCTGCTTTGCGGGCCGGCTATCAGAGCCTCACCTTTGAGATAGTTTGCGACATCATCGCTGAGCTCCGAGACCGATTGATAGCGCTCTTGCGGTTCCTTGCGCATGGCCTTGAGCGGGATCCATTCCAGTTCCTTTTTCAGCCGCCGGATCAATGCCAGGACGGGAGTGCCTCGCATGATTGATACCTCCTCTGCCTCGTTGCCCAGGCTTGCCAGGTAAGCGCTGGGGGTTTTGGGTTCGTTATCGCGGATCGTCCGGCGCAGGTGATCGATGCCGCCCGCGCGAAGGTCTTTCCCGTCGAAGGGCGGTGCGCCGGCGATCAGCTCGTACAGCACCACGCCAAGGGAGTAGACATCCGATCGGACATCGACATCCCGGCAGGCCAGGTCGGCCTGCTCGGGACTCATGTACTCCGGTGTGCCCAGGAGCTGGCCTGCTTCTGTGACTGCCGTCTCGACGGTCATGGACGGCCGCATAGCCTTGGCGATGCCGAAATCGATGATCTTCGGAAGCGGCGCGGGATCACTGCCGGATACGAGGATATTGGAAGGCTTGATATCGCGGTGAAGGACTCCCTTCTGATGGGCGTGCTGGATGGCCCGGCACACCTGAAGAAAGAGCTCCAGCCGTTCGTCGAGGCTGAGCCTCTTCGCATCGCAGTAAGCGGTAATGGGCACGCCCTCGACGTACTCCATCACGAAATACGGCCGGCCGGATTCGGTGGTGCCGGCGTCGAAGACGTGGGCGATATTGGGATGAGCCAACATCGCCAGTGTCTGCTGTTCGGCTCTGAACCTGGAGACCACCTGCATCGTGTCCATGCCGAGCTTGACGATCTTGAGCGCCACTCTGCGCTGCACAGGTTCCTGCTGCTCGGCCAGATAGACTTGCCCCATGCCGCCCTCGCCGAGCAGCTCCAGGAGCCGGTAGCGGCCGATCACGGCGCCGGGACCCTCGGCGGCCGGCACACGGCCGGAATCGTCGGCCGGCTCGTTTTCGAGCGCCACGCCCATCAGGCATTTGGGGCAAAGACCGTACGGGATTCCTTTCGAAAGCAGAGAGCCGCATTTTCCGCAACGGATTTGTTCGGCCATGGGAGGTCATCCTTTCCGCGATGGACTGCCTTCACCTTTGATTGAGGAAAAACGGCCGGAAGGTGACGCGCTCGAGGAGGGTTTTTTCCTCGCTCCTGGTGTCAGGTCTGGAAATTCGGTGTTTCCATACTAGCTTGTTCGCACCCGCTGCTCCAGTCAAAAACCAAATTTCCCGGACCTGGCGCCAGCGCCTTGCTCAGCCCAAAGAAGCAAAAGCGCAAGGACGCCGGCCAGAATCATGTCCTGATTGCGTCCTGGCGTCCTTGCGTTTTTAAGTTTGTGCGCCCAAACCGAATCCTCACACAAGCTTCACCGTCCCCTCGACTTTCGGTGGTACACTGGCCTTAAAGAGAGGGCCCACGATGACGATGCGCGCGTGGCTGAGCCCGCCGCGCCGCCTTCTGGCATTGTTCTTTGCCGTGACTCTGGCGCCGGCGGCGGGTCTCGTATGGCTGGGTTGGAACCTGCTCGAGCAGGACCGGCAGCTCGAGGCGCAACGTGCGATGGAGCGCCGCGAGTCCGCCGCCGAAAGGATCGTCGGCCGCCTGCAGCAGGAGCTTTCGGCCTTCCGGCAGCTCCTGACCAATCCGGGCCGCATTGACGAATTGACTACGGAAGGTTCCGTTGTCGTCCTGTTGGATCCCGCCGGTCTCACCGTGCAACCTGCATCCGGTGTGCTTTATCACCCGATAGTGCCTCCCGAGCCAGAGGTGCCAAGCGAACCCTTCCTCGAAGCGGATAAGCTCGAGTTTCAGGAAAGAGACTACGTTCGCGTCATCGAATTGCTCCGCAAACTCGCTCGGTCCGATGACGCCGCCGTCCAGGCCGGTGCCTGTCTGCGCCTCGCGCGCAATTACCGAAAAGCAGGCGATATCGAAAGCGCGCTCGCGGCCTATGAGGGCCTCGCCCGAATCGACGAAGTCCGGATCGCGGGCGTCCCGGCCGATCTGAGGGCTCGTAGCGCGCGATGCTTCCTGCTTGCTGAACTCGGCCGTACGGAAGACCTGCGGAGCGAGGCGGCCTCTCTTTCCAGGGATCTGTTCAGCGGCCGGTGGAGGATCACGGGACCCGTGTTCCAGCTCCACGCCGGTCAGGTTCGCAAATGGCTCGATTCTCCGGAAGATGCGGAAGATGATCGAGTCGCGTTGTCTGCTGCGGTCGATTGGCTCTGGGTACGGTGGCGCGCCGCACAGGGCGGCGGCCCCGCGCTTCCTGAGTCTCTGACCCACATCGCCAACGGTCGTGTCTTTACGATGCTGGCAAACAATGCGGGGAACCGGTCTGCCGTCCTTGTCGCCGGTCCCGAGTTTGCCCGCAGGCACTGGCTTGCGGCAGTCGCTCCCACCCTGGCAAACCAGGGAGTGAATATCGGGCTGCGTGACAGCAGCGGAAATATCTTGCTGGGAACGCCGCCGCCCGAGCCGAATCCGCTGAGCCTCCGCCTTCCGGCCGACACCGGTCTGCCCTGGACCGTGGCGGTGAGCAGCCGGGATGCAGCGGGTGACACGGCGCAATTCAGTTCCCGGCGCCGGCTGCTCCTTTCCGGCCTGGGTCTCGTCATGGTGCTGGTTCTGGCCTCGAGCTACTACCTTGCCCGCGGGATTTCCCGGGAACTCGCGGCGGCCCGTCTCAAGTCGGATTTCGTCTCGGCAGTCTCGCACGAATTCCGCACTCCGCTCGCAACCTTGCGGCATCTCACCGAGATTCTCGCCGACGGCCGGGTCGAGAGCGAAGAGCGCCGCATCTCCTATTACGATTCCCAACTGCGAGCGACGGGGCGGCTGAGCCGCCTGGTCGAGCGGCTCCTGGACTTCGGCCGCATGGAAGCGGGTGTCTTTCGCTACCGACTTACAACGGTGCACCTCGGCGACTTCCTCCGCTCCGTGGTCGACGAGTTCGAGCAGGATGCCGCCGCCTCCGGGCACCGCATCGACCTGACGGTCGATCCCGCTCTGCCGCCCGTCAGTGCGGACCGGGAGGCGCTGGCGCAGGCGGTTTGGAACCTGCTCGACAATGCCGTCAAGTATTCGCAGGGCCGCCCGGCAGTCTGGATCGAGGCGGTGGCTCAGGATGGCCAGGCAGCCATCCGGATTCGAGATGAAGGCCCGGGTTTGCCGGCGGAGGAACGCAAGGACCTGTTCCGGAAGTTCGTGCGCGGCTCGGCAGCCCGGGAGACAGGAGTCAAGGGGACCGGAATCGGTCTCGCCATGGTCGACTATATCGTCCGCGCCCACCGGGGCCGGATTCTTGTCGACAGCACGCCGGGCCGGGGAAGCACCTTTACGATTCTCCTTAAGACGGAGGGACCATGAGCCGCATACTGATTGTAGAGGACGAGAAGGACCTGGCCGTCGGCCTTGCCGACGACCTGCGGGTCGAGGGCTACGAGGTGGAAGTGGCATTCGATGGCGAAACCGCCGCACGCCGGGCCCGGGAAGACAGCTGGAACCTGATCCTGCTCGACATCATGCTGCCGCACAAGGATGGTCTGGAGGTCTGCCGTGAGCTGCGCCGGTCGGGGATACGCACCCCGATCATCATGGTGACGGCGAAAACCCAGGAAGCCGAACGGGTCCTGGGGCTCGAAATCGGCGCCGACGATTACATCACCAAGCCGTTCAGCGCCCGGGAGCTGCGCGCCCGCGTGAAGGCGGTGCTGCGCCGCACCGAAACCGAAACGCCGAGAACGTACCGCTTCGGCGATGTCGAGGTGGACTTCTCCCGGGGCGTGCTGCGGCGCGCCGGGAAGCCGGTCGAAGTGACCGCTCTCGAGCTGAAAATGCTGGAGGCCTTCATCGGGGCCCACGGGCGGATCCTGAGCCGGCAGCAGCTGCTCGACGCCGCCTGGGCCGGAGCCGTCTTTGTCACCGACCGCGCCGTCGATTTTCACGTGGTCAACCTTCGGCGGAAGATCGAACCGGAGCCGAAAAAGCCGCGCCACCTGGTGAGTGTCCGCGGCCTGGGATATCGCTTTGACGGCTGATTTCCTCGCCGAATCTTAACACGGCTCTCGTACCGGTCTTACACGCCTGCTGCATGATGAACGCAAGGAGGTGACACATGAAACCACGAATCAAAACAAACCTGATTCTGACGGCTGTTTCGTTGATCCTTGCGTTGTCGCTCATTGCAGCCCAGCAGGTCGGCGAGCCGCCGGCGGTCCTGCTCGAGCGCGCCATTCAGCTCGAAACCGTGGACGGCGATCTTCGCGCCGCCATCGAACTCTATCAGCGCATCATTTCACAAAACGGCAACAACCGTGCTGTTGCCGCCAAGGCCTTTCTGCACCTCGGCCTGTGCCACTTGAAACTGGGCAACAAAGAAGCGCAAAGCGCATTCCAGAAGGTGATTGACGATTATTCCGACCAGTCCGAAACGGCCAAGCAGGCCAGAGAGCAGCTCTCAATGCTCCTGCGCACTCAAACGCAGCTTGCCAAGGGCCGTGAGATGAACATCCGCCGCATTTATGACGGCACGGGGCCCGAGTGGGGCAACGCCCTCTCCTCGGCCGGCCGGCACCTCGTTTATACCGACTGGGAGACCGGTGACATGGCCGTCGTCGACCTCACGACCCGCGAACACCGGCGCCTGACGAGTACGGGGGGCTTGAGAAGTCCATCGGGCGATATGGGAGAGACGAGCATATTCTCTCCCGACGACAAAAGGATCGCCTACGGCTGGATGATCGGAAACAAGTTTGCCGAATTGCGCGCCGTCAATTTCGATGGGACCGACCCGAAACTCCTCCTCCGGGACGAGACCGCGATCTGGATCCGGCCGCACGATTGGTCGAGCGATGGGAAGAACATCCTGATTGCGCTCATGCGGAAAGACAATTCGTCGGACATCGCCTTGTTTTCGCTCCCCGAGAACAAGGCGAACATCATCCGGCATGTCTCGGCCAAGGACCCTGAGATGCGCTTTTCTCCGGACGGCCGTTCTGTCCTATTGATAGGCAGCCGCGGAGAAGGCCTGGGGATCTATCGGATCGAAATCCCCGGCGGCGAGCAGACCCTGCTGGTGCGCGTGCCGCCCCGCCAATTCTCTTTTCGCGCCGTGTGGGCTCCCGACGGCAAGAGCATTTTCTACCATGTCGGCAATCCTGTACGAATCCTTCGACACGATATTGACGCCAATCGGGATATCGAGCTTGTCAAAACGAGCATGAACGGACTCTCGGAGATCTCCCTTTCACCCGACGGAAAATGGCTTGCCTTCACGTCCCGGCAAGCGCTGGGGCGTCTGACCAGGGTCTCGCTCGTCTCCCCGGCGGGAGGTCCCATCCGGGAGATCTTCACGACGAACCCCGGGGAAATCGTCCAGTGGCTGCAATGGACTCCTGACGGCCGGTCGATCTGGTTGCGTAAATATATTCCTGCCGCCGACGCCAAAATGAAGCCTAAGTTCGAATTCCTGAGCATATCGCCTGACGGGCAGCGCATCCGGAAGCTGGATCAGTCTCTGATCGCAACCGGCATAAATCGTTTCCATCCCGGCGGCCGCCAGCTCGCTTTCTCGTTCGGGCAGTCCAGGATCGAGCTCTGGGCGCTCGAGAATTTCCTCCAGCCGGTTCTGAAATAGGGAGACGAGGCACCCATTCCCGGGAAATAGGGGACGCTCACCATTTCTGTCGTCCATGATGCCATAACTGCAGGAGGCGATGGCGGGAAGACAAAAAAGGCGGCGCTTTTTCTTTGCCGGGAATTACGACGGCATTCCAAGGCGCACTGTCAGCCCATCAGTTTCCCATCGGTCCGAACGCGCCTGGCGATTGGATCGAAATGGAACCGTACTGCCGCTGACCGACGTCTCCATAGCTGCCTGTTCGATGCGGATCGGTGCCAAATTGATCACCACCGATGACCATTTCTCAAAGGTTTCCGGCCTGAGCATTATTCATAAGGTGCCTCGTTTGCCGTGAAAAATCGATTTTTCACGGTAGTGGGCTTAAAAGGGATTCTCCCGGACCTGACCCCGAGCCTTTGCGATACAATATCTGCGCTGCAATAAAGGACGATTGATATTCCCCTCCTGCAGGTTCCATGGATCAGCAAATGAAACTGAGGCCCGTGCTCAAGACAGGGCGGCCCCCCGCTGCTGCACGCAGTCGCCCAGCTCCTCCACGCACTGCGCGACGGAGTCGTAGAAGATCTGTGCGCCCTTCGAAAATCGCAGGAGGATTTTGTTCAATTTGTCCGGAATGTAGGGATAGACTTTGCGCAGGTTCATGATCCTGTGCGGGAAAAAAGACGAGGCATCCTCGTCGCACAGCAAACCGGACAGCATCGGATTTTCAAGGACCGCATCCCGGAAGCTGAGGAATCCCTTCGCCACGACGCAGTGCAGGATGTTACCCAGGCTCCAGAGGTCGAATCCGGAGAAATCCTGGGTCAGGTCGAAGTCGATCCACCGGAAATCACCACTCTCTTCTTCAATGAGGATATGGTCGTTGCGGATGTCTCCATGACAGTGACCGTTCTCGTTCAGGAACTGGATCGCCCTTGCGGCAGTGATCGTTCTCGCGAGTAGGGAGGGGAAGCACTCATGGAAGTATTTCTCGTGGGAGATACGTAAAGTGTGGATGTGACTGAGCAGATCCTTGCCGCGGATATAGTCGATGACACGCACCAGGTTGCCGCGTGCATCCTGCGCACTGTGGCCCTGCATGAAGCGCTTGTCGCCGTGCGCCAACCGCAGCACCTGTGCTTCCTTCTCCCCGCTCCGGCTGCATGTAATTTCGAACCTGCCGACCTGAATCTTGAAAGATTCCTTGCATACCAGCTTGAGGATCTGCTTTTTGCCGTCTTTCAATGAGATCGCTCGCTTGACCCAGAACTTGGGCTGCTCGTCCAGGCCGAAGCGTCCTTCGGTCTCATTTCCACGCACGAGGTAGAGTCTTCCCTCAAGATCGATGATGTGACCGCGATCGATGTACATGTAGTCGGTCGTATCCGTGAATATCTTCGCAGGGCCGGAGAACGGCTCCCC
>Ga0113563_10002332_pt1 | contig 11400 bp, 9 predicted proteins | sample Mud3Dept3metaG_FD_80117 | JGI IMG/M metagenome (GOLD analysis project Ga0113563, IMG submission 80117) | Freshwater wetland microbial communities from Ohio, USA, analyzing the effect of biotic and abiotic controls - Mud 3 Core 4 Depth 3... | ecosystem: Environmental > Aquatic > Freshwater >...
ACCCTTTGCGGATGCTGCTGCGACCACCACCAGGGTTCGCTGCTATCGGCGAGAACGCGCTGCCTGGCAGCACACCTGCGGGCAACGTAATGATGATTCTCTTCATGCCCCCCGCACTTTTGCCTGCCTGCCGGACACCTGTGGTCCGGCGACCACGATGTCCTTCGCGCTCCTGTCGCAGAGCGTGACCGGCGATCCGCCCGGTGAGCGCCAACTTGTCCGCCGAAACCAACCGGACTGATGGCGGTCAAGTACCCAAAGTTTCCCTGTCGCGTTCTGCCTGGCATTACCACTGCGTCGAGAGACCGTCACGACCACCATCGTCAGATCGATGTGCTCTGCAGGGAGCGGGTGCGTCATGGACCCTGGCGTTGCGGCTCGTCAACGTGCGGCTTCGATCGCGCGAGGTCGACCAGTCCGTTGACCGTCGCCCGCCGCGGCTCGCGCGTCATGTACCACATCCGGCGGTCGAGCTCAGGCAGCGGCCTTGCGGACACGGGTGGTCGACTTCCGGACCGTACGCTTGGTCTTCTGGGAAGGGGTGGTCTTTGCCTTCGGCAATTCCTCCTCGGCCTTCTCCAACACCTGCCCGTACAGATGGATCCCAACCTTGCGCATGTCGCGGCCCGCCACCTTGAATATTTCGACCGCACGCGTCGCCTCATCGACGAAACGATCACGGGTACCGGCGAGCAATTCGGCCTGGCCGAGCACCAAGTCGACGACATGCTCAGCTGGTGTCGTCAGGGATTTGAGGTCGCCGGGCGAACTCACGGCGACTTCGCGTATTGACGCGATCGGTTCCTCGCCGAACCTGTGGACCTGCTCCGCCACAGCCTGCTGCTGCCTCACAAACTCATTGATACGGGCCATCATCGACCGTTCCCTGGAGTGATGCCGCAACGCAACATTTGTTGCGGTGCGGCATATTCCTTCGTGTACCACTGTCAAAATGGGTTAATGCGGCAAGCGCCCTCCATGCCCGCGGCTACCGCAACGACGGATCGCTTGCCGCTGTCGATCGGCGGGTGTCGCCAGGGCAGCGGCGCAGGAGCAACGGAGGCTACTGGCTCCGCTTCAGCACAAAATCGAGGGTCACGACCGCTTTCGCCGCGACATCAGTGCGCTGCACCGCGCTCTGGTAGCCGTCAGCGGAGACCGACACTTCGTAGGCTCCCGCTGGTAGCGGCCAGACGTAACGCCCGTGCGCATCGGACAACGTCGCCATCTCTGGGATCGGCGGGCCGTGAACCTGCAGCGACCTTGGCACGATCATGGCGCCCTCGACGGGGCTGCCATCGTCAGCGACGACCCGTCCGGTCAGACCTTCCCCCACTTGTTGCACATCACTGACGTCATCGCGGTCCTGCACCGGTACGTCGGGAGAACCCTGAGGACAGCCCGGAACCGCAGACGCCATCAACACCAATGCAAGGACGAGGCGGCCCGGCGAGCGACGAGACAGGTACATGTCATCACCCGTTGATCAGGCCGGAGCAATCACTGGGGGAGAACAATCCCGAGCCCCGAGAGCGCCGCTGACGCCGGCGCTGCAACAGGCCAGGCCGCTGCTCGAGTCGCGTGCCCTACATGGCAGAGGCTGGTGCCGCGAGGAACCGACGCCACGGCGACCTCGTGAGGAGAACCGCGGGGCGCGACAATTTCGCGGCCCCGCGGACTTGCATTTCCCGCTGGCAGCTACGGGAGGCTCTTCCAGGTATTGAAGTTGCTGGCCACGGAACTCGTGATGCGAATGCCGTGGTTGTACAGCGCGTGACTGCCGCTGCCGTGCGTTCCGTAGGCATGCACCCCGATCAGGATTGCGCCGGCCTTGTCCCACCACACACCGCTGCCGCTGGAACCGGGCGTAGTGTCGTTGCTGTAAAAGATCTGGTTGGTCGTAAAGGCCCGAACCTTGTCGCCATGCACCCACTGCTCCAGCGGCTTGTCGCCCGGATAGCCGCCGACGACGGCGGGGAAGCCCGACGGGTAGTCCGTCGTGTACCCGTAAAAGCCTACCGTGTTGCCAACCGTGCAATTCAGCTTGATTGCACCGTAGTCATATTCCTCGTTCGCGCTGGAAGTCCAGCCGACCACCGAATGCAGGCTCTTCGCCGTGCAGTAGCCGTAAGGAGTGCTGCTGCCGTTGGCCCCCGCATAGACCTTGAAACTGGTCCTTGGGCGCCATGCGCCGCTGCTGCCGCCGGTGTGAACACAGTGCCCGGCCGTCACCACCGTGTTACTGCCGATCAGGTTGCCGCTGCAGCGGCCGCCTGTGAACGTAATGAGGACCCGGGCCCTCGACGGAAAATAGGTCGTATAAACGCGCTCCCGACGGTCTACGCCGATGATGACCTCGGTGGCATTGCCGGCCGCCCCAGGATCACGCAACGCTGACAGACGCTTGAACTCCGCCGCGGTCATCCGCTTCGAACCGGAGACGTTGACGCCCTCGAGATAGAGAGCCTCATCGGTCACCTCGGCCGCCCCCGCAAAAGACGCCGAGTATCCGCTGGCCGTCTCGGTAGCCAGCGCCGCAGCATAAGCGGCTGCCATCGCCCCACCGTCGTCCGAGGTCGGGTCGGCCGGTGCGCCAACTGCCTGTCCCTGAACCATCGCGCCGGTAAGAACCAACGTCACAGGGACTAGCACTCGACTGTAGAAATCCTTCATCTTCGTACTCCCGTCCAGGTTATTGCTCTTTGATTTCTGGCTTGCGAAAGTCCAGCCAGCGGGTGTGGTCTCAGCATCGTGTTCTTCTGGAAACCGACCACCTCTAAACGCACCATATTCTCAGTTGGGAGCTCGGGAATACGTATAAATACGTATCGCCCCGCAGCCCGGTCGACGGCGCGCAAAACTGCAGCTGGCGCCGCGGGGCGATCACGCGCGCGCGATCGCTAATGCGGCGAAGCACCGCATTTCAAAGATATGCCGGAAACGGTATCCCGCTGGCGATGGTGAGCGCGGCGGGGATGGCGATCATTGCCGCGACTGCGAGCCACTTGATCATGTTCATTGCGTTCATGGAATTCTCACTCCGCGAAAGCGTGTGAGCCGCAGTGGACGCTCAGCATCCAAACGCCGCAATCGGGGAAATTGCTGAGCCACGCGCCGTCAGATTTCGGCGCATGGGCGCTACTGTGTAGTACAAACATATGCCAAATGTAAAAAATATAATTAGCGCATACTGGCTCGTCTCCTGAGCCTTCCGAGGGCCTGCAGTGGCCCGATGGTTGGGCTCGGCACCCTAGCGCCGGCCCTGCACGACCATAAGCCGCAATGCCGCATAGCGCCGGCGACCGCCGGGCGGTGTTTGATCTCGTCGCTGTGATCCCCGCCGCTGGCGGACGGCGCCACCGGCCATTGCTGACTGATTGGGCGCAAACTGCGCGGCCAACCTGACTGACTGACGGGGAATCCACATGAGCGACGATCGAGTCTGTGACCGATGCGAGTGGGCCTTCCATGACCCTAAGCATGGCCCCCCCACGGGGCGGTACCAGTGCAGGCGCTCACCTCCATCAATTACCGAATTGAGGCGTTGGCCGCAGGTTCACGCCCACGAATGGTGCGGGGAGTTCAGGCCACGAATGGCAACTGGCAACCCGTAGGATCGCCTGCCGCGCCGACGCAACCATTCGATCCTCCGGCACGCCCTTCAGGCCAGGCCCGGCTTCAGCGCCAGCGGCTCGATCCGTCGCACCAGCAGCATGACGCACAGTGCCGAGACGATGTGCATCAGGGCCACCGCCACGAACACGGGCTCGTAGGAGTATCGGTCGATCGTCCAGCCGATGACGGGCTGCGAGAACGCGGCTGCCAGGCTGCCGGCCGCCCCGCTCGCGCCCCAGACAGTCGCCACCGCAGTCGGCGGGAAGATATCCGCCGGCACGGCGAAGAGCGACGCGCTCTTCACCTGGATACCGAAGATGCCCAGGCCCATTAGCAGCACGGCGAGGATTGCCGACTCGACATACACGGCGGGCAACGCCAGCGGCACCAGCAGCGCGCCGATCCAGATCATGGCCTTGCGCGAGGCATCCACGCTCCAGCCGGAGCGGATGAGCCGCTGTCCGGCGTAGCCTCCGACGAGCGCACCCAGGTCGGCGAACACGAACGGGATCGCGGCGGCCCAGGCGATTTCCTTCAGCCCGAAGCCGCGTACGTCGCTCAGATAGTTCGGGATCCAGAATGCGAGGAAGTAAAACGCTCCGTCGGCGGTGAAGCGCGCGAGCGCGAGGCCCCAAGTCTCGCGGTATCGGAACCAGTATGCGAGGCGGCCGGAACAGGCGCGCAGTTCCTCGCCGAGCGGGCGCCGAACAGCAGACGCCGCAGCGGGCCCCACCCGTCCGGCCATCACCAGCGCAAGTTCATCAGTGCCGACCACCGGATCCTGCTCGGGCAGATGAAAATGCCGCTCCCAGATCCACACCCACAGCAGGCCGAGCAACCCGGGCACGATGAAGGCCGCCTGCCAGCCGTGCGTCGGCGACAGTCCGCGAGCATGCAGGTCGTCGAACACGGCGATCAGGAATGCGATCAGCGGCGGCGCGACGATCGCGCCGACGCCAGTTCCGGCAGTAATGAAACCGCTCGCCATGCTGCGCTCGGCCCGCGGGAACCATTCGCCAACAACTTTGTAAGCGGCCGGAAAATTCACCGCTTCGGTGATGCCGAGGAGACCCCGCGCCGCGAAGAAGCCACCCACGCCGCGCGCGAATGCGTGGACGCACGAAGCGATGCTCCACCAGAACACGGCCAGCGACAGCGACCGCTTGCTGCCGAGCCGGTCGATGACCGGGCCGAGCAAGAGCTGTCCTGCGGCGTAAGTCGCGAGGAAAGCGAACGTAATGAATCCGTACTGTTCGTTGGTGAAGCCGAATTCCCTGCGGATCACCGGCGCGGCAACCGACAGCGCCAGCCGGTCCACGTACCCGATCATCGTGACGGCGCAGAGCATGATGGCCACCCACCAGCGCTTTTGCGTCCACCACGGGCGGGCGATCCCCTGCGTCGCTCTTGTCATCGGGCCGATCATGTCATCACCCCAGGGTCGGGGCCAACCTCTGTCACCGCAGCGGAGCCAATGCCGTGCCGCGCAGCGTAGAATCCGCCGCTCGACCGCGGCACGGGGGGACAGTCGTGAACGATCGGGTCATCGTCGTCGGCGCGGGTCCGGTGGGACTCACTTGTGCAGCACTGCTCGCCCGCGCAGGCATCCCCGTATTGCTGCTCGAGGCGACGCTCGAGCGCGCCCGGGACTTGCGCGCTTCGACGTGGCACCCGCCCACGCTCGACATGATCGAGGAACTCGGCCTCGCCGAGCCCCTGATCGCACGCGGCCTGATCACGCCGACCTGGCAGGTCCGCATGCATCCGTCCGGCGAACGCGCGGAGTTCGATCTTGGCGTGCTCGCGGACGAGACGCGGCATCCGTATCGGCTGCAGTGCGAGCAGCAGGTCTATTGCGAATTGCTCGAAGCGCACCTGGCCGGCCTCGGCGGGGTCTGCAGCCTGCGGCGCGGCGTCGCGTTCGCAGGCGTGCGTCAGTCCGCGTCAGCAATCGTCGTTGAGGCGCGCGAGCCGGACGAGGCGACGGTCGAACTGGAGGCCACCTGGTTGATCGGCGCAGACGGAGCGCGCAGCGCGGTCCGCGAGGCGGTCGGCCTGCACCTCGAGGGCAGCACCTATCCAGAGACGACGATCCTGGCGACCACGACGTTCCCCTTCGAACAGCACCTGGAGGGACTCTCGAACGTGAACTACTGCTGGTCCCCGCACGGCACCTTCAGCCTGCTGCGACTGCCGCACCTGTGGCGCGTCAGCCTGTATGCCGACGCGGAAGAGTCCATGGCGCAGGCGCTGCGTCGCGAATCCATCGAGGTCAAGCTGCAGCGCATCGTACCGACAGGCCGCCTGCACGACGTGCTCGAGGCGCGACCCTACCGCATCCACCGTCGCATTGCGCCGTCGTACCGCGCGGGCCGAGTGCTGCTCGCGGGCGACGCCGCCCACCTGAACAGCCCGAGCGGCGGCATGGGCATGAACGGCGGCCTGCACGACGCATTCAACCTCTGCGACAAGCTTGCGCGCGTGTGGCACGGGGAGGCCGACGCGCTGCTGGACCTGTACGTGCGCCAGCGCCGCCCGGTGGCGCAGGAACAGATCATCGCCCAGGCGCACCAGAACCGGACGCGCATGCAGGAGCGCGATCCCGGCAAACGCCTGAAGATGCTGCGCGACCTGCAGGCCATCGCAGCCTCGCCGGAGCGGGCGCGCGAGCACCTGCTGAAGACCTCGATGATCGCAGGATTGCGCCAGGCGGCGCAGACCGCATGAGCAGGGCTCGCGACTACGGCGCACGTGGCCGCTTCGGCCTGCTGGCACCGCAGGCCAACCCGACCGTCGAACCGGAATTCCGGCGGCTGGCGCCGGCAGACACGGAACTCTACGTCGCGCGGCTCACGAGCCGCAGCGACGATCCTCGCACGCGACTGACCGAGTATCTCGAGCGACTGCCGGAGACGCTGGCGCAGTACGACACGCTCCGCCTCGATGCGGTGGCTTTCGCCTGCACCGGATCGTCGTACCTGCTGGGCGCGGCGCGTGAGGCGGAGATCCTCCAGGCCGCGCAGGCCGTGATCGGCGCAGCGGTCGAGACCGCGTCAGGCGCCATCCTGCGCGCACTCGCGCGACTGGACGCGAGGCGCATCTTCATCGTTGCCCCCTACCCCGACTGGCTGCGCGACGCCGGCATCACGTACTGGCAGCAGGCGGGGCTGGAGGTCGTGGGCACGGCCACCGTCCCGATCGGCCGCGCCGACACCCGCGGGATCTACGAGTTGCAGAGTGCCGATGCTGCGGCCACTCTCGCGGGCCTGGACACCGGCGGCGCCGACGCCGTGCTGCTCTCCGGCACCGGCATGCCGTCACTCGCTCCGTTGCGGGCCCGCCGATGGCAGCAACCGCCGACGATTTCCTCCAACCTGTGCCTCGCCTGGCGCCTGCACCAGCACGTGACCACCTCTGCCAGCCCATCAATTCCCCAGGATCTCCTCGCATGAGCGTCCAAGCCGGCATTGATCACCCATTTCGTGTGGTGGAGCGTGTCACCAGCCTCATCGATGGCGCAGTCGTGCCGCCTCGAGCCTACGGTAACGACCTGCCGGTCATCTACCCGGCAACGGAGGAGACCGTGAGCCGGCTGCGCGAAGCCGACGCCGCCGAAGTCGACGTCGCGGTGCACGCGGCCCGCCGCGCCTTCGACAGCGGTCCGTGGCCGCGCATGACGCTCGACGCCCGCAAGGACATCCTGTACCGCATCCGCGACGTCATTCGCTCCCACACCGACGAACTCGCGTATCTCGAGTGCCTGAACACGGGCCTGCCCATAGCACGCGTCCGCGAACAGATCGGCCGCGCCTCGCGCAACTTCGAGTTCTTTGCCGAAGTTGCGAGCACCATGAAAGGCGAGACCTATACGGGGCTCGCGGGCTACCTGACGTACGTCACCCGCGAACCCAAGGGTGTCGGCGCGCTGATCGCACCCTGGAACGCGCCGATCGCGCTGGCCTCCATGCGCGTTGCCACCTGCATCGCCTTCGGCAATACCTGCGTGCTGAAGCCGTCCGAGTACACACCGCTCTCCATGCTGCGCATGGTCGAACTGTTCCACGAGGCCGGACTGCCGCCGGGCGTGGTGAATCTCGTCAATGGGCGCGGCGGCGTTACGGGGGTCGCGCTCGTTTCTCACCCCGGCATCGACATGGTCGGCTTCACGGGCGGCACGCACACGGGCGCGGCGATCATGTCGGCCGCAGGCAGGCACCTGAAACCGTGCATCCTCGAACTCGGCGGCAAGAGCGCCAACATCGTTCACTCCTCCGCCGATCTCGACCGTGCGCTCGACGGCGCGCTCGGCGGCATCTACTCGAACAACGGCCAGCAGTGCCTGGCCGGCTCACGCATCCTCGTGCAGCGCTCGATCGCCGAGGAGTTCATCGCCCGTTTCGTCGAGCGGGCCCGCCGGATCCGGATCGGCAACCCGATGGATCCCGCCACGGAACTCGGCCCGCTCGCGTTCGAGGAACACATGAAGCGCGTGCTGTCGTTCGTCGAAGTGGCGCGCGCGGACGGGGCGACCCTGCTCGCCGGCGGCCGTCGGGCGGCCGCGTTTGATCGCGGCTATTTCGTCGAGCCGACCGCCGTGCTCGCAACCGGCAACCAGAGCCGCATCTGCCAGGAGGAGATCTTCGGACCGTTCGCCACCTTCCTGGTTTACGACACGATCGAGGAAGCCATCGCGATCGCCAACGACTCGCCGTTCGGCCTGGTGGCCTACGTCTGGGCCGGCGACCTCGGTGTCGTGATGCGCGCGAGCCGCGAACTGCGCGCCGGCACGGTATGGGTCAACACGACGATGGTGCGCGAACTGCGCGCGCCCTTCGGAGGCTACAAGCAATCGGGCGTCGGCCGCGACGGTGCCACCTCGAGCGTCGAATTCTTCACGGAGCAGAAGACCACCACGATCCCGATCGAGCCTGCGCCGCTGCCCCGTTTCGGCCGGGGCGAGTGAGCGAACACCGGGGACGCCACGTGAGTCAGTTGAACAGCTTCGCGAGGCCGCCGAGCGATCTCCAGCCGAGGTAGATCGTAAGGAGCCATCCGGCCACGCCCAGCGCCGCGAGACCGCGCGGATAGCGGTAGCCGCCGAGCAGGTCGGGTCGCCGCAGTGCCACCCACAGCATGACGCCGACGCCGATCGGCAGGATTAGGCCATTGAAAGCGCCGGCGAAGATGAGCAACGGCACCGGTGCTGCGCCTGCGAACAGGAAGACGAGCGCCGCGAGCAGGATGAACGCGACCACGAGCGTGTCGCGCCGCTCCGCGAGCCCGGGTCGCAGGCTCGCCAGGAACGAGACTGACGTATAGGACGCGCCGATCACCGACGTGAGCGCAGCGGCCCACAGGATCAGGCCGAAAGCGCGCAATCCAAACGCGCCCGCCGCGGCCTGGAAGGCCGATGCCGTCGGGTTGTCCTGCGACAGGCTCACGCCGGCCGCCACCACTCCGAGCACCGCGAGGAACAGCAGCACCCGCATCAGGCCGGTCACGAGCACGCCGAGCACCGACGCGCGAGCGATCGCACCGACGTTCGCCGCCCCCCGGACACCGGCGTCCACCAGCCGATGGGCGCCGGCGTAGGTGATGTAGCCGCCAACCGTGCCGCCGACCAGCGTCGTGATTGCCAGAAAATCGACCGCCTCGGGCCACACCGTGTTGCGCAGCGCCGCACCCACCGGGGGACCGGACACGAACGCGACGTACCCGGTCATCGCGATCATCACGAACCCGAGCGCAACCACGACCCGATCCATCGCCACGCCGGCGCGCGGCGACAGGAAGATGCCGATGGCGATCGCCGCGGACAGCACTCCACCCCACTTCGGCGGCAGCCCGAGCAACGCGTCGAGTCCCAGCCCGGCGCCGGCCACATTGCCGACGTTGAATACCAGCCCGCCGAGCGCGACGATCAGCCCGAGCAGGTGCCCGAGTCCGGGTGCCAGCCGATTGCCGAGATCCTGGGCGCGCAGACCCGACACGCCGATCACGCGCCAGACATTGAGTTGCAGCGCGATGTCCACCAGCACGGACAGGAGGATCGCGAACGCGAACGCCGCGCCGAGCTGCGCGGTGAACTGGGTGGTCTGGGTGATGAACCCGGGGCCGATGGCGCTGGTCGCCATGAGGAACACGGCCCCGAGCAGCGGGCCTCGCGCCGGCCGTGACTCACGCTGCTGTTCCATCATCACTCCGCACCCCGGGGCGCGTAGCCTCGGCCAAGCGGCAGGTCGAACGCAACCCGGGGGCTTGACGCGGCCGCCCGCGACCGTCACAAACAGGATCGGCGCGGCTGTCGGCCGCACGAGGCGAGGACGCGCATGAGGCCGTTGGCAAGGATCGGCATCGGGGTGATCGGCACGCTGGGCGTGCTCGCGGCCGTGATTGCCGTGCGCACCGCCACCTACCATGCGCCGCTGGCGTTCGACCCTGCACAGGTGCCGTCGGCACCGACGGTGCCGCTGGACCTCGACCGTGCCGCGCAACACCTGGCCGCAGCCGTGCGTATCCGCACGGTGAGCCACCAGGACGCCGACGACAACGACTGGCGCGAGTGGGAACGCCTGCGCACGTGGCTCGCAGAGACGTACCCCGCCGTGCACGCCCGGATGAGCCGCGAACTGGTCGCAGGCCACACACTCGTCTACACGTGGCCGGGCAGCGACCCGGCGCGCAAGCCGATCGTGCTCATGGCACACCACGACGTCGTGCCCGTAGCCCCCGGCACGGAAGCCGACTGGCGCCATCCGCCGTTCGACGGGGTCGTCGCGGAGGACGCGGTCTGGGGCCGCGGTGCAGTGGACAACAAGAGTTCGCTGGTGGCGCTGTTCGAGGCACTCGAGGCGCTTGCGGCGTCGGGCTTCGTCCCAGCCGCGAACGTAATCTTCGTGAGCGGGCACGATGAAGAGGCCGGCGGCTCCGGCGCGGCGGCGGCGGCGGCACTTCTGAAGGAACGCGGCGTCGACGCTGAATTCGTGCTCGACGAGGGACTCGCGGTGGTCGCGGACTTCCCGCTGCTCGGCCGTCCTGTTGCGCTGGTCGGCATCGCCGAAAAGGGCTACGGCACGATCGCCGTCACTGCGCCGGCCAAGGGCGGGCATTCGTCCGCCCCGCCCCCGGAGACCGGCGTCGAAGTGCTGGCCAGGGCCGTACTCGCGATCACCTCGCAGCCGTTCGCGATGCGTTTCGCCGGCCCGGCGGCCGACATGGTGCGCGCACTCGCCACCGACGCGAGCCCGCTGGTGAAAATGGCGGTCGCCAACGAATGGCTGTTCGCTCCGCTGCTGGTGAAAGAGATCGCTGCGACGCCCGCCGGAGCCGCCAGCCTCCACACGACCATCGCGCCCACCATGCTGCGCGGCAGTCCCAAGGAGAACGTCCTGCCTCAGGACGCGACTGCCTGGATCAACTACCGGATCGCCCCAGGCCAGACCAGCGACGACGTGATGCAGCGTGCGCTCGCGGCGACCAGCGGGCTCGACGTCACGTTGCGCTGGGTACAGCCGCCGCATGAACCACCGCCAGTGTCTTCCACGACGTCGCGCGGCTGGCAGGTGATCGCCGCGGCCGCGGCAGCCGGCGGCGACTGGCCAGTAGCACCAGGGCTCGTGACGGCGACGACCGACAGCCGCAGCATGACGGGCGTGAGCCGCGACCTCTACCGTTTCCAGGCGCTCGTGGCCTCGATGCGCGAGTTCGAAATGATCCACGGCACCAACGAGCGGCTGACGTTCGACAACCTGCGCAGGATGACGGACTTCTACTCGCGCCTGATTG
>Ga0113563_10002333_pt1 | contig 11400 bp, 14 predicted proteins | sample Mud3Dept3metaG_FD_80117 | JGI IMG/M metagenome (GOLD analysis project Ga0113563, IMG submission 80117) | Freshwater wetland microbial communities from Ohio, USA, analyzing the effect of biotic and abiotic controls - Mud 3 Core 4 Depth 3... | ecosystem: Environmental > Aquatic > Freshwater >...
GGCCTTCCCATATTTCATTCGTTAAACCGCCCCAAGTCACCATGAAAGGAGGTGAATGAAGTCGGAGGGGGACACGAAATGCGCAACAGACGAAAATTAGAAAGGAGATAAGGAAATGAAGAAACGAGTCGTCCTGTTACTGTTGACGGTGATATTCGTTGGAGGTTTGATTTTCGTGGATTCGGCTCCCAGGGCCCAGCAGAAAACGATCACCTGGACGGGACAAAGCTGTCTTCCGCCGGGAGCGCCGGTGGCTGTGGGGATGCAGGATCTATCTGAAAGGATTAAAAATGCGACCGGCGGGCGCTTGATCTGGAGTGTCAAGCCGGCCGGTTCGGTTTGCCCCGCAACCAAGGAATGGCAGGCGATCAACAAAGGGACGCTGGACTTTGCCGCCACCGGGGGCTCCTATTTAGTTCCCGAAATCCCCTTCGGCAGCATTGTTTCCCAGCGCGTCGGCGCCAAGCTGTCCGCCGAGGGACATTGGATGTGGTTCGAGACCGGCGGGCGCGAATTGATTAACAAATGGTATAAGAAGCTTGGCTACAAATTTATAAACGTCGGGGGTCTTCATGGTCTTCCCGAGGGTTGGATCCACTTGAATAAGCCGCTGAAAGGGCCGCAGGACCTCAAGGGGCTCAAGATGCGGGCTTCCGGAGACGGCGGGATTGTCCTTTCCCGGATGGGTGTGGGCACGGTTTTTATGCCCCTGGGTGAAATTTTTGAAAACATGAAGCGGGGAATCATCGACGCCTATGAATGCAGCAACCCCGCCTTTGATTATGATATGAAACTGTACGAAGCGGGCAAGTACTACTACCTGAGCCCAACCCGGGCTCCATTCGAAACGTACGAAATCATGGTTGAGGCGAGCAAGTGGGAGGCTCTGCCCGCAGATCTTAAACACATCGTAATGAACTGCATCAATGGAGCGGAAGCCGCCTATCACGCTCGCCTTATAGCGGCCAATGAAAAAGCGGTGCAAGGATTCAAAGACAAGGGGGTCATCGTAGAAAATCTGCCCTCCTCCATCGATGATGCGTTTGTACCCGAGGCCGTCAAGTATCTCAAGGAGGTGGCGGCTAAACATGAATCCATGAATGAAGTCCTGACGTCCCAGCTGAGGTTCGAAGAGATGTGGAAGAATCTCTATGGACTGGCTTCACCCGGCAAATAGATCGGGCATTCCATCCGGGGGGCAAGAGCCGATCTCCGCCCCCCGGATGCCTCTGCCGGCCAGCTTTGGAAAACGCTTTGACGGGATGAGGTTAGGTGTATCCCGTTTGTCATTCCGGGCTTGGGGTGGAACTCGGTTTCTTCCTGGATCCCCGCCTCCGCGGGGATGCCGGAAAAGGGATAAAAATGCCTTTTTAAGGCCCTCTCAATGAGGAGGAACGTAAACGGTGGAACGAATATTAAAAACCATTGACCGTATGAACGAATGGGTGGGGAATTGGATCGCGGTATTGGTGTATGTTTTCATCGGCCTGGTTTGTTTCGAGGTGCTGCTCCGGTACGGATTCAACAAGCCGACGATCCAGCTCCCGGTCATCGTCACCATGACCGCCGCCGCCACCTATGCCCTTTCTTTCGGGAATATCATGCGCAACGACGGGCACGTGCGGATCGACATTTTTTCCCGCTTGTTTTCGAAGAGGGGAAAAGCGTTCATGGAGGTTGTTTTGGGAGCGCTGTTTTTCTTCCCGGTCATAGGAGGGCTTGTGGCTTCCGCAGCGGGGTGGACTTGGTACGCCTGGTCCATTGACGAGAGGGATACGCAGACTTTCTGGTACGCCCGCATAGGCCCCATCCGGACCGTGGTGTTGATTGGACTGCTCCTGTTCCTGATGCAGGGTTTCGCGTTATTCGTGAGAAACCTAAAAATTTTACTGGGTAGGAAGGAAAAGCCATGATTGAACTGAGCCAAGAGCTTATTTCGGTCATCATGCTGGGGGGGATCCTGGCCGGGGTTTTAACCGGCTATCCGCTGGCTCTGGCCATCGGCGGGATTGCTTTTTGGATGGGGATTTACCTTTTTGGCCCCGCGCTCACTTTTGAGATTTTTTATAGCCGTTCCTTTGACATGCTGAATAACTATATTTTGCTGGCGGTGCCTGGTTTTGTCCTCATGGGAGCCGTGCTGGAGCACTCGGGGGCGGCCGAGGGGGTGTTCGAAGAGCTTTACGTTTGGTTCGCCGGGTTGAGGGGTGGCCTAGCTCTGGCCACGATCATCCTGGGGACCATCGTGGCGGCAACGGTGGGCGTCATCGCCGCTTCAGTCACCCTGCTGACCCTGACGGCCCTTCCCTCCATGGTGAAAAGAGGTTACGACAGAGCCCTGGCGGCCGGAGCAGTTTGCGCGGGCGGCAGCTTAGGCATTCTTATCCCGCCGAGCATCATGCTGGTCATTTATGGCCCCATGGCCAATATTTCCGTGGGGAAAATGCTCCTGGGAGCCGTCATCCCGGGTCTTTTCCTTTCTTTTTCATATTGCGTTTACATCCTGGTGAGATGTATCTTTCAGCCGCAGATCGCCCCGCCGGTTCCCCCGGGAGAAAAGCAGATTCCTTTCCTGGTAAAGACGGGCCGGCTGGCGGTCGCTATCGGGCCTCTTATGGTGCTCATCCTGGCTGTTCTGGGGAGCATCTTTTTCGGGATCGCCTCCCCAACGGAGGCTGCCGGGACGGGGGCTTTGGCCACGGTCCTATTAGCCGCCGCCAACCGCCGGCTCAATATGCACGTCCTGAAAAAGGCTGCCACCACGACCGTAAAAGTCAGCGGGATGGTGCTTCTGATCGGGATGCTGGCCTCTTCTTTTACGGGCATATTCATGCGGGCGGGCTGCGATGAAGTGGTCGCCAAGTTCATTATAGGTGCGGGCGGTGGCAAGTGGGGAGTCTTTTTCATTATTATGCTCATCTGTTTTGCCCTCGGCTTTTTCATCGATTGGTTGGGGATTCTTTTTATCATGGTTCCCATCGTTACCCCCATCGCCGCGGCCCTGGGGTTTGACCCCCTGTGGTTTGCCATGATGATCTGCATCAACCTGCAGATGTCTTTTATGACCCCGCCCTTCGCTTATGCGATCTTCTACCTCCGGGGGGCCGCCGATCCGGCCCTGGAGGTGACCACGGAGCATATCATCAAGGGGGTCATCCCGTATGTGGCCCTGATCGCAATTGCTCTGGTTGTATTCATCTTCTGGCCGGCAATCATCCTTTGGTTACCTACTAAAATGCTGTAGGGCAGAAATTTGACACTGTCCACCCATGAAAAATGACCCCAGAGGATAAATCTTCCCTCTTCATCTCTTTACCCCACGAACGGCAAAGAGAATTGGATTTTGGCTTTGCCTTGGTTCTTTTCCCGAATTTTCTAACCCCTTTGAAAGGAACCAGGACTTTTTCGCTATTACTTTGAATCAACCGGTCCGAGGCCAAAACGTCTCCCCTCGATGGACACTCCGGGTTGCGAGCCCCGTCATCCCATGGCCCCTGGTAGTGAATAAATAAAGAAGGGGATGCTACGGAAAGTTTAAATACGATTCCTCATACGTTTTTCGGCAGGCTCAGTACCTATTTCGCTTTTGTCGTCCTCGAGCGGCTCAAAACTCTGCCCCATCAGGCAGGGACCGAAAATCATCGGTTGCCCGTATTCCAGATTAATATGAGCCAACCTACCGTAGAAGGAAGACGAGACAGAAGAATGAAAACACGCCCAGGGCAAGCATTACCCCCGCCCCAATCGCCTTTCGCGAGGTATCGGCGTCATAAGGCGTAAGGTTCACACTCTTCGCGCCCAGGGCAGCTTTCAGGGACAAAACGGGGTTCGTGCTCATACGGGTGATCCGTTCAACGAAACGAGCTGCCAAGCCCTGAAGGATTGAGCGCACGTTGGAGCATTTACCGCAGAAACGCAAGAAGAGAGAACCTCCCTTGCGGTAGAACCAGTCCGTGTCGAGACTGATGGTCGGCTCGCCTCCCAGCTTGGCCCGAAAAAGGAAGAAAGCCACGGCCGTGAATGTGAGGAGCTGGACCGCACCGACAACTTTGTATGCGGTAAATGCAGTATAGGTTACCGGATAGGGAAGCAGGTCGTACAAAAGCTTCGGATAGACACCGGTAAGGATACAGAGGAAGGCCACCAAACCCATTGCCAAGAGCATGTTGAAAGGAGGCTCTTTGGCAGCGATTCTGTCAGCCTGCTCGCCGGGCCTGACCTGGCCAAACCAGGTACCATAGGGAAGCTTCAGCCCGGTATGGAGAAAGGTTCCGATAGAAGCAATATGGAGCAACATGTGGATTATGGGCCTGTGCAGTTCAGAAGCCGCGTCCACCACCATGGTCTTGCTGATAAATCCGTTGAAGAGCGGGACCGATGAGATGGAAAAGCCCCCTATCATATAAAGAGTGAGACAAACCGGCATCCTTCGATAGAGATTCCTCCCCTGCAACTCGGTCATCTTGACCCTGCCGGTCACTTCGATTACTGCACCCACACCCATGAAAAGGAGAGCCTTGTAGAGGATGTGGGAGAAGGCATGGGCAGTAGAGCCATTGAGGGCCATCTCGCTGCCCAGACCGACGCCGCACACCATGTAGCCTACCTGGCTTATAATATGATAGGCGAGGAGTCGTCTGATATCATTCTCCAACACCGCGTACACGATTCCATACAGGGCCATGATGGCCCCGAGCCAGATGAGCAGCTCCAGTCCAGGAAAGGCCCGAATCAGGACATAGACGGCGCTCTTTGTGGTAAAGGCGGTTAGAAAAACGCTCCCGGTGGGCGATGCCTCCGGGTAGGCGTCGGAAAGCCAGGCGTGAAGCGGAGGGACGGCCGCGTTGATGAGAAAGCTGATGAGGATCAGGGTGGAAGAGAGGCTTCCCGAATTCATCTTGACGAATTCCGTGGAGCCCGTCTCCAGGACATGCATGGCCATCCCGGCAAGAAGAAGCGCTCCTCCGCAGAGGTGGACCATGAGATACCTGAAACCCGCTCCATAAGCCTCCCGGCTCCTTCCATACCAAACCACGAATACGGATGATACCGCGAGAAGCTCCCAGAAGGCGAAAAGGGTGAGCACATCGCCGGCAAAAATGATTCCCAGGGTACTCCCGACGGTCAGCAGGGTTGCCGAGTGCTGCCCGTACTCTTTCACGTGGAGGGCGTATAAGGCGCTGAGGAAGGCTACGATGCCAAAGGCATAGCCGAAACAGAGGCTTAGCTTGTCCACCCTCCCGAAGATGAGCTGATAGGAAAGGAACTTATAGGACCAGTAGGTCCCTTCGGGCAGGATAAATAGGTCGGCCATCCCAGCCAGCGTCACGAGGAGCAGCAGTGCCTGCTTCGTCCTTCTCCCGGGTGCCACTGGCAGCAACAGCGCGCCAAGAATAAAGATCAGGGCGGGATGCACTGGGCTAATCATCGTAGTAGTCCTCTCTCTTTTGTAAGAAGAAATGGCCCAGGGCTTTCGAGACGAAGATGATCAACAGGCACCCAAAAAAACCGAAAACGGCCTCAAAGAAGGGAAACTTCCCCCAGAAATCGTCGGCCCCCTGCGGCGCGAGAAAGCCAAGGGCTAGCACCAAGACCAAAAAGAGTCCAACTGCGTACTTGAGGTTCCTGGCCGCCATCTATCTACCCCCGAAGAGACTTCTTGCGACGAGATCCCCCATGGTGTAAAAGCGGAGCATCGCGTCTGGAAAAGCGAAAAAAAGGACGGAGAGGAAAGCGGTAACCGCAAGGGGGGCCGAAACCAAGAAAGGGGCCTCCCGCACCGGCCGGCCGGGGTTCCCTTCCCTCGTTTTGAAAAAGGCATTGAATATGATCGGGAAAAAATAGGCCGCATCCAGCAGGGCACTGACCAGGAAAACGAACAGGAAGAGAATCTCGCCCGACTGCAGGGCCCCCAGGCTGAGAAACCATTTGCTGAGAAACCCGCAGACGGGAGGAATGCCCACGAGGCCAGCTGCAGCCACGGTGAAGGCCGCCATAGTCAGGGGCATCTTCCTGCCAATCCCGTCCATTTCGCTGATCAGCTCCTTTTTCGTGGCTACGTATATCGATCCGGCGCACATGAAGAGAGTAATCTTCATGAAGCCGTGAAAGGGAAGGTGGAGGAGGGCTCCCCGCACGCTGTCAAAAGTGATCAGGGAAGCTCCCAGGATGATGACCGCCAGGTTATTCACCGTGGAGAAGGCCAGCCGCCGTTTCAAATTATCCTGAGTCAGGGCGTACAGGTTGGCCACGATAACCGTGAAGGAGACGACGGTGGCAAGGATGATCCAGAGATTCAGGTCATTGAGCGTCTTGGGCCCGTACACGTAAAAAATGACCCGAAGGCAGCAAAAGACCCCGGCTTTCACAACCGCCACCGCGTGGAGAAGGGCGCTCACCGGCGTCGGGGCGACCATGGCCGAAGGCAGCCATTCATGGAGGGGCATAATCGCCGCCTTGGTCCCGAATCCAATGATGAAAGCGGCGAAGACGATGCGCAGGATTTCCCCAGAGCCGCGTCCGGATACGAATCCGCCGGCGACGAAATCAAGGCTCCCGGTCAGGTAGTAGGTGCCCGCGATCGAAAAGAGTACAAAGCCCGCGCCAGTCAGGAGGTAAACCAGATATTTTCGGCCGGCCCTGAGGGCTTCGGGCGTTTCCTTGTGGGCTACCAGGGGAAAGGTCGAGATGGTCAGGATCTCGTAAAACATGTAGAGCGTAAGCAGATTTCCGGAAAGGGCGACCCCGGCCGCCCCGGAGAGGGCCATGGCGAAACAGAAGTAGAACCGCGTTTGAGCATGCTCTTTCAAGTTGCGCATGTAGCCGATGGAGTAAACGGAAACCAGGATCCAGAGAAAGGAAGCAAGCAGCGCGAAGATCATGCCGAAAGCGTCGACCCGGAGTTCCAGCGCAAGAGCCTTACCGATGGGAACGAGGGTGAACCTGAGCGTCTGACCCTGGGTGATCTGTGGGATCATCCCGTATACGGCCATAAACTGCACGACGGAGGCGAGGAGGGTCCAAAACTCCCTCAAATTAGGTCTCTTGTTCCCCGTCATCAGGATCAGCGCCGCGCCAATCATGGGGGCCAGGACGGCAATCAAAGGCTGGACCGAATCAGTCATATCTTTCTACATCCCCTTGGGAACCGCGTAGGCGATGGAATACTCTACGATATAGCCGCTAAAGAGGCCGAGCAGGATGATAAAGGCGGCCGTCAGGACCATGGGCACAAGCTCACTCATAGCGGCCCGTTCGAACGTCGTCCCCGGTTCTTTTCCAAGGTGCGGGGCATCGTCGGGACGGGCCTCGAAATAGGATCTTTCAAAAATTCTGAAAAAAAGGATGGCATTGAGAAGGCTCCCCAGCAGGAGGGCTCCCATAAAAAACCATTGCCCGGCCTGGATCGTCCCTAACAGGAGGTACCATTTGCTGAAGAACCCGCAGGCGGGTGGTACGCCGATCACCGACAGGCCGGCGATCACCAGGACCGCCGAGGTCACGGGCATCTTCCGATGGAGCCCGGTCAACTCATGGGTTTTCCGGGTCCGGAAATGCGCCTGTATAACTCCCGCAGCCATAAAGAGACCCGCCATCATGAACATGTCATTCAAGATGTGAAAGATCGAGCCGATCAGGCCCAGCCGATTGCCGGAGGCGACGCCGATCCCGATGTAGCCGATTTCCGTGACGATCAGATAACAGAGCATCCTTTTGAGATCGCTCTGCGCAAGGGCCATGATGCTGGAAAAGAGAATCCCCGCGACCGCAATCCAGCCCAGCACCTGGGTTGCCGGCAGGAGGGTAGTAGAAAACGAAGGATCGAATACGGTGAAGAGGATACGGATCAAAACGTAGGCGCCCACTTTGGTAAATAGGGGAGCCAGGAGGACGCTGACGCTCGAGGGCGCGAGAGTGTAGGAATCGGGGAGCCAGGTGTGGACAGGGAAGTAAGCCATTTTAACCCCCGTACCCACGAGCAGGAAGGCGAAGCCCACGGAAAGCACTTGCGACTGGTAGAGCGGGGTGAGGATCTGCTGCAGATCGGCCATGTTCAGAGAGCCGGTAATAATATAAAGGTAGCCAACCCCGAGCAAGTAGGCGCAGGCGCCCAGCGTTCCGAATATCATGTACCGGAAGGCGGCAAAAGGAGCTGCGCCTTCGCCCATGCCGATCAGCGCGTAAGCCGAGAAAGAGGCGATTTCCAGGAGGACATAGAGATTGAACATGTCTCCGGTCACGGTCATGCCGAAAAGCCCCGTGGCCTGGAGGACATAAAGGGCGTAGAAAGGAGCATGCTTGGCGACGGGGATCTCACGCTCCACCATGGTCTTGGCGTATATTGCCGCCAGAAGAGCAACGATTGCGAGGGCCACGAGCACCAAGCCGTTGAGGTTATCAACCACATACTCGATGCCCCATGGAGGGGCCCAAGCGCCCAGGTGATAGTGGACCGGTTGGCCGGTGGATAGGACAGTCCAGAAAGATCCTCCCGCGAAAAGCAGACAGGCGGCAAGGGTGACAAGCGTCAGGGGAAAACAAATGCGCCGCTCGAACAGCCCGCAGGCGAAGATGAGAAAGGACATGATCAGGGGGACGACCACCAGTAGGGCAGGAAAATGGAGCATCACTTTTTCAGCGCCTCGAGGATCTCATCTTCCTCCAGCGTCCCATACTTTCTGTAAATGAGGATCAGGAGGGTCAGGGCGATGCCGGTGGTGGCCACCCCGACGACGATGGCGGTCAGCATCAGCACATGGGGGAGGGGATTGACATAATCGAGGGCCCGGATCGCCGGATGGAGGGAGGGATCAACAACTGGGACCGACCCCCCTTTTTTCGAGCCGATGGAAATATAGAAGAGGATGATCGACCATTGGAAAATGTTCATTCCGATCAACTTCTTCATCAGGTTGTTCTTGGCCATCATTCCGTAGAAGCCGATCATGATGAGGAGCACGTAAATCCAATAATTGTACTTGCTCACGATAAAGTCAGTCATTTCCCGTCTTCCTCCAGGGTTTTCTCGTGCTTTCCTGCCGTTATCAGGTCCAGGAAGATGGAAACCATGACCGCCATGACCGTGATCTGCACGCCGAGCTCGATCATGGCCATCCCGTAATACCGCGCCTTGATGGGGTCCGTCGGGAACAGGTTGCTGAGCTGGCCGTAGTCAAGGAAGTTGCCCGAATAGAGAAAGGAAAGATACCCGGTCCCGGCATAGATGAAAACGCCGAGGGCGCAAAAGATGGCGTTGGTCCTCTCTTTGAGACGCCTTTTGGACTCCCTCAGATTGAATGCCACGGCCAGGAGGATGAAGCTCGCCGCCACGATGCACCCTCCCTGAAAACCGCCTCCGGGACTGCCGTGGCCGTGAACAAACACGTACAGGCCGTAAATCTGGATGAAAGGGATGAGGATCCGCGAGACCGTCCTTATGACGACGTCTTCAAGGTCTTTGACCATCAGCGCGACCTCCGGATCAGCATCATCACGGCGATGCCCGCCGTAAATATGACGCTGGTTTCGAACATCGTGTCGTAACCCCGGTAATCGGCCAGGACAGAGGTCACGGCGTTGGGGACCTTGGTCTCGGCCAGAGTCATTTCGATGTACCGGGGTGAAACATGGATGCTGGCCGGCTGTTTCGGGTCCCCCCATTTAGGAAAAAAGGCCGTGCTGTAAAAAAGGACCCCTCCCACGATCAAGGTAACGATAAGGGCGGCGATCTTGTTCAATCTTTTGATCTCCTCTTGACGTGGTAAAGCGCGGCGATAAAGAAGGCCGTGCTCACGCCGGCTCCGACCGCCGCCTCCGTGAAGGCCACGTCCACGGCTCCCATCTCCGTCCATGCCAGGCACATAAAGAAGCTGAAGGCGCTCAAGAGAATGATCGCGCTCAGGAGGTCCTTGACCGCGAGCGCGGAAAACGCCGTGATCACCGTAAAGAAGAGGATAAAGAAATTGATCTCTACGATCATGCCTTTTTCTCTCCTTCCCCCCGCTCGAGGATCGGCTTCCCGTCTTTCGTCCAGGGCATGATCCCGCTCTCAAAAGCGGAGCGCAGCAGCGCGTGGGTGGCGGTCGGGCTGGCGAGAAACCAGAAGACAGCGATTGATAATATCTTCACGGTCTGGACAACCCCCAGGTACCAGGTGGGATTTTCGAGAATATTGTAGATGCTCAAGCCGAGGAGGGAGAGTAGAAGTCCGAAGGTATCCCCCTTGCCCGTGGCATGCATTCTCGAGTAAAAGTCTGGAAACCGGAGGAAACCGACGGTCGCCGCGAAAAAAAAGAAGAGGCCGGCAACTACGAGAAATATTACTATAATCAGCAGGGCGATCATCGGCTGGGTCTCCTGATGAAATATTTCGAAATGATCAAGGTCCCGATGAAGTTGAGGATCGAATAGACCAGGGCAAGATCGACAAACATGTCCAGACGCTGGTAGATAAAGCCGATGAGGACGAGGAGTACGGTAGTCTTCGTACCGACGAAACCCGCCCCGATGATCCGGTCGAATGCCGTTGGGCCGAAGACGGCTCGGTAGAGAGCAAGGAAGATGATGATGCAGAGCGCAACCGAGGCGCCGATGAAAAACTGTTCCACTCAGCCTTCTCCGAATATCTTAGCTACCCTCTCCTCCATCTCGCCAGGCAACGAGTCGCCAAGGGCCAGGTCGAGGGCGTGGACATAGAAGTAACCGCCTTCCATGTGAACCGTGATCGTCCCGGGCGTGAGGGTGATGGAATTCGCAAAAGTCGTGATAGACATCTCCGATTTCAGCCGGGTTTTAAACTTCACAATGTGGGGAAAGATCTTTTCCGGCAGGTTAGGCCCGAGTGACACCTTTACGACATAGATGTTGGCCAAATAGATCTGGTAGAAAAGCCAGGGAAGGTACGCGATGAAAGCGGCAGTTTCCCTTAGTCTCGTGCCCGATCTCAGCTTCTTGAAAAGGAGGTCGCTCGACATGTAGGCCACCAGGGCGCACGAGATCAGCCCCAGGCCGAAATGCCAAATATCAAAAAGGCCGGACATGAATATCCAAAAAGCAGCCAAAATCAAAAAGGTAGCGACAAAAGCCATCAGCACCACCCAAATAAGCAGACCTGGAAAAATGCGGAAGGAAAAACAGGATCACATAGCCCCGCATTTTGACTGGTCTTAGTTAGAAAACATCAAATTTTATACCATTTCGCTCCTATGTGGTCAAGAGAAATTGCTGCCAAAATGTAACCCTTCAGTGAAGGGTGGGAAAGGGGAAGAGCAAGCAGAAAAGTTCGGAAATTAGAATTGTGGATTTGCGGAACTGTGTTTTGCGGCCTGAGGCAGAAAATCTTTATGGCTCAGGTTTTTTTGTTTGACATATCCGTATTGTATAAATACAATACGGATATGA
>Ga0113563_10002334_pt1 | contig 11393 bp, 14 predicted proteins | sample Mud3Dept3metaG_FD_80117 | JGI IMG/M metagenome (GOLD analysis project Ga0113563, IMG submission 80117) | Freshwater wetland microbial communities from Ohio, USA, analyzing the effect of biotic and abiotic controls - Mud 3 Core 4 Depth 3... | ecosystem: Environmental > Aquatic > Freshwater >...
TCCCTTCCGTCCCCCGGACTACGCCGCGGCGAACGCCTTGGTCTGGACCCCCCGAATCGCGCCGCGGCCCGCCATCGTGGCCCACGCCAGGCGGGACGAAGTCGTGCCGTTCGCGCACGCCGAGATGATCCGCGATCAGGGCGGGGCCACGCTGTGGGAGATCGCCGACGGCGACCACCGGCTCCAGTCCATCGATCGGTCGTCGTTATTCAAGCGCATCCGGCTCGCCTTGCTCAAGGCGTGACGGAGTGGTGGAATCGGTTCCGCCGTGCGCCATCGCCAAGAACCGTTGGAGGTGCACCATGAACCTGATCGATCCGGTCCTGGCCGAACTTGCCCACGAAGCCGCTACAACGCGCCGCCTGCTGGATCGCGTCCCAGAGCGGCATCTCGCGTGGAAGCCGCACGAGAAGTCCATGACGCTGGGTCGTCTGGCCACGCACATCGCCGAGATCCCCGGCTGGGTGGGAAGCATCGTGGAGAAGGATGAGTTCGACGTCGGGACGGGCGGGTACGTCCCACCCACGATCGACCGCGTGCCGGAGATCGTGGCCATGTTCGACCGGAACGTCGCCGCGGCGACCGAGACCCTCAAGCGCCAGAGCAACGACCGGCTCCTCGCCAAGTGGCAGCTCAAGCGGAAAGGCCAGCTGGTGGTGGAGATGCCCCGCCTGGGGATGATCCGATCGTTGCTGATGAATCACCTCATCCATCACCGGGGCCAGTTGTCGGTCTATCTTCGCTTGCAAAACGTCCCGTTGCCGTCGATCTACGGACCGACAGCGGACGAGCCGATGTAGATATCAGGCCGCTGAAAAAGGCCCATCTGCGGCGTTGGCTCGGCTCGGCACTCGCTGCGACGTACCGCCAGTACGTCTCGCTCGGCCTGCGCCAAACCGCCTTGCAGTTGGACCTTTTTGAGCAGCCTTTTGGGGCGTCGGGTCTTATCACCACCCGGCAGTCTTACTCCAAAAGGAGGGAGGAATGGCGTACCATTTTCGGAACCTCGTCTTCGAGGGTGGCGGCGTCAAGGGCATTGCCTACGTCGGGGCGACGGAGGTGCTGGAAAAGAAGGGCATTCTATCGAACGTCGTGCGGGTGGGCGGGACCTCCGCGGGCGCGATCAACGCGCTCCTCCTCGGCCTCAACTACTCTCCGGCGGAAACGAAGCAGATCCTGAGCCAGCTTGACTTCCGGAACTTCCTCGACGACACCTGGGGAACGGTGCGCGACACCAATCGTCTCCTCACCGAGTACGGCTGGTACAAGGGGGACTTCTTCCGCAGCTGGATCGGAGAGCGGATCGCGGCCAGGGCCGGGAACCCGGACGCAACGTTCAATGACATCCATAACCAGATGGACCAGAAGGGGTTTCGGGAGCTGTTCTTCGTCGGGACCAACCTCTCCACGCGCTTCGCCGAGGTCTTCTCCTACGAGCACACCCCTCGCTGGTGCGTGGCGGACGCCGTCCGCATCTCGATGTCCATTCCCCTGTTCTTCGCCGCCAAGCGGAGCATGCGTGGCGACGTCTATGTGGACGGCGGGCTCATCGACAACTACCCGATCAAGATGTTCGATCGGGAGAAGTACGTGGACGACAAGGCGCTCGTCCGCATCCCCCCGTACTACCAGTCGCACAATGACGCGCTGCGAGCGCAGGGAAAGGATATCAACCCGTACGTCTTCAACATCGAGACGCTAGGCTTCCGCCTGGATTCAGCCAAGGAGATCGCCGTCTTCCGCGATCAGGCCGAACCGGAGCACCACAAGATCGACGATCTCTTCTCGTACGCGTACGGATTGGTGGACACCGTCATGGAGTCGCAGAGCAACCAGCACCTCCACAGCGACGACTGGCAGCGCACCATCTACATCGACACGCTTGGGGTGGGGACGACCGACTTCGGCCTGAACGACGAGCGAAAGGCCGCTCTGGCGGAATCCGGCAGGACGCACACCGAGGAATACTTCACCTGGTACGACGATCCGAAGAGTCAGCCGGCTAACCGGCCGGCGCCGCAGACGCGGAAGATGGCGCGCCAGGTCGTGCGGCGAAGGACCAGGCGACGCTGAGCTTCCCTCTCCTTGAGCTTTCCGCTTGACACGCGCGCCACGCCCGCGGTACCTACAAACGGCATTCTATCACCGTACCCGATCGTCTCACTATGCCCACTGGGCCGTGGTCGATTGCCGCGCGGTGAGCCTGCTGGGATTCTGTCCCAGCGGGATGCCAAAGCGGGAAGCGGACCGACGTTTGGGGCGCGACATCGGATTTGGCCCAATTACCACAACGCGGCAAGGGGAGCGTGTTTCATGGCGCAGGTCACACTGGCGAAACCAGATCGCCTGCGGAAGGGCGACCGGGTCCGGCTGATCGCTCCGGCCAGCCCATTCAAGCTCGGCGTGTTCAGGGCCGGCCGGAAAGTGCTGGAAGGCCTCGGCCTCGTCCCGGTGGTGAGCCGAAGCGAATTTGCCCGCGACGGCTTCCTGGCCGGAAGCGATCGGCGCCGCGCCGAAAATCTGCAGCGGGCGCTGCTGGAGGACGACACCAAGGCGGTGTGGTGTATCCGCGGCGGGTACGGGACGGCCCGGCTGCTCTCGCTGCTCGACCTGCCGCGCCTGCGGCAACATCCGAAGCTGCTGGTGGGATTCTCGGACGTCACCTCCCTGCTGCTGCAGCTGGCACGAGCCGGCGGCTTCGTGACCATCCACGGCCCGGTCGTCACCCAATTGCCCCGCTTGCCGGCTGCTGATCTCAACTGGCTCAAGGCGCTGCTCTTCGGCACGAGCGCGGCGCGGCGCCTGCCGCTCGGCCGCACCCGAACCCTGGTGCCCGGGACAGCCGAGGGGAGACTTGTCGCCTGCAACCTTGCCATCCTGGCCAGCCTGGCAGGGACGCGCTTCGCTCCGGACCTCCGCGGTGCCCTGCTGTGCCTGGAGGACGTCCACGAGGAGGCCTACCGGCTGGATCGGCTCTTCTGGCAGGTCGCGTCCGCCGGCCTTCTGGAGCGATGCCATGGGATCGTGGTGGGGCAACTGATTGACTGCAAGCCCGTGGGGGCCGGTCGGCACTCGGCCCGGCGCGTGCTCGAACGGGCTGTCGCCACGCTCGGTCTCCCCGCCGTTTCCGGAGCGGCCTTCGGTCATGGCCGTCGAAACCTGGCCATCCCGGTCGGGGTCCGCGCGAGTCTCGATGCCCGGGCGCGCACCTTGACGCTCCTCGAACCCGCGGTGCGCTGACCCCAATCCAAGTAATGACCACCACAAAGGCACCAAGGCACCAAGGAACACGGAAGATGGCCTTTCACGGGGAAAACCCCGACCAGCGTCTCAACGGGCGCGGCCGTTGCCGGTTCCGGATTCCCTCTGAGCCTATCTCCTTTTGGTGTCTTCGTGCCTTGGTGGTGATGGATTTTTCGGAGCAAGGCTAACTCTATGCCCCAGGCGGACGCTCACCCGGATCTCGTGCGGATGATGGACGCGGCCGTCGCCGATGGGGTGTTCCCCGGCGGGGCCCTGCTCGTCAGTGTGGGCGGGCGGCGGGTACACATCTCGTTCCACGGGCGCCGCTCATTGGTGCCGCCCGGGGGGCCAGTGGACGCGGCGACGTGCTTCGACCTGGCCTCGCTCACCAAGGTGCTGGCCACCACGCCGCTCGTGCTGCTCTCGATCCAGCGGGGTCGTCTCGCGCTCGACCAGCCGGTCCACCGCATCCTGGAAGGCTACGCCGGTGGCGGCCGAGAAGCCATCACGGTGCGGATGCTCCTGGATCACAGCAGCGGCCTGCCGTCCTGGCGGCCGTACTACGAACAGGTCGCCTCGGACGCGGGCGGAGCCTGGCTTGCCACCGCCGCCGGGCGAGACGCCGTGCGCCGCATGGCGGCCACTGAAGTCCCGGAGGTGCAACCGGGCAGCCGCTCCCTGTACAGCGACCTGGGTTTCATCCTGCTGGATTGGATCCTGGAGCAGGCCAACGGCCAACCGAGCGACGTGCTGTTCTCGGAGTGGCTGGCCGGGCCACTTTCACTCGAGAACCTTTTCTTCGTGGACCTCAAATCGCCCGACAAGGCCGCCCGCGTCCGGCAGGGGCGCGTGTTCGCGGCCACCGAGCGCTGCCCATGGCGTAGGCGCACCCTTATCGGCGAGGTGCACGATGACAATACTTACGCGATGGGCGGGGTGAGCGGGCAGGCCGGCCTGTTCGGAACCATCCAGAATGTTGCCGCGGTAGCCGAAGTCTGGCTGAACTCCTTTCTGCACGACGGCGGATTCTTCGAGTCACGCCTGGTGCAGCAGTTCTGGCGGAGGTCGGAGCTTCCGGGCTCGACCCGCGCCCTGGGCTTCGACACCCCTTCGCCGCAAGGGTCGCAGGCCGGCGGCCGCTTTGGGCCCAAGGCGGTGGGGCACCTGGGCTTCACCGGCACCTCCTTGTGGATCGATCCGGACCGGGAGTTGGTCGTGGCACTGCTGACCAACCGGGTCCACCCCACTCGGCAGAATGACGCCATCAAGCAATTTCGGCCGGTGCTGCACGAGCGTGTGGCGGAGCTGTGGCGATAGTGCACTCGGAGACATCGCTCAGGAGATACGCATGAAAGTCCACTTGGTGGCGATCTGCGGAACGGGCATGGGGGCGCTGGCCGGGCTGCTCAAGGAGGCCGGGCACGACGTCAAAGGCTCCGATCGGGCCTTCTACTCGCCCATGGCCGAGCGGCTGCAGGTCTGGGGGATTCCCACCCAGCAGGGCTTCGACCCCGGCCATCTGGATCCCGACACCGACCTGGTGATCGTGGGGAACGTGTGCCGCAAGGACAACCCCGAGGCGCAGGCGGCGCTGCAGATGGGCCTGAAGGTGATGAGCTTCCCCCAGGCGCTGGCGGAGTTCTTCATCGGCGACAAGACCTCGGTGGTGGTGGCCGGGACCCACGGCAAGACCACCACAGCGGCTTTGCTTTCCTACGTCCTGGTGGAGGCCGGCCTCGATCCGTCCTTCCTGGTGGGCGGCATCCCGCAGAACTTCGGGAAAAGCTTCCATCTTGGCCAGGGCCGCGTGTTCGTCGTCGAGGGGGACGAGTACGATGCCGCGTTCTTCGACAAGCGGCCCAAGTTCGTGCACTACCGTCCCAAGATCGTGGTGTTGACCGCGGTGGAATTCGATCACGCCGACATCTACCCAGACATGGAGGCCTACCGCGCCGCCTTCAAGACGCTCCTGTCGCTGCTGCCGGCAGACGGCCTGCTCATAGCCTGTGCCGACGACCCGGAGGCGGCCGCCCTGGCGCGCACCGCGCCTTGCCGGGTCGTGTCCTACGGACTCGGCCCCGGCGCCGCCTGGGGCGCCGACGGCATCGAGGCCGGAGAAGATGCGACACGCTTCTCATTCATGCGCGACGGGCGCCGCGTCGGGGCCGTGACGCTGCCGCTGGCCGGGCGCCATAACGTGGCCAACACCCTCGCGGTGCTGGCGGCGGCCGAGGCGGTGGGTGTGGACGCGCGGAAAGCGGCCGCGTCGCTCGCCAGCTTCACCGGCATCGCGCGTCGGATGCAGGTGCGCGGCGTGGTGGGCGGGGTGACGGTGATCGACGACTTCGCCCACCACCCCACGAAAGTCCGGGAGACCGTGCGGGCGGCTCGGGCGCGCTATCCGCGCTCTCACTTGGTTGCGGTCTTCGAGCCGCGCACCGCCACCAGCCGCCGCAAGGTGTTCCAGGAGGCCTACTCCGCCTCGTTCGCCGCAGCCGACGAGGTGATCCTTGTTCCGCCATTCGACGCGGAGAAGATTCCCGAGGCGGAGCGTTTCGATTCGGCGGCCTTGGTGGCGGCGCTGCAGCGGAACGGGCAGAAGGCCGCCCTACGCGGGAATGTCGACGAGGTGGTGGCGGAGCTCGCCGGCCGGCTTGGCAAGAACAGCGTGGTCCTGATCATGTCCAACGGGGCCTTCGACAACATCCACGAGAAGCTGCTGTCGGCCCTGCGGTCCCGCTGCGAGACAAGGGCCGGCGGTACGGATGCGGCGTAGACGTCGCCTCGCTCTGGATCGTGTGGACGAGAAAGGACTGGCAGGCAAGCGGCACGAACGCCTCGGACGGAGAGTGCTCGAGGGTTTCATGGCCATGACGCCGTGTCTCCTCCTGATGGTGCTGTTCCTTCTTGCCGGGTCTCCGCACCGCGCTGCGGCCGCGGCGTATCTGGTTCGCGCCGAGCAGAGCGAACTGGTCGTGCTCATCTTCAAGACCGGCTTCGCCTCGGCTTTCGCGCACGACCATGTCGTGCGCGCGACGCGGTACTCCGGAACCATCGGCGGGGGCCCGAGCCGGCCGGCCGCGGCGGTCGTACGGGTGACGGTCCCCGCGGAGGGGCTCGTTGCGGACGAGCCGGAACTTCGAAGGAAGCACGGCCTGGCCGCGGAACTCGGCGACGCCGACCGGCGCGAGATCCAGTCCACGATGTTGGGGGAGACCCAGCTTCACGCCGCGAAGTATCCCGACATCACCTTCCAGTCTGTCTCGGTCGAGCCGCGCGCGGCCGGCGAGTTTCTCCTCACCGGAGACTTTACCCTCCACGGCGTTACTCGCCGCATCAGCGTTCCCGTCTCTGTCCAAGTCTCCGGTGGCGCACTTCGGGCGGCCGGCGCTTTTGACATCAAACAGAGCGACTTCGGCATCACCCCGCTCTCCCTCTTTCTCGGCGCCGTCCGCAACCAGGACCGCGTTCGCGTCGCCTTCGACCTCGTAGCCACGCCTTGATCCCGACTATCAACCACAAACGCCGTTGGGAGATATCCCAACGCACTTCGCCCGCTGGTTTTGCGCACCCGCTGTTACGGTTGACACCCGCCGGCGTCTCCGCTACGCTCCCGCCCGACTCTCCAGCACCTGCCGCCAACTCCCTGGAAAGACGCCCGGTCGGATGCCTCGACGGGGAGACGAGAGCGCCTCGCAACCGAGAAGATCCTTTGTGTCACGGGCCGGCGGTCTGCGTTGACTCTATCCCTGAAAGGACACCAATATGACTGAGTTCCCCATCACCGAGCGAAACCGGGTTCGCCGTGCGCCGAAGCGCGGGCAGTATGACAAGGACACTATCTACCGAATCCTGGATGAGGGCCTCGTGTGTCACGTGGGGCTTGTGGAGGACGGTCAGCCGGTCGTGATTCCGATGAACTATGCCCGGCGGGACGACGCCCTGATCCTTCACGGCGCGCCCGCGAGCCGCTTGCTGAAATACGTCCAGGCCGGCCACCCGGTTTGCGTGACTGTCACGCTGCTGGATGGGCTGGTGCTCGCCAGGTCCGTGTATCATCACTCAATGAATTATCGGTCGGCGGTCGTGTTCGGGCGGGGACGGCTTATCGAAGCCGAGCAGGAAAAACTAGCGGCACTGGAAGTCCTGACAGAGCACATCCTGCCGGGCCGATGGCAGGATGCCCGCAGGCCGAACCGGCAGGAGCTCGATGCGACGACCGTCGTTTCCATCGCCATCGAAAGCGCCTCGGCCAAGGTGCGTACAGGTCCGCCGGCCGACGACGAAGATGACTATCAGTTGCCGATGTGGGCGGGGGTGCTCCCGATCCAGCAGCAGGCCTTGACGCCCGTGAGCGACCCACGGCTCCGAAAAGATACTCCCGTTCCCTCTTCCGTTTCGAATTATCGGAGAACGAGATAAGACATCCAGCGCAAGGAGGTTGCGGCCTTCCTCCCCCGATCTCCCGATCACCCCGTCTCCCGCTCAGGTGTTCCCTGGCGGCCCCCGCTGGCGTCTCTTGGAGGTGAACGATGTTGCGGTTTGATGATTTCGACGTACTGACGTTCGACTGCTACGGCACCTTGATCGACTGGGAAACGGGCATCCTGGATGCGTTGCGGCCCGTCTTTGCCGCGCATCGAGTGGACCTGACCCCGGAACGGACGTTGGAACTGTACGGCGAATTGGAATCCGCGGCGGAGCGCGGGCCGTATCGGGAATACAAGGCGATTCTCCGGACGGTCCTGGAGGGGCTCGGCACGCGATTTGGGTTTACAGCCACGGCTAATGAACTGGAGCAGTTCTCGACGTCGGTGAAGGATTGGCCGGCGTTCCCGGATTCCGCCGCCGCGCTGCAGGCGCTGCACAAGAAGTTCCGGCTCGCCATCGTGTCCAACATCGACGACGACCTCTTCGCCCATTCGGCGCAGCGGCTCCAGGTGCGGTTCGACTGGATCATCACCGCGCAACAGGTGAAGTCCTACAAACCCTCCTTGAACAATTTCCGGATGGCATTCGAACGCATCGGGGTTCCCCAGAACAGAATCCTCCACGTCGCCCAGAGCCTCTTTCACGACATCGCACCCGCGAATGCGCTCGGGCTTTCCAGTGTGTGGGTGAACCGGCGCCATAAGAAAGAGGGATCCGGCGCCACGCCCGAGGCCCAGGCCCGCCCGGACCTGGAGGTGCCGGACCTGCGCACCCTGGCGGAGAAGATCGGCTTGATGTGAAACGCAACCGGGATCGCGTTGACGCTCCTGTGGGTTCCTTGGCGATGGGAATCTGGGTGTAACCTCGGTCGGTTTCGATCGGACGTCTGCGCATACCGACTCTTTCCGAGGTGAAGGCGACCAAATGGACGGGAAAAAGCGAACTGACATCACCCCGGGAGCCCGGGTGCAAGTCGTGCAGAAACAGGATCAGCAGTCCGGGAACGTGACCGAAGGCACCGTGCACGAGATTCTCACCAAGTCGGCCACGCACCCGCACGGCATCAAAGTGCGCTTGACCAGCGGTGTGGTCGGCCGCGTGAAGCTCATCATCGCTGACCGCTAGTTTGTCGAATCGGGAGTCCAGCGGCGAATCCACGACGATGGTCGACCTACTCGGTCAACGCTGCGGATTCTGCGCAAGCACGCCCCCGCACCAGTTGCACCTCCTAGCCGATAACGATCTCCCCGCCTTCAATCACGAAGCAGTTGAGCGCCAACTTGCTGCCGAGGCGCCGGTAGATGCCGCGGGTGATTTCCTTCATGACTTCTCCATTCGCGGCCAGCGAGCCCCTACGGCCCAGAAAGCGGGTGCGAGCGAGAGGTGGTCACACGGCTCCTGGCGTCCTCGACATGCACGACCATGTCGCCTTCGATACCGGGAGGTCCCACACCTCTTCATGGACTGCGTAGCGAGAGGCCCAGCGGCTGCGCAGGGATGTTGTGAACGCAAGTCGGCGATGGCTTGCTCGGCAAGACCCAAGCACTCGCACCCCGTTGAGCCAGCCGCGATGGCAGACAACATCTCTTCCGCTTCAGTGTCCATGCCCCAATGCCGAGGTTCCTGCGCGAGCGAAACGAAGCACCGGGGTGGCGGCCGCCGCTACTGCGGCGTCCACCGCGTTCCCACCCCGCCAGAGCATCTCCACGGCGGCAGCGGATGCCAACGGATGCGCGGTGCTCACCACCCCGCGGGTCCCCATGACGGCGGGTCGGTGAGCTCGTCGTTCGCTGTTCATTGAACCTCCGGAAAGGCTGGCAAGGAGGAATCGGGAATGGTAGTCGGCGAGCGCGATTACCGAGTGCGGCCGCGGGGCATCTCTCAATCCGCAATCCGCAATCCGAATTCCGCAATAGCAGGTAGGGCTGGGGGACTAGGATTCGAACCTAGATAGCCAGATCCAAAGTCTGGAGTCCTGCCGTTGGACGATCCCCCAGTGCGGGTGGCATTCTAACGCTCTCTCCCACGCGCCGCAAGCACATCGCAGAGGCGATCCGCGCCTGAAGTCGAGCGCGATGTGCCGCTACGCGCCCGCCTTGGGCATGAGGTTCGTTAGCAGGAGTCGCTCCACCGGCTTGCCGCCGACAACGTGCTGCTCGACGATCTCCTCGACGTCCTTCACGCCGACCTGGCCGTACCACACGCCTTCGGGGTAGATCACCACGTTCGCCCCCATGGCGCACGGACCCAGACACGTGCTGCCGCTGACGGCGACCGTTTCCCAGAGCTGGCGCTTCTCGGTCTCCTCCTGGAACTTCTGGAAGACCTCGCGAGAGCGTTTGGAGGCACAGTCCCCTTTGGGATGGCCCGCGGGCCGTTGGTTGATGCAGACAAAGATGTGATGGCGGTACTGGAACACGGGAAGGCCTCCTTTCGATGAGACTCTTCAGCCACAAGAAGCACAAGACGCACAGACGCCGGCGGCTTCCCTGAACGATCTACAAGAAGCCTACGATGCTCCCATGGTCCGGAGGCGCGTCACCTCCTCCACCACCCGATTGCAGACGTAGTCCACTTCCTCCTCGGTGTTGCCCCGGCCCAGCCCGAAGCGGATGCTGGCGTGCGCCAGTGCGCCCCCCAGCCCCATGGCACGGAGGACGTGACTCGCTTCCACGGAGGCGGACGTGCACGCCGAACCGGACGAGACCGCAACCTCCTTGAGCGACATGAGCAACGCCTCGCCGTCGACGAAGTCAAAACTCACGTTGAGGTTGCCGGGGAGTCGACGCGTCGGATGGCCGTTCAGATGGATGTGGCTCAATCGCAGGAAGAGGTTGGCCCGCAGTCGCTCCCGCAGGGCGGTCAGCTTGACCGCTTCCTCATGTATCTCGCGGCCGGCCAAGTCACAGGCCTTCCCGAGGCCGACGATGCCCGGCACGTTCAAGGTCCCGCTGCGCCGCCCTTTCTCGTGGCCTCCGCCGTCGATCTGGGGCACGAGGCGAACCCGCGGCTTCTCCATCCGGACATAGAGCGCCCCGACACCTTTCGGCCCATAGATCTTATGGGCCGTGAGGGACAAGAGATCCACGTTCAACTCGTCCACGTTGACCGGGATTTTCCCCACGCCCTGCACCGCATCGCTGTGGAGGAGAACTCCCCGTTCCCTGCAAATCTGGCCGACCTCGGCCAGGGGTTGGATCGTCCCCACCTCGTTGTTGGCCAGCATGATGGAGACGAGGGTGGTCTTCGGGGTAATGGCCTTGGCGACGGCGGCCGGATTCACGATGCCGTCGCGGCCGACGGGCACGTACGTGATGTGGAAGCCTTCCTTTTCGAGCCGCTTGCACGTGTCCAGGACGGCATGGTGCTCGATCTGCGATGTGATGAGGTGCATCCCCTTTTCGCGATAGGCGTAGGCGACGCCCTTCAGGGCGAGGTTGTCCGACTCCGTGGCGCCGGACGTGAAGACTACCTCGATGGGCTTGCACCCGATCAGGCGAGCCACCTGCGCGCGTGCAGTCTCCACGGCCCCTTCCGCGGCCCAGCCGAAGGCATGATTCCTGGAGGCAGCGTTCCCGAAATGCTCGAGAAAATAAGGGCACATGGCCTCGAAGACTTCGGGTGCCACGGGGGTCGTCGCGTGATGGTCCATGTAGATGGGAAGCGTGAGCGACATGGCAATCAGCTTTCAGCTTTGAGCGGTCAGTTTGAAACAAGAA
>Ga0113563_10002335_pt1 | contig 11393 bp, 5 predicted proteins | sample Mud3Dept3metaG_FD_80117 | JGI IMG/M metagenome (GOLD analysis project Ga0113563, IMG submission 80117) | Freshwater wetland microbial communities from Ohio, USA, analyzing the effect of biotic and abiotic controls - Mud 3 Core 4 Depth 3... | ecosystem: Environmental > Aquatic > Freshwater >...
AAAATAAGGGAGTGAGTTCATGAAAGTTTTATTGGAATAAACAATTGAATTTCAAATATATTAAGATTTCAACCGCACAAGACGTTAAATTACTTAATGTTTACTATTCCGGATGGTCATTTAAGATTTTTTTTAACCATTTAAGCAACCGGCATGAAAATAAACAGAGTCCTTCAGTATTGTAGATTTATTCTTTTGGTATTGTTTTTTACGAATGAAATAAATGCTCAAATAGAAAAATTTCAACCTAAACAGGAGGATAGCAGGGTGGTTGAAGTATGGCGGTTAACGAATGAGCCCGCCTACCGGGATTGGGCATCTTATCACAGCACCGAATGCTTCAGTCCGGATGGGAGATATATCGTTTATATACATTTCGGAGCGGATCCAAATGAGCTGAACCTTCCATCGAAATCTGAAATGAAACATGATGATCTGTATCATCCGACCGGAACGCCCGGAGGAAGGCAAATAATATTATATGATCTATTCAGGGATCAGAAAGTAAACATCGATTTTGGGAAATATGCTACCAATCCAAGATGGGCATTCAACCATAATTGGTTATTTTTCAACAGATCATCTAATAGTGAGGTGATGTGGCTGGATGTGGATAAAGGTAAAATAACGAAAATAGCAGAAGATGTACAGGTATTTTCAACAGATTATGAAGATAACTGGATATATGGTACCCGGACAAATCAGGATGGGAAAATGGATGCCGTGAGAATGGGAATCAAAGGAGATTCAAGATCAGAGGTCCTGCAGGGTCCATGGGAAAGGGGAGGTAATCTGCTTTATCTTAATCCGGCTCATCCGGTAATAGTATCGAGAGATAACCGGTTTAAGCAATATTATTATGCAACTTCTGAATGGAAACCGGCAGGGTACTTAGGGAAATATAATATTCCATTTGTGTCCCGTCATTTCTTCACCTCTGATCTGGAGGGAGGAAACCGGACCCTGCCTTTTCCTGAAATGGAAGGAGCACATTTTTCCTGGGCGGGGGATGGTTCCTATTTTGTCTGTGGCAATGGACCATTCCGGGGCTGGAAATGGGATGATCCTCTGCCTGGTAATCTGCACATCCTCGGTGGAATGGTCCGTACAAGTGATCCCAGCCCTTGTGGAAGAAGCGGAAGATGGATTTCTGGCAGCAGCAGCGGACCCTTATGGTTGCTTGACATAAGAGCAGGAGACGGATTTTCGTACCTGGACGCTTCCTCCCATATTCATGATTCAGGCACGTTCAGCTATTGCCAGGGATCCGGTTTATCCGATAATGACGCAAAAGGAAGTCCGGACGGGACTAAAGTCTCTTTTGTTACAAACTATGACTTAAAAGATGCTCCTGTTACAAAAATTACAGGGTTTGTTTCCGGAGTGACAGACAAAAACATCCCGGTAGAATCAACACAAGGATTTCCGGAGAGCGGACGGTTGTCCATCCAGAATGAAGTGATAGGCTACAAGAGTAAAACCAGTACCAGCTTTAATGACATAACCAGGAACCTTTATGATACCCACCCCCTGATCCTGGAACACCTTACACCTGAAATAAGGGCAAGATTTGAAGCAAGACCGGTGGATTTGAATAAAGGACAGACCGTCACTTCTTTTGACAGCAGAGTTATACCAGAAGAGGAATGGAAAAAACTTCCGGTTCCTGCAAAAATCCTGGGAACTTATGGTGATATCGAAATTACTCCGCTCTTAAGGCAGAAACAGACCGACATTTATATTGCAGTCGTCCGCTTGCCGGACAGACCTTTTATACGCAAGATAAATAATGTAATGGAATTAATTCAGGGAGAAAATCATCTGGAAATCCGGTGCTATAATATTTATAAAAATACTGACAAAATATACAAATCTTTAACTGCAGGCGAAACAATTATCCTGGAGCCCGGAGAGTATTCTGCAACAGCTCAGGAATGGTCAGGATTGGAAAGTAAAAAGAGCTCCCCGGTAAAAATAACTGAAAAAACAAAACTGGAGATCCTGAAAAACAAACCTTCGGATTTTTCATGGACTATGGAACATTGGTTTGCCGATGGTCAGCAGGTTTCTGAGAACGAGGCCGGGAACAAGCAGGAATCTATGAAAGAAATTCATCATGTTTACGAAGGGATTATTTCGAGGGAATGGTTTAATTGGGGACAGATATATAAACGATTCGATTTAAGTGCTGATAACGGAGAACCAACCCGCAGACTATACTATAACAATGGTCGGCTGTATAAGAGAGATTACTACCACAGATCCGGCTGGCTCGCCACAACAGAATATTTTAATCCGGAGGGAGATATCGTGGAATCAATATATTATAATCAATCCGGGAGTGGTGAGAGCAGGGAATACAGACACTGGTGGTACAAAGAAAATAAACCGGCAAAATGTGTCAGAGACGGAGAAGTGTTTTATAAGGATAATGAGGTATGGAAGAAACAGGAATAAAAATCCAAACAGGTATCGCACATAATGCTAATAGCTTAATAATAAATATTTTAACAAATAATAACCATTAATTATCTCAAACCATGAAAACATCAATTAACTTCAGATCATCGATCCTTTATTTAATTTCAGGAATCCTCCTGATTGGCAGTATTTGTATTAATTCCTGCACTACGGAGAAAACAGTAAAGGAAAACACTGTCCAGAAGCCAAAACAGTTGAATCATGAAATGCTGAAACATGAACAACTGGGACGGGGTGTGGTTGCTTTTCTTTTGGAAACTGGACAAAGAGTATTCTGGGGAGAAGGATCTTTTGATGCAGAAAAGCAGAAAGTTTTTATAGGCTGGCGTTTGCTGGCAAGTGATCCTGAGAATGTTGCCTTCAATATCTATCGCCAGGTTGATGACGGGGCAGAAACCAAGCTCAATGATGCACCAATCGGTAATTCAACTAATTTTATAGATGGTGATCTGCCTTCAGGAAAAAAATACACCTATACTGTTAAGCCTGTAATTGAAGATAAAGAGGGAGCTGCTTCTCAACCTTACTCTTTTACTCCAGCTGCTCAACCAAATCCGTACCTGACTATTAAGCTTGACGGGATCCAGAATTTTGAAAGACTTGCTATAGGTGACCTGGATGGGGATGGAGCGTATGATTTTGTTGTAAAGCATCCGGGAGGCAATGTTGATCCGTGGTACCTTTACTGGAGGCCAAGTCCCGGGACATATAAGTTAAATGCTTACAGGAATGATGGCACACCCCTGTGGACGTATGACATGGGTTGGGCAATTGAACAGGGTGCATGGTATTCTCCTTATGTAGTATATGATTTTAATGGTGATGGAAAAGCTGAAATAGCCGTAAAGAGCGGAGAAAGTGATCCCCGCGATAAGGAAGGAAAAGTACAGAGTGGCCCTGAATACATTTCCATCATTGATGGCATGACAGGTAAACCTGTTACCAGGGCGGATTATATACCTCGTGAACCATTTTTTGAAGCTAATAAACAACACGCTTATAATTATGCTTCCCGTAATCAGCTTGGCGTAGCGTATTTAGATGGAGTGAATCCCCATCTTCTTGTTATGCGAGGCACGTATAATCTTATGATGGTTCGCGCTTACCGGTTAATTGATAATGAACTGAAAATTGTCTGGGATTGGGATAACAGGGATTTAAGAAAAGCACCAGAAAACTACTGGGGACAGGGCGGTCACTGGTGTTATGCTGCTGATATTGATGAGGATGGAAAAGATGAAGTAATTCTCGGTTCCTGTGCACTGGATAACGATGGGAAGGAAATGTGGACAACCGGACTGGGGCACAGCGATGGGGCTTATATTGGCGATATAATTGCTGACCGTCCCGGACTGGAGATCTTCTATTTAATAGAGGCAACCAGGCCAGATGGCAATGGACTGTGTATGGTCGATGCCAGGACGGGGAAAATCATCTGGGGAGCCGATTACCCGACCAACCATATTCACGGCAGCGGATTATGCAGCGATATTGACAGGGTTCATCCGGGAAGGGAATGTTATGGTGTTGAAATTGCTCCTTTTGAAGGGAAAAGAACTAATTTTTCCGTTATGTACAGCAGCAAAGGCGAGGTTATTGACCAGGACAGGTTGACTGCCACAACAAGTGCTCATTGGGATACTGATCATCAGCGCGAACTGGTGGGCAGGGGTACAATCTTTGATTATAAAGGTCCAACCGTTTTCAGCACACAGCCTCAGGGAAGAGTAATTGCAATTGCTGATATTTTAGGAGACTGGCGCGAGGAAATCATTACATCAACGGAGGGCGAGCTGCGGATTTATTCCAGTCCGATCCTTGCCAATACCCGCCATACATGCTTTATGCAGGATCCTATATACAGGAATAATGTTGCTCATGGATCCCAGGGGTATTATCAGGTTCCAATGACAACATACGACGTTCCTTTCCGGTCGTCCAAATATTGAATCAAATTTGCTAAAAAACATGTTATGAAAAATCCATTCAGCCTCAGATCAACAATCTATTATTTTCTTTCAGGAGCACTTCTCACCGGGGGATTTTTAATAAATTCCTGCACCATTGAAAAGAATGTGAAGGAGGTCGTCCAAAAACCAAAACAATTGAATCATGAAATGTTGAAACATGAACAGCTGGGACGAGGTGTGATTGCTTTTATTCTGGAAACAGGAAAGAGAGTATTTTGGGGTGAAGGATCATTTGATGCAGACAAGCAGAAAGTATATATAGGCTGGCGCCTGCTTGCTGGCGATCCCGAGAATGTTACCTTCAATATCTATCGTCAGGTTGATGATGGAGCAGAAAAGAAGCTCAATGATGATCCAATTGGCAATTCCACCAATTTTATTGATGGTGATCTGCCTCCAGGACAAAAATACACCTATACTGTAAAACCTGTTATTGAAGGTAAAGAAGGAGCTGCATCTCAACCTTATTCTTTTAGTAACACTACCCAGCCAAACTCATACCTGTCTGTTAAGCTTAATGGGGATTATGATTTTTCGAAGCTTGCTATTGCCGACCTGGATGGGGATGGTGATTATGATTATGTTATAAAACATCCTGAAGGGAACGTTGATCCGTGGTACCTGTACTGGAAGCCCAGTCCGAGTACGATATCACTTGAAGCCTATAGCAATGATGGCAAGTTTATGTGGACATATGATATGGGGTGGGCAATTGAACAGGGTATATGGTATTCCCCGTATGTTGTGTATGACTTTGATGGTGACGGTAAAGCTGAAGTCGCAGTCAAGAGCGGAGAAAGCGATCCCCGCGATAAGGAAGGAAAAGTACAGAGCGGCCCTGAATATCTATCCATCCTGGACGGTATGACAGGTAAGCTGATAACTCAGAATGACTGGATACCCCGTGAACCCTTTTTTGAAGCCAATAAACAACATGCCTATAACTATGCTTCCCGCAACCAGCTTGCTGTAGCTTACCTGGATGGAATCCATCCTCATATTATTGTTCTGAGGGGAACTTATAATCTTATGATTGTACGTGCTTACAGATTAATTGATAAAGAACTGAAGCTTGTCTGGGATTGGGATAACAGGAATGCACCGAAAAATTACTGGGGACAAGGTGGCCATTGGACGTGGGCAGCCGATGTTGATGAAGATAGTTGCGACGAACTGATACTTGGTTCGTGTGCATTGGATAATAATGGAAAAGAATTATGGTCCACCGGACTTTATCATAATGATGAAGCTTATATAGGTGATATAATTCCTGAACATTCCGGATTAGAAATTTATTACGGGATAGAGGCGACTCAGCCTGAAGGAAATGGAATGTGCATGGTTGACGCCAGAACAGGGGAACTCATCTGGGGGATCGATTTCCCGACCCAGCATGTAAGTCCCGGATTTTGCAGTGACATCGACAGGGTTCACCCGGGAAGAGAGTGTTACAGTGTGGAAACTGTGAATTTCGAGGGGAAGAGAACCAATTTTGCCGTTATGCATAGCAGCACAGGTAAGGTAATTAATGAGGATCTGTTGAGCACCTCGAGCAGCGTTTACTGGGATACTGATAATCAGCGAGAACTGCTGGGCAGGGGAACGATTTATGAATATAAAGGACCAACTGTTTTCAATACAAAAATCGAAGGGAATGTTATTGCCATTGCAGATATTTTTGGAGACTGGCGGGAAGAAATCATTACATCTTTATCGGGTGAACTGAGAGTATACTCCACTCCTATCCTGGCTGACACCCGTCACACATGCTTAATGCAGGATCCGATTTACAGGAGTAATGTTGCACATATCTCTCAGGGTTATGCACAACTTCCCATGACAACTTATGACATTCCTTTCAGTTCATCGAAATACTAGATATCTTACCTGATAAAATGCAAATCAAAATGAAGAATATATTGAAAAACTGTCTGTTCGCTGCCTCAGGGTTATTAATCAGTTTTAATGCAAATGCTCAGAGAAACCATCCTGATCCAAAACAGGATATGGAACGGGTACTAAGAAACGTTGCAGGTAACATCATTCAGCATTCCACCTTTAAAATAGTCAATTCAAAAACAGGTGAAACTTTTACAGATTCAAAAAAATTGCCTGTTGAAGCCAGTTACAGGGTTGAAAGTCCGTATAATGAATGGAGATACTGGAATGGTGTAATGAATATTGGCTTCCTGACGTTGGGCAAACAGCTCAATGAGCAGCAATTTATTGAATACGCAAAAAGAAATGTCGGATTTGTCTTTGATCATGACGATTATTTCAGGAAGCAATATGAAAACGGAATCCGGGGCACAGGTATGGAACAGAAATTTCGTATGTCATTGCTTGATGATTGCGGGGCAATGGGTGCAGGTATAATGGCAGTTCATCAGATTGATCCTCAGGATCGGTACCGGGAATATCTTAACCGTGCATCCAATTATATCATGACCAAGGAGATACGTCTGAAGGATGGTACTTTTTGCCGAACAGTACCATATGAAATGACCGTCTGGGGTGACGACCTTTATATGAGTGTCCCTTTCCTGGCACGCATGGGTGAACTGACAAAGGATCAGAAATATTTTGATGAAGCCGCAAAACAGGTAATTCTGTTCAATAAACATCTCTGGGATCCGCAACTAAACCTTTTTTACCATTGCTGGTATGATGATGTACAGCAAAATGGGGTTGCTCACTGGGGTCGGTGCAACGGCTGGATCCTGATGGCCCAGGTTGAACTGCTGGATAAATTACCTGCCAGCCATCCTCAACGTGCGGAACTGATAAGGTTGTTTACCCGCCAGATCGTTGGATTAAGCCGTTATCAGGAAGCCTCCGGACTCTGGCATCAATTGATTGACAAGGAAAATTCTTATCTGGAAACATCATCAACAGCCATCTTTACCTATGCAGTAGCAAAAGCAATTAATGAAGGCTGGCTGGATTCAAGATATGCTTATATTGCCGCCCAGGGATGGGAAGGTGTGACCACTATGATTCTGGCGGATGGTCAGGTAGAAAATATCTGCCAGGGAACCGGAATTAATACTGCCAATTATTATTATGCAAACCGGCCAACCCCTCTTAATGACATTCATGGTTTGGGGGCCATTTTGCTGGCAGGCAGTGAAGTTATGAAGCTCTATCAGAAGGGAATTAAGTTTGTATGGTAGATGTGTATTAAACCCACATCCCGCTTGGCGGGACAAGCTATGTGACCATTAAAAACAAAATTATTTACACATGAAAAGTGTCAACAGAAGAACTTTTATTCAAAAGACCGTAATGAGTGGCATTGGAATTGCAGCAATGCCAAATATTTCTTTCTCAAATCCTGAGAACAGATCAACTTCTGATCATGCTCTCCCAAATCTACAATACGTGGATATAAGTGTCAAAGAGATGGCCGGACTTAACCTTCAACGATCACTCACAGGAGGCATTCCAATTGCTGAAAGTGCAGCACCTGAAGGCAGCAGGTTCGTATTACTTGATAAGAATAACAAACCTGTACCATGCCAGAGTGAGGTGCTGGCAAAATGGAAAGACGGAAGTGCAAGGTGGGTACTCCTCGACTTTCAGGCCAGTCCGCAGGTAAACGGCACGGATCATTTCCGACTGATATGGGATCCCAAAGTCAGGGAGGCTGAGCCTTCCGTTCCTGTAAAAGCGGTACAGGGCAAAACTGTATCGGTCAGTTCAGGAAAGGTACAACTTAGTACCGTTCCGGGGTCTTTACTGCGGATTTCTAACCGGTTTGATGTGAAACTGGTGCTGACCGACCGCACCGGGAAGCGTTGTGAGGGAGTGGTAACATCCTCGAAGGTTGAGACTTCCGGGAAGATGCGCTCGACAATGGCATTGTCCGGGTCGTTCCGAACTCCGGAAGGAATAAGAGTGGTGGATTTTCGTCTCCGGGCTTCGGTATTTGCCGGGTTACCCAACTTTTATCTGGAACCTCAGATACTGGTCAATGCTGATACGGAAATGATCACCTTCCTTAATGATCTCAGTCTTGAGTTCATACCTCTTAATCCTATCCAATCCACCTCGATCGGAGGTACTCCCGGGTGGAAAGGATCTCCGGCCCCTGGCTCTCCCGTCAGGTTATTCCAGGTGGATGATGAGAATTACCGTTTTGAAGGAGCCGATGGCACCGGAAGCAAAGCACCGGGGTGGATGGAGATAAATGATGGCAAAGGGACGCTGGCACTGACGCTTCGTGATTTCTGGCAGCAGTGGCCAAAAAGCCTGGAGGCAGATTCTAAAGTTGTCAGGCTTGGCTTGTTCCCCAGGTTCGAGGAGGGTACTTTTGCCCACATGGGCCCATGGTACAAGCACGATTACCTTTTCGAGGGCAATTCGTACCGGCTGCGGGAAGGTCAGAGCCGTCGCTGGCAGGTATGGCTCGACATTTCGGGCAACGGTGAAATCTTGGCAAAAAGTGTAAATAATCATTTAGTTCCGGCGCCTGATCCTGCACAGGCTATCGCCACAGGCGAGTGGGGTTTCATTGCCCCTGCGGGCAGCAAGGGCATGGTTGAATACGACAAATGGGCGGATAATCAGTTTGAAGGATATTGCCGTTCGATCCGCGAACAGCGTGATTACGGTGCGATGAACTGGGGTGACTGGTGGGGTGAGAGACGCTGTAACTGGGGCAACCACGAGTACGACACCCCTTTGCACATACTCATGCAATTTGCCAGGACCGGCGACCCTAAATACTTCTACGTAGGAGAACAGTCAGCCCGTCATTTCAGCGAGGTTGACGTGGTACACTCAGTAAACGGGGAACTGAGGAAATATTTCTCTCAGTGGGAATCAAAAGCCTATCCCTCACGACCCGGGATGGTCCATGAACATAGTATCGGGCATGTGGGGGGATTCCACCCCGTTGAGAAAATCCGCCAGCTCTACATCGAATTAAGGATAGAACCTACCGCCAAAGACCGTCCATACCTCTGTCTTGATCCATTTAACCTGGGACATATTTTTACGCTTGGTATGGCACATTATTATCTTCTTACGGGGGATCCCTGGGTAAGAGAAACAGTTGAGCAAATCGGGGACAATCTGATGAAACTGACTGAAGATGGGATTTATAAGTTCAAGAGCTCAACTCATTGCGGCCGTGTAAATGGCTGGTCCATGCTGGCTCTGGCAGGTGAATATAAAATCAATCCTACTGAACGCTGCCTGAAAGCAATGCGAAAAGTAGCGGACGATGCCTTAAGTGAACAGGATCCCTACTGCGGTGGATGGTTATATACAATGGCTGCTGATCATTGTATGTGCAAAACGCATCGTCATGTGGGGGAAGCAGGCTTTATAGGTTCAATCAGGCTTAACGGGCTAAGCTATTATTACCGCCTTACCGGTGATGACCGTATTCCGAACGCTCTTTTACGAGGAATCACATTCCTGAACAATGATACATGGAGAGATGAGAGAAGCGGGTGGCGGTATACCTCCTGTCCGGGTTCAAGCTTCAGCGGACAAACAGGTGTAACGATAATGGCACTGGTAAACAGCATAAGCATTAATGGTGATCCGGAGCATCTGCGGATCCTCAGGAAAGCCTGGGATGTTAAATTCGAAAGTCTCTTAAAGTCGCCGGCTACCAGACCCGGGTTTGGAAAGTCGTACTCAACGATCATGTATGGTTCGCCTGAGGCAATGAACCTTTTTGTGAACGGAGCAGTGAAGAAAACATGAATTATTAATCTGAACTAATTACAAAAAATGAATTTCAGCAGAAAAGAGTTTATAGCACATTGTCTGGCAGCAGGTTTTTGTGTTTCGTGCCCCTCGCTGGTTTTTCCTAAAAACGGAATCTCAAAAACAGAAATGCAGGAACTGAAGGATTTTATTAACCGTATCGGTAATACGAACAACGAAAAAGAGCGGGTATTGTTGCTTGAACAGTTTTTGCAGCTTAATATTTCATCTGAAGATAAGGAGATCGTAGAACAAATTTTAAATGTTGCCGATCGCTGGGCAAATGGTTTTGAAAAATACGCAAAACCCGGTACCGAAGGTAACGAATCGGAAGGCTATCTTTGTGGATTTTTAATTAAATGTTCACTCGAACGGTCTGTTCTTCCCCGGATTCCTGAAGAACATAAATTATTCCCGTTGATTGCCTTCTATCGCAGCCGGATGCTGGTAGCTCAATTGATACAAAGCGGAAACATTATAAATGTTCCTGACGTCCGGGACAGGTATTTAAAAGAGTCCAGACGATTGATGGAGATTGTTTCTGAAGCATACCCGGCAAATGTACTGGCCAAGAATTATTTGGGAACGTATAAGCCATGGGAAGAAATCGTCCCATTTAATTCAGGCGCACCTGACTGGGCGAATTACCAGCGAATGGTTTTGGAGAAATTAACCTGGATGATTCACTGGTGGGTAGATAACCGCCAGATCTCCGACGGTCAGTTTGGTGGAGGATGGGGTGACGATGTGGAAATGTGGCGCAGCTGGATCCCTGTCCTTTTTGCATTTGAGGATGAGAAAGCCAAAACAAGCCAGGAAAAACTGTTTAATGGATTGTATGGATTATCCCGGATGCAGAAGGGCTACACAACCATCATGACCGACGTGGAACACACTTCTGAGGAATATTCCGATCCGCTTACCTGTATGCTGAATATGCAGCCTGAGAATCCTGTTTGGGAGCAACGTGCTCTGAAAGTTCTGGATTACATTGAAAATCTGTGGACGGGGACGAATGAACGCGGACAGCTTCAGTTCAAATCAACCTGGTTTAATGTTGAAAAAGTGCATCCGGACGAGAACCGGGCATGCGACACTCCATATCATACACGGCTTGTCCAGCCTCTGATGCTGATCTGGCTGCGTACAGGGAATAAACGGGTGGAAAGATTTATGACCCGGTGGCTGAAAACATGGGTGGAGGCGACTTTTACCGCGGAA
>Ga0113563_10002336_pt1 | contig 11391 bp, 10 predicted proteins | sample Mud3Dept3metaG_FD_80117 | JGI IMG/M metagenome (GOLD analysis project Ga0113563, IMG submission 80117) | Freshwater wetland microbial communities from Ohio, USA, analyzing the effect of biotic and abiotic controls - Mud 3 Core 4 Depth 3... | ecosystem: Environmental > Aquatic > Freshwater >...
ACGCCGTACCTGCTGGTGGTGCACCCCGGCGTCAAGGCCAACTCGCTCAAGGAATTCATCGCGCTGGTCAAATCGCAGCCCGGCAAGCTGAATTTCGCCTCGGCGGGCACCGGTTCGACCACGCAACTGGCGATGGAGATGCTGAAGATCGCGGCCGGCATCGATATCGTGCACGTGCCGTACAACGGCAACGGCCCGGCCGGCGCTGCCACTATCGGGGGACAGGTCCAGGCGCTGTTCGGCAGCATGCCGGCGGTGTTACCGCATGCCAAGTCCGGCAAGCTGCGTCCGCTGGCGGTGGGCACGACCAAGCGTTCGCCATCGCTGCCTGAGGTGCCGACAGTCGCCGAATCCGGTTACCCGGGATACGAGGCCTCGCTGTGGCTCGGGTTTTTCGCGCCCAAGGGCACGCCGGCACCCATCGTGAGCAAGCTGCACAGCGAACTGGTCAAAATCGCGCAGGCGCCGGAGACGGGGGCGCTGTTCGAGAAGAACGGCGCCGTGGCGGTGACCAATTCTCCGGCGGAATTTTCAAAAACGGTCGCGGCTGAAATCGACAAGTACGCCAAAGTGGTCAAGGCAGCCGGGATCAAGCCCCAGTAACAGGGAAATTCCCGCGCAGCCGGAGAACATCGGCGGCGCGAAAGCACGGGCCCTTGTGCGCGAAGAGGGCCGGACAGGCGGAGGGCTGATCCAGCCCTCCGTTTTTTTTGAGGTATGGGCGAGCCGGGCGAATTTCTCTGGTTCCGGCAGTATCAGCTTGCGGAATTCCGCCGGCGAACCGCCTCTGATCGCTCCGGGCACCCTCGCAGACGTTTAAGGGGTCAGGGGAATGAGATGGTGCGATGAAATTATATAACTCGTTGTTTATATTATATAATTAATCAATAGCCGAGCTTGCGGTCCACGCGGTGTTTCAGTGGTCTGTGTGCCAGGAATCGCGCCAGATTCTCGAACCACAAGTCGAGTGAGATATCGATGTAATGCTCGCTGTCGTCGCACGAGATGTGGGGCGTGATGAGCAGGTTGGGCGTGTCCCACAACGGCGAGTCGGCCGGCAGCGGCTCGGGATCGACCACGTCGAGGATCGCGCCGGCCAGTTCGCCGCGGCGCAGTTTCCCGCATAACGCATCGTAATCGGCAACCGGTGCGCGCGCGATGTTGATCACGCCCGCATCGGGTTTCAGCAGATCCAGGCGCCTGCGGTCGAGAAGATGGCGTGTTTCCGGCGTAAGCGGAACAGCCAGCACGACGCAATCGGCCAGCGGCAGCACTGCATCGAGTTCGGTGTAGGGATACACGGCGTCGGCGTGGCGCGATTTTTTCGCGCGGCGCCTCACGCCGAGCACTTTCATTCCCAGTTGCCGCGCCGCCCGCGCCGCGCCTTCCCCCAGGTCGCCCAGGCCCACGATCAGCGCCGTTTTTCCGGCGATGCTCGGTGTGAAAACCTGCTGCCAGCGCCGTTCGCGCTGGTTGGCGATGATCGCGGGCATGCGGGCATGCAGCATGGTCAGCGCCATGCGCACGTATTGCTCGGCCTTGACGCCATGTGCGCCGTGGTTGTTGGTGAACACGACGCTGCGCGGCAGCCAGTCCAGCGGAAAGAAACCGTCGACTCCTGCGGACGTGGCGTGCAGCCAGCGCAGATGCGGCGCGCTGTGCCGCAGGCGGTCGCGATGCGGCGGCACTCCAATCACGATCTGCGCTGTTTGTAACGCGCTTTCCAGCCTATCGCCGTCCCAGCCCAGGGTGACGTCAAGGCACTGGGCGAGGCCGGGGTGGCGTGCGCAGGCCGCTGCCCAGCGCTCCGGGGTGATATGAAAGAGGCTCGCTTTGCGGCGCGCGTTTTCAATGTGCAAACGTATTTTTTCTGGGTTCATCCGGGGATTAACTGAAACGCAGGCGCTGCCGCGCCTGTCGCGCGTTATGGCGTCTTGGCGGCGCCGTTTTTCATGCCCTGCCAGCGTTCGATCTTGTCGTGTTCGACGCCAAACAGGTCGAGCACCCGTCCCGCGGTGTGGTCGACCAGGGCATCGATGGTCTGGGCGCGGCTGTAGAACGCGGGAACCGGCGGAAATACGATGCCGCCCATTTCCGTGACCGCGACCATGTTGCGCAGGTGCGCGAGATTGAGCGGCGCTTCGCGGGTCAGCAGCACCAGCGGCCGCCGTTCCTTGAGTATGACGTCCGCGGCGCGGCTGATCAGGTTGTCCGCGAAACCGTGGGCAACCGCGGCGAGTGTTTTCATCGAGCACGGCGCAATCACCATGCCGTGGGTAATGAAGGAGCCGCTCGCTACCGACGCGCCGATGTCCCGCGCGTTATGCTCGACGTCGGCCAGCTTGCTGATGTCCTTGCGCTTCAGGCCATGATCCTGCCAGGCGTTGAGCGCGCCGGGTTCCGACATGATCAGATGGGTTTCCCAGCCGCCGATGGCGCGCAGCATCTCGAGGATGCGCACGCCATAAAGGGTTCCCGTGGCGCCGGTGATCGCGACGATCAGGCGCTGCTTTGCCTTGGAAGATGAGGAGGTTCGTTTTGCGGCCATGGCGTTTTCTGCTCCGTTGTTGCGCGGAGCCGGTGTCGTAACCGATATCCTACACTGGCTGCCCGTATAATGGGCTGACCGTGTTTTTTTTCCAGCGTCCACATCGTGAATTCCGACCCCAGGCCATCCGTCACTCCCAGCACCGCCAGCGTCGTAGTGGGTACTACGGCGTCGCAGGTCGCATCGGCGATGGGCATCGCCATTTTCCCGGTGATTGCGCCGCAACTGGCGATTCGCCTCGGCGTCGATGCATCGCTGGTCGGCTATCAGATGAGCCTGCTGTTTGGCTCGGCCATGGCGGTGTCACCGGTGGTCGGCACGGCAGTGCTGCGGTGGGGCGCGTGCAGGGTGATGCAGATTGCGCTGGGCTCGTGCGTGATGGGGATGTGCCTGGCGCTCGTCGGCAATCTGTATTTCATCGCGCTGTCTTCGGTTCTGGTGGGGGCAAGTGCAGCCCTGGTTGCGGCGGGCGCCGCGCACCTGCTGTTCCGCTTCACCGCGCCCCAGCACATCAACCTGCTGTTTTCGATCAAACAAACGGGGGTGCCGCTGGGGTGGGCAACGATCGCACTGTTGGCGCCGTCCATCACCCTCAGCGTGGGCTGGCGCTGGTCGCTGGTCGCGGTGCTGCTCTATGGCATCGGCATGATCATTGCGCTGCAGCGCGTGCGCGCGCAATGGGACGATGACCGCGACCCCGCCGCCGCGACGCAGGGACATGTGCTGGAGGGCGTCAGGTTGTTGTGGCGCTATCCGGCGATGCGGCATCTCGCTTTTGCCTCGTTCTTTTTTTCCTTCGTGCAGCTTTGCCTGGGAACCTTCACCGTTACCTTGCTGGTGAAAGAGGCGGGCTACAGCCTGGTCGCGGCCGGCTTCATGTTTTCCCTGATGCAGATCGCAGGCATGACCGGGCGCGTGTTGCTGGGCTGGATCGCCGATGTCACCGGAAGAAGCATCAGGGTTCTCGGCATGACGGACCTGGTGGTCGCCGCATGTTGCCTCATCACCGCGTTCATCAATTCGGCGTGGCCGCCGGCGCTGCTGGCGCTGCATTACGTCGTGTTCGGCGCCATGGCCTACGGCTGGAACGGCGTGCTGCACGCGCAGATCGCGCGTCTGAGTCCCAAGGGCATGGTCAGCACTGCAACGGGAGGGGTCATGGTCTGGATATTTGCCGGGACGCTCGCCGGGCCGGCGCTGTTCGCCGCCGGCTACCGGTATTCCGGCAGTTATACCGCGGGCTTCGGCGCGCTGGCCGTGATCGCGCTCGCGGGCTGGACCTTGCTGCGGGCGGCACGGGGCGCTGACCGGCAGCAGGAGAATGCCGCAGCCTGAGGCGGGGCCGGGCGGGCTGTGGCTCAGGCCGTATCGGGAAATGCCTTTAACATCGGGGACGACGCTATGGAATATTGCAGACTGGGAAACAGCGGGCTGAAGGTTTCGAAAATCTGCCTCGGCGCCATGATGTTCGGCGAGCGCAGCGATGCGGCGACCGCGGCACGCATCGTCCGTTCGGCATTCGATGCCGGCATCAACTTCATCGATACCGCCGATACCTATGGCGAGGGTGAGTCGGAGCGCATCGTCGGCAAGCTGATTGCCAAGAACCGCGAGCGCTGGGTGCTCGCCACAAAATTCACCAACAAAGTCGTCGCCGGCGATCCGAATTCGGGGGGTGCCGGGCGCAAATGGATGCTGCAGGCGGTGGCGGGCAGCCTGAAACGGCTCAATACCGATTTCATCGATATTTATTATTTTCACCGCGACGACCGCGACACGCCGCTCGAGGAGTCGCTGGGCACCATGGCGGAACTGATCCGCTCCGGGAAGGTGCGCTATTTCGGGCTCAGCAATTTTCAGGGCTGGCGCATCGCGGAAATCGTCGAGAAATGCCGGCGCTGGGGCCTGCCGCAGCCGGCCGTGCTGCAGCCGTGTTACCACGCGCTTTACCGGATGGCCGAAGTCGAAATGTTCCCGGCATGCCGCCACTACGGGCTGGGCATCGTGTCCTACAGCCCGCTTGCGCGCGGCGTGCTCACCGGAAAATACCTGAGCGCGGCAAAGCCTCCCGCCGACTCCCGGGCAGGGCGCGGGGATAGCCGTTTTATGGAGACCGAGTTTCGCGAAGAATCACTGGCCATCGCGCAAAAGCTCAGACGGCACGCCGCAAAAAAAGGCATGAGCGCGGCGCACTTCGCCCTCAACTGGGTGATCAACAATGCGCTGGTGACGTCGGTGCTCGCCGGTCCGCGCACCTTTGCGCAATGGCAGGACTATCTTGCGGCGCTCGGGCACAAGTTCGACGCGGAGGACGAAGCGCTGGTCGACAGCCTGGTGCCTCGCGGTCATAGTTCGACCCCGGGCTATACCGATCCCAAGTATCCGGTCGCCGGACGGGTGCCGCGTTGCTGATGCTGCCCGGATAGCATGGAAGCGCTGGGCCCCGCACAACTTGTCTTTTGCGCCCTGGTGGTCATGGCCGCATTCGCGGTACGCGGCACGACCGGATTCGGCGGCAATGCCATCGCGGTACCGCTGCTGACGCTGGTGCTGCCGATACAGAACGTGGTGGCGGCCATCACGGTGCTCACCATCGTTTCGTCTCTCGGGCACTGGCTTGGAAGCTGGCGTCAGATCGTATGGGCCGAGATCCTGCGGGCGGCACCCTTTACGCTGATCGGGGTGGTGGCGGGGCTGTTTCTGTTCCAGACGCTGGATGCGCGCATCCTGACCAAGGCCTTTGGCGTATTCGTCATCCTCTATGCGATTTATGCGATAGCGACGTCGGGACGCATGCTGCCGCCGCCCCGAAGGTGGCTGTGGCCGCTGGCGGTGGTGCTGTGCACGCTGGGCGGACTGGTGGGTACGCTGTTCGGCGGTGCCGCCGGCCCGCTCTACGCGATTTATCTCAGTGCGCTGCGGCTCGAAAAAAACAGTTTCCGGGTGACCATCACCACGATTCTGATGACGCAGGCGGCTATGCGCGTAACCGGTTATTTTAAAATAGGATTTTACGATACGGCGACATTGCTGATGGTGGCGGCGGCACTGCCGCTGATGCTGATCGGCGCCCGTCTGGGCGGCCTCATGGCCGGCCGCATCAATCAACTGCTGTTCAACCGCATCGTCGGCGCCGTTCTGATGTGCAGCGGCGTCGTCCTGCTGTTCAAATAGCGGGCAGGCGCGTTGCGCTGGCGATGCGGGCGGGAATTACTTCAGAAAAATGACCGCGGGAAAGGTGGCGACGGCAAGCACCAGCACCAGCCATTCAAGGTTGTTGCGCTTGAGCCAGCCGGTGAAGTGCAGAACCAATATGACGACTGCGATTCCGTAAAAGGCGTAGAAAGCCATTAACATCCTCCCTATGCATGCATTTGACCGCAAGCATAAACCAAAATGTTGGGCTGTAACAGAGCTAAATGAAAAGCGTGCTGCCCCGCACCGGGAGGCGGGGTTGGCGGCTTAGGGGGCGCCGCATGATCCCGGGATTCGCCCTACAATAGGCAGGCATCGCGTTTCCGGAGTCTTACTGCGCCTATGTCATACATACTTGCCCTGGATCAGGGCACGACGAGTTCGCGCGCCATCGTTTTCGACCGCGCCGGCGCCGTCAAGGTGGTGGCGCAAAAGGAATTCACCCAGATTTTTCCCAGGGCGGGGTGGGTCGAGCATGACCCGAACGAGATCTGGGAATCCCAGGCCGCCGTCGCCGCCGAAGCGCTGGAGCGAGCCGGCATTCATGCCCGGGATGTCGCCGCCATGGGCATCAGCAATCAACGCGAAACCACGGTGGTGTGGGACCGCGGCAGCGGCGAGCCGCTTCACAATGCCATCGTCTGGCAGGACCGGCGCACCGCGGGGTACTGCGACCAGCTCAAGGCCGAGGGACGCGAAGCATGGATCACCGCCAAAACCGGCCTGGTGCTCGACGCCTATTTCTCCGCCACCAAACTCAAATGGATACTCGACCACGTCAGCGGCGCGCGCATCAGGGCGAGCCGGGGCCAGCTCGCATTTGGCACGGTGGACAGTTGGCTGATCTGGAAGCTGTCGGGCGGCGCGGCGCACGTGACCGATTCCAGCAACGCCTCGCGCACACTGCTCTACAACATTCACGAGGGACGCTGGGACGAAGAATTGCTGCGATTATTCGACGTGCCGCAGGAAATGCTGCCCGAGGTCAGGCCGTCCAGTGGCGTCGTCGCGGAAACCGCAGAGGGCCTCTTTGCCGCGCGCATCCCTATCGCGGGTATCGGAGGCGACCAGCAGGCGGCGTTGTTCGGGCAGCGCTGCATTGCGCCGGGCACGGTCAAGAACACCTATGGCACCGGTTGCTTCATGCTGATGCACACCGGCGAGCGGCCTGTGTCGTCGCGCAACAAGCTCCTGACGACGGCGGCGTGCCAGATCGGCACGCAGCGCGAGTATGCGCTCGAGGGCAGCGTTTTTGTCGGGGGTGCGGTAGTCCAATGGCTGCGCGACGGGCTCGGGATCATCAAGTCATCGGCTGAGATCGAGCAGCTTGCCGCCAGTGTCGCCGACAACGGCGACGTCTACCTGGTGCCGGCATTCACCGGCGTGGGCAGTCCGCACTGGGATCCTTATGCGCGTGGTGCGATCCTGGGGCTGACACGCGGGTCGTCGGCGGGTCACATCGCGCGCGCGGCGCTGGAGAGCATCGCCTACCAGACGGCGGAGGTACTCCACGCCATGGAAGCCGATTCCGGTATTAGGCTGTCCGAGCTGAGGGTCGACGGCGGGGCCACCCGCAACGACATGCTGATGCAGTTCCAGGCCGATCTGCTCGGGGTGCCGGTAGTGAGGCCCAGGGTGACCGAGACCACGGCGCTCGGCGCAGCTTATCTTGCCGGCCTCGCTGTCGGTTACTGGAAGAACGAGCGCGACATCGCCGAGCAATGGCAGGTCGACCGCCAGTTCGAGCCGGCGATGGATCGCGAGCGCGTGGAAACCCTGATGGCCGGGTGGCACAAGGCCGTCGAACGCGCCAAGCGCTGGGCGACGGCTGATTAGGAAAATCGTAAGCGGTAAGCCGTGAGCCGTAAGCGGTAAGCGGTAAGAGGTAAGAGGTAAGTTCAAGGTCTTATTCTGCCCACTGCCCACTGCCCACTGCCCACTGCCCACGGCTTACCGCTTACCGCTTACCGCTTACCGCTTACCGCTCACTGTCCTTGCAGTCGTGCTAAAGTTCTCAAGTGGCCGGGGTGCGGGTAGAGCGGGGGAAACCATGGCACGGGTGGGCGTGATAGGCGGAGGCGCTTTCGGCACGGCGATGGCCTGCGTGATGCGACGCTCGGGCCACGACACCATCATCTGGGCGCGCGAACCCGAGGTCGCGTCTTCAATCAACGAGGATGCGGCCAATCCGGTGTTCCTGCCGGGCATACGCCTGGCGCCGGGCATCACGGCCACGAACGATCTGGCTGCCGCCGCAGCGGGAGCCGATTTTCTGCTGCTCGCGCCTCCGGCGCAGCATATGCGCGCCGTCACCACCGAACTGCGCCCGTTCCTGAAGGACGGCACGCCGGTCGTGAGCTGCTCGAAAGGCATAGAGCGCGGCACTTGCGCGCTGATGTCGCAGGTCATTGCCGAGACGCTGCCTGCGGCGCGCATCGCGGTCCTGTCCGGCCCTTCATTCGCGCACGACATCGCGGTCGATCTGTCCGCCGGCGTCACGCTGGCCTGCGCCGATCCTGCCCTCGGCGAGCGGCTCGCGCGCGCGATCGGCTCTTCCCGCTTCCGCACCTACCGTTCGGACGATGTGACCGGTGCGCTCCTCGGCGGCGCGCTCAAGAACGTGTTCGCCATCGCCGGCGGCATCGCGACCGGCAAGCAGTTTGGCGAAAGCGCGCGCGCAACGCTCTACGCGCGCGCCCTGGCCGAAATGGCGCGCCTCGGCCTCGCGATGGGCGGGCAGATCGAAACATTCATGGGGCTGTCGGGGGCGGGGGACCTGAGTCTGGGCTGCAGCAGCCCGAAATCGCGCAACACGTCGCTCGGGATTGCGCTCGGCGAAGGCCGCAAGCTGCAAGAGATCCTGCGCGAGCGCGTGACCGTCCAGGAAGGCGTTCATACCGCCGAGTCGGTGGCCGCGCTCATGAGGCGTTATGCTGTAACCATGCCGATTGCGGCGGCGGTGGACCAGGTGCTGAACCACGGCGCCGATGTCGATGAGAGAGTCGCCTGGCTGCTTTCGCATCCCTGCGGGATGGAGCAGGTGAAGGTTGCGTAACCGGGCCATTGCTGCGCTGGTCGCCGCATGATCCGGCGAGGGGACCGTCTACCGGCCTTGATCTACGTCAAACCGTGCGTGCCCGCAGGACCGCAAGATGCAAACTGAGAGTCGAATGTCCTTTTTCAAGGAGGTTGCGATGATTACTCGTCACAAGCTGGTGGGATTTGTTTTGGCAGGAATACTCATGGCGGCGGGTCCGGCGGCGGCCCAGGCCATCGAGGATGAGTTGGTGCTCATCACGCCGGTCGCAAAGACGCTCACCGACCCGGCGCTGGCGGATTTCGTCAAATACGCGAAGGAGAAATGGAATATCACGGTGAAGGCGAGCGCGCTGGCGGCAGGCACGCCCGTGGCCTACGGGCGCATCCTCGAATGGAAGGGCCGTCCCGAGGTCGATATTTTCTGGGGCGGCGAGAGCGCGCTGTTCGACAAACTGGCCGATCAGAAGCTGCTGGCGCGGCTTGATCTGCCCAAGAGTGTCATGGACGCGATCCCCGCGACCATCGGCAAGCCGAAGCCGATCTATCTGAAAGACCCGAAGGGCTTCTGGACCGGCACGGTGCTCGAGCCGTACGGCCTGGTGTATCACCCGAAGGTGCTCGCGCGGCTCGGCGTGCCGGAGCCCAAGGACTGGGACGACCTGCTGCATCCCAAGTTGAAAGGCCACGTCGCACAGTGCGCCCCCAGCCGCTCGAGCAGCAGCCACGCGACCTACGAGGTGATCCTGCAGCGCGACGGGGACGACAAGGGCTGGGCATGGCTGAAGCGCCTCGGCGCCAACACCGGCATGTTCACCGCGCGCAGCCGTGACGTGCCCTCGGTGGTCGCCAGGGGAGAATTCGCCGCCGGGTTTGCCGTGCCGAGCTATATGGCTTTCGAGGACAGGCTTGCCGGTTTCGACCTCAAGTTTGTCGCCCCGAAGACCGCCTGGATCACGCCCGAGCCGATAGCCATCCTCGCGGGCGCGAAGCATCCGAAGGCGGCGCGTGCCTTCATCGAGTACATGCTGTCCGAGCGCGGGCAGCGGGTGGCCATGGAGCGCGGCGTATTTCCGATCACGCCGAAGTTCCGCGTGCAGGGGCCTCCGGGCTCCCGGGCCGAGATGGCGGTCGAGTTCACCGGCGGCATCCGCTCCTACTTCGACATCGACGTGACCAACATTTACGACGACGACAAGGCGCAGGGCCGCTACGAGAAGGTGAACGAACAGTTCCGCAAGGAGATCGAGTCCGTCTGGGATCAGCTCAAGCGCTAGCGGGCCACAGGGAGCGGCCGGAGTAATGCGCATTACCGTGCAGGGCCTCACCAAGCGCTTCGGTCCGCTGGAGGTGGTGAGCGGCGTCGGCTTCTCCATCGAGGAGGGCGAGATGTTCACCCTCCTCGGTCCTTCGGGGTGCGGCAAGACGACGCTGTTGCGGCTGATCGCCGGCTTCTATGCCCCGGACGCGGGCGAGGTGCTGTTCGACGGCCGCGTGGTCAACGACCTGCCCCCGCACGAGCGCGGCATCGGCATGGTGTTCCAGAACTACGCGCTGTGGCCGCACATGACGGTGTTCGAAAACGCCGCCTACGGGCTGAAGCTGCGCAGGCTGCCCCGGACCGAGATCGCCGAGCGCATCCGCGCGGTCCTCGACAAGGTCAAGCTGACCGGGATGGAGGACCGCTATCCCGGCCAGCTTTCCGGCGGGCAACAGCAGCGCGTGGCGCTCGCGCGCGCGCTGGTGCTGAACCCCAAGATATTGCTGCTCGACGAACCGCTGTCCAATCTCGACGCGAAGATCCGCATCCAGGTGCGCGCCGAGATCCGCAAGCTCCAGAAAGAACTCGGCATTACCACCGTTTATGTGACGCACGACCAGGAAGAGGCGCTGACGCTTTCGGACCGCATCGCGGTCTTCAACAAGGGCAAGGTGTTCCAGATCGGCCCCCCGAAAGCGCTGTACGAGCGTCCGGAGAACCGCTTCGTCGCCGACTTCATCGGCATCAACAACCTGGTTGAGGGCACTATCGAGTCGGTGGACGCGCCGCAGCAGCGGTTGCGCGTGAAAACCAGGCTCGGCGCACTCTGCGCGGTGATGGACGAGCGCTTCCACCCGGGAGACCGGTGCGTGGTGTCGATCCGGCCGGAGAACATGGACCTCGATGGCGAGTTCGCGACCGGTTGCAACCTGGTGCAAGGCCGCATCGCGTTCGCCGCCTACCTGGGCCACACCCTGCGCTATGACGTGGATCTGGGGCAGGGCGTAGCGTTCAAGGTGGACATCCGCGATCCCTGGCACCACGAGCAGCGGGCCATGGGCAGCGCGGTGACCGTCAGCTTCGCCGTCGCCAGCACCGTGGCGATGCCGGCGGAATCATGAAGCTGCCGCGGGCTTCCGCCGCCATCCTCGGCTTCGGCCTGATCTGGGCGTTCCTGATCGTGTTCGTTTTGTACCCGCTGACCCGGATTTTCTACGACGCCGTCACCAATGAGGCCGGTCAATTCACGCTCGGCAACTTCCAGGAGTTTTTTACCGACTCGTTCTACCTGCGCTCGTTCTGGAGGTCGATGGTGCTGGGCGTGGCGGCGGTCATCTCGACCTCGGTGATC
>Ga0113563_10002337_pt1 | contig 11390 bp, 7 predicted proteins | sample Mud3Dept3metaG_FD_80117 | JGI IMG/M metagenome (GOLD analysis project Ga0113563, IMG submission 80117) | Freshwater wetland microbial communities from Ohio, USA, analyzing the effect of biotic and abiotic controls - Mud 3 Core 4 Depth 3... | ecosystem: Environmental > Aquatic > Freshwater >...
GAGCCTGAACATCGAAGAGCTTCTGAAGAAGATCGGCCTGCGCTCCAACGTAATCAAGAGCGGCAAGCACAAGGACATCGGTTCGCCCCTGCGCCCCATGACCGACGAGGAGCGGAAGCTCCTCCAGGGGGTCCTCGACAACATCCATGAGCAGTTCATTCAGGCCGTGGCGGAAGGGCGGAACCTTCCCCCGGAAAAGATCCGGCCGCTGGCCGACGGACGAATCTTCTCGGGGCAGCAGGCGAAAGATCTCGGTCTGATCGACACCCTGGGAAACCTAGAAGACGCGATCGCCATGGCCGCGGAGATCGCGGGGATCACGGGGGAACCGGAAATCATCTACCCGGAAAAAAAGCGCTTCTCCCTCCTCGATTATATCCTGCAGGAAACGATCCAGAGATCCCTGGAAAATATCCGCGAGAACCTCTCCCAGCCCAATTTTCTTTTTCTCCAGCCGGCGCCGGAATGACCCCGCCTGAGGACCTTTTCGCTTCCCTCGACATCGGCTCGAACACCGTGCGCCTTCTCCTTGCCGAACCGGACCCCGATCGGGTTTTTCGGCCGGTGCGCGTAGAGCGTAGAATCACCCGCCTGGGCGGAGGCTTTTCCCTGAGCGGACATCTGCACCCGGACTCGCAGAGAAGAACGATCGAGGCCCTGCGGGAGTTCACCGGCCTCCTGAGAAGCAAGGGGGTCTCCCGGGTTTTTGCGGCGGCCACAGGCGTGGTCCGGGAGGCGCGGAACGGCCGGGATTTTCTCTCCCGGGTCCGGGGGGAAACCGGGATTTCCGTCCGCCTTCTGAGCGGCGAAGAAGAAGGAAGGATGATGCTGCGCGGCCTGCTCTGGGGGGTGCCGAAAGGAATTTCCGTGCGCCTGGCGGCGGACATCGGCGGGTGGTCGACGGAGGTCCTCTGGATCGAAGCCGGGCAACTTCGAAAGACGGCGAGCGTTCCCCTGGGCGCGGTCTCTTTGAGCGAAAATTTTCTGCATTCCGATCCTCCCACATCGGTGGAACTTCGCTCGTTGTCTCAGTTCCTGCGGGAGGCGGCGGAAGGGCTTTCCCGGGAATTCCAGGACGCCGGCTGGCGAAGCGACAGGCAGACGCCCCTGGCGGGAACGGCGGGAACCCTGACCACGCTCGCCGCCATCGATTTGAAACTCGCCGAATATGACCCCCAAAAAGTAACCGGGCACCGAATTCCCCGCACAACCCTCGAAGAAATTTTTTCCACCCTCGCCTCCCTGCCCAAGGAACTCAGACGGAAAATCCCGGGCCTTGAGCGGGGAAGGGTAGACCTCATCCTTCCGGGAACCCAGATCGCCCTGCACCTGATGGAAGCCCTGGGTTTCGAGTCCCTGCTCGTGGTGGACTCCGGACTCCTGGAGGGGATTCTGCTGGATGGTTTGGCGGCAATCTCTTCGTGACCTGCAACTCTCTGCTCTCTTTCCATTTTTTGTTGATTTTTTCCTTCAGTTTAGTATATTCGGGACATCTGGTATCAGCATCCTTGTTTCAAGGCGGCGCCTAAGATGTTGATCAAAGGGATAGGTGCGGCGCGAAGCTTTGGCTGCGGCCTTATGCTCGTGCAGCGCATATGAGGAATACGGAATTGGTATGGAGACCACTGGATGGAAACGAGCATAACTGTTTTCATGGGTAAGGAAATTAGAAAAACAACCCCCAAGAATGAATGGTGGTTTTCCGTCTCCGATGTAGTGGAAATGCTAAGCGATAGCGCTGATCCGAAGCAATACATCAAAGGGAATTTCCCGCAGGATTCAGGTTGGCGAGGGGCTTAAGAAAAGCGGGCCGGATCTATTCGCTTGATTCCGGTAATGAGGTCGAAGTAGCTGTCGGTGGAAATAATTTCCCTAATCCCGTTATTGATCATGGTGGCGGCGTGGATCGCGTCTCGAATTCGGTATTGGACAATACATGAACTTTGCCCAATTTAATCCTCTCCAAAATTCTGATCCAGGGTTCCCGCAGGGGATGGGGGCCGCCCAAGGCATACAGGATCAAGTTGGCATCAAGGAAAAAGGCTCTTTTCATCGGCAGGAATATTTCTTGGCCAGATACTCCGCCAGGGATACCTATCGGAGGAAAAACTTGGAAAAGGGATACAACTCCGCGGGGATTAATAAGAAATCCTGAATTTATACCCCGTTGTTTTGAATCTTGAATTTTGAATTTGAATCTTTGCCTTGGGTTGAATCCTTGACATCCCGTCCTCCCCATAATAAAGTAATTACAAATCCCGTCGGCTGAACCCGGACGTTTCAACCTTTGAATCCCTGCGGCGAACTTTCCTAAAATCCAGAGGAGCCGGATATGGTTACCGAAAAGCTTCCTGAAGGTTTAACTTTTGATGATGTGCTGCTGATCCCCGCCGAATCTTCCATCCTCCCCCGCGAAGTGGACCTGGCGACCAATCTCACCGCTACAATTTCCCTAAACATGCCCCTGATCAGCTCGGCCATGGACACAGTGACCGAGGCTCTAATGGCCATCGCCATGGCCCGGGAGGGCGGGATCGGCATCATTCACCGCAACATGCCCGTCGCCGCCCAGGCGGCGGAGGTTGACAAAGTCAAGAAATCGGAGAGCGGGATGATCGTCGATCCCATCACGATGGACCCGGACCAGAAAATTTTCGAGGCCCTGGAGATCATGCGAAAGTACCGGATTTCCGGGGTGCCGGTGACCCGCCGGGGGAAACTGATGGGGATCCTGACCAACCGGGACCTGCGTTTTGAAACCCAGCTCGAACAGCCGATTTCGGCGGTCATGACCAGGGAAAATTTGATCACGGCGCCGGTGGGAATCACCCTTGAGGAATCCAAGCGCCTCCTGCACAAGAACCGCATTGAAAAACTCCTGGTGGTGGACGAGCAGAACAACCTGAAGGGGCTGATCACCATCAAAGACATTGAAAAGGCGATCCAGTATCCCAATTCCTGCAAGGACAAGTTAGGGCGTCTGCGCGTGGGGGCGGCGGTGGGAGTGGGCGCCGACCGGGAGACGCGGGTGGAAGCGCTGCTCAAGGCCGGCGCGGACGTGATCGTCGTCGACAGCGCCCATGGGCACTCGCGGAATGTCCTGGAAGCGGTCCGGGAAACCCGGCGGGTTTTCCCGGAATGCCAGGTCGTGGCCGGGAATGTGGCCACGGCCGAAGGGGCAGAGGCCTTGATCAAGGCCGGGGCGCAAGCGGTGAAAATCGGCGTCGGCCCGGGATCAATCTGCACCACCCGGGTGATTGCCGGGGTGGGCGTCCCCCAGATCACGGCAATCCAGGAAAGCGCCCGCGTGGCCGGGAGGCACGGGATTCCGGTCATCGCCGACGGCGGGATCAAATTTTCCGGCGATGTGACCAAGGCCCTGGCGGCCGGAGCCGACACGGTCATGATCGGCGGGCTCTTCGCTGGGACCGACGAGAGCCCCGGGGAAATGGTCCTCTACCAGGGGCGAAGCTACAAGATGTACCGGGGCATGGGTTCTCTGGAGGCCATGAAGAGAGGCTCCCGCGACCGCTACGCCCAGGAGGACGTGGAGTCGGAAGTGAAATTAGTCCCTGAAGGGATCGAAGGAAGGGTCCCTTACAAGGGACCGATCTCTTCGAGCATCTTTCAGCTTCTCGGGGGGCTGCGCGCGGGAATGGGCTATGTCGGCTGCCGGAGGCTGGCCGAGCTCAAGGAAAAAGCGCGCTTCACCCGGATCACCAACGCCGGGCTCCGGGAGAGCCATGTCCATGATGTGATCATCACCAAAGAGGCCCCGAATTACAGCGCGGGGGCGGAAAATCCCTTCAAGGAATAAACAGAGTCGGGAGTTGGGGACGGGGGCTTTAGCGCGGGGAACAGGGATTTCATTCTTCTGATCCTGGATTCCGGCTTACGCCGAAAGGACCGCAATGACCGTGTGGTTTCGGTGCCCTTCCCCGGCGAAAATTCCCCGGCCCTCTTTGATGCCCCCGGAAAAAAAGAAAATCCCCCCTTCCCCCTTTGACAAAGAGGGGCGAGGGATCTAAAAAGTCACTTTGATTTAGAGCGAGAGAAAATGCATGCCCGAGATTTTGAAGGCCGGATCCTGATCCTGGATTACGGCTCCCAGACCACCCAGCTGATCGCCCGGCGGGTGCGGGAGGCCCGGGTTTACTGCGAGATTCATCCCTTCCATGTGGGCGTAGACCAGATCCGGTCTTTCGACCCCAAAGGGATTATCCTTTCCGGGGGCCCGGCGAGCGTTTACGAGGACGGGGCGCCTCTCAATCCCCCGGAGCTCTTTCAATTGGGCGTTCCGGTCCTGGGGATCTGCTACGGCATGCAGCTCATGGCCCATGTACTCGGCGGGAAGGTGGGCCGGTCGCAGAAGAGGGAATACGGGCGGGTCGAAATTTTCGTCGACGACGCCACCGACCTTTTTGCGGGTCTGAATTTCGAGTCCTCCCTGCAGGTCTGGATGAGCCACGGGGATCGGATCGAAGCCCCGCCGCCCGGGTTCCGGCCTATTGCCCATTCCTCCAACTCTCCCGTGGCGGCGATCAAGAACGAACGCCTCCGGGCCTACGGCGTGCAATTTCACCCGGAGGTCGTGCACACGCCCCTGGGCAAGGAGATCCTCCGCAACTTCCTCTTCCGCGTCTGCGGCTGCCGGGCCGACTGGACCATGGAGTCCTTCGTGCAGCGCACGGTCCGCTCTTTGCGGGAGCAGATCGGGGACCAGCGGATCATCTGCGCGCTGAGCGGCGGCGTCGATTCCTCGGTGGTGGCCGTGCTCCTGCACCGGGCCGTGGGCGCCCAGTGCACGAGCATCTTCGTGGACAACGGCCTCTTGCGCAAGAATGAAGCCCGGGCCGTGAAAGAGTTCTTCGGTCGCAATCTTGGCCTGAATTTGGACGCCGTGGACGCCGGCGATCTCTTCCTGGAAAGACTCGCCGGGGTCGTGGACCCGGAAAAGAAGCGGAAGATCATCGGCAACGAGTTCATTTACCTCTTCGAGAAAGAGGCGCAGAAGATTCCCGGCGTCTCCTTTCTGGCCCAGGGCACCCTTTACCCCGACGTGATCGAATCCGTCTCCTTTCGCGGGCCTTCGGCCAAGATCAAGAGCCACCATAACGTGGGCGGCCTTCCCGAGCGGATGCATCTAACGCTCGTCGAACCCCTAAAGGAGCTTTTCAAGGACGAGGTCCGGGAAGTGGGGCGGGAGCTGGGTCTCCCGAGGGAGCTGATCGAACGCCAGCCTTTCCCGGGGCCCGGTTTGGCCGTGCGGACCCTCGGCGCGGTCAACCGCCAGGACCTGGACATCCTCCGGGAGGCGGATGCGGTCGTCGAGGAGGAGATGCGCCGCTCCGGCTGGTACAACAAGGTCTGGCAGTCCTTTGCCGTTCTTCTTCCCGTTTACACCGTCGGAGTCATGGGCGACGAGCGGACCTATGAGCGGGTCATCGCCCTGCGGATCGTCCAGAGCCAGGACGGAATGACCGCCGACTGGGTTCCCCTGCCTCCCGAACTGTTGGGAACCATGTCCAACCGGATTATCAACGAGGTAAAAGGGGTCAACCGCGTCGTCTACGACATCTCCTCGAAACCCCCCAGCACGATTGAGTGGGAATAGAAGCAGGGGGCAGGGAGCCGGCAGCAAGGAGCGGGGAGAAAGACGGCGCTAACAATACCGGGGACGAAAACTAAGAGAATAGGGTGGGCAATGAAATCATCTCGCCGGCCCGTGTTTTACCGAATCCTGACCCTCAACACTCACACGGACACTGTTTTATCATGAAACACGTAAATTTTGCCCATCTTCACCTGCACACGCAGTACAGCCTCCTGGACGGGGCCAACCGCCTGAACGACCTTTTCGCCCGGGCCAAGGAATTCCATATGCCGGCCCTGGCGATCACCGATCACGGCTCGATGTTCGGGGCCCTCGAATTTTACCAGCAGGCTCTGAAATCCGGGATCAAGCCCATCATCGGCTGCGAGGTCTATGTCGCCCCCGGGAGCCGCTTTGAGAAAGCATCCAAGGGAATCTCCGAAGCCTCTTACCACCTGATCCTCCTGGCGAAAAACCTCCAGGGCTACCGCAACCTCCTGAAGCTCGTATCCCTGGGCTACTTCGAAGGATTTTATTACCGCCCGCGGGTGGACAAGGAGATCCTCGAAAAATACAACGAAGGCCTGATCGCCCTCAGCGCCTGCCTTCAGGGCGAGGTCCCCTTTCACCTGGTTAGCGGAGACGAGAAGAAGGCCTGTGCGGCTGCCGAGGAGTTCAAGAACCTATTCCCGGACCGCCGCTTTTACCTGGAGATCCAGGAGAACAAGATCCCCGAGCAGAAGAAGGCCAATGCGGGCCTGATGAACCTGGCCCGGAAGCTCTCCCTGCCGCTCGTGGCCACTAACGACTGCCATTACCTCCGGAAGGAGGATGCCCGCGCCCACGAGGTCCTGCTCTGCATCCAAACGGGGAAAACCCTCAAGGACCCGGACCGGATGCGGTTTTCCACGGAGGAGTTCTATTTCCGCTCGGCCGAGGAGATGGAGGCCCTTTTCTCCTACTGCCCCGAATCCCTGCAGAACACCATTGAGATCGCGGAACGCTGCAACGTGGAGCTGAAGCTAAACCAACTGCAGTTCCCCCGGTTCCAGATCCCGGACGGGGAAACCCTGGACAGCTTTCTGGAAAAAGCGGCGCGCAAAGGACTGAAAGACCGCCTCGCGGACCTGCGCGGCAAGGGAAAGATCGGGGGGCCGGAGGAAGGTTATTTCCAACGCCTCGAAAACGAATTGAAGATGATCCACAAAATGGGTTTCTCCGGGTATTTCCTGATCGTGGCGGATTTCATCCGCTACGCCAAGACGAAAGGGATCCCGGTGGGGCCGGGGCGGGGTTCCGGCGCCGGGTCCTTAGTGGCCTTCGCCATGGGGATCACGGAGATCGACCCCATCGTCAACGGGCTCCTGTTCGAACGGTTCCTCAACCCCGAGCGGATCAGCCCTCCCGATATCGACATCGATTTCTGCATCGACGGGCGGGAGGAGGTCATCCGCTATGTGCGCCAGAAATACGGGGAGGATCATGTCGCCCAGATTATCACCTTCGGGAAGATGCAGGCCCGGGCCGTAATCCGCGATGTGGGCCGGGCGCTGGATATGCCTTACGGCGAGGTGGACCGGATCGCCAAGATGATCCCCAACACCCTGAACATCACCCTGGACGAGGCCCTTAAGCAGGAGCCCCGCCTCCAGGATCTGGCCAAGACCAACTCCGAGGTGGGCCGGCTCATCACCCTCGCCAAGTCGCTGGAAGGGCTTCCGCGCCACGCCTCCACCCATGCCGCCGGGGTGGTGATCTCCAGCACCCCTCTGGTGGAGATGGTCCCGCTGTACCGCGGCTCCCAGAACGAAGTGGTGACCCAGTACGCCATGAAGGATGTGGAGAAAATCGGCCTGATCAAGTTCGATTTTCTCGGGCTAAAAACGCTCACCATGATCGAAGACGTGGTTCGGCGGGTGCGGGAGGGGCGGGGAGAAACCCTCGACCTGCAGCAGATCCCGCCCGACGACCCGAAGACCTACGCCCTCCTTTGCGCCGGCGATACATCCGGGGTTTTCCAGCTGGAAAGCTCGGGCATGCGGGATTTGGTCATCCGCCTGGCCCCCTCGCGGTTCGAAGACCTGGTGGCCCTCCTCGCCCTCTACCGGCCGGGCCCCTTGAAAAGCGGCATGGTGGACGATTTCATCAAGCGCAAGCAGGGGAAGACGCCGATCACCTACGAGCTCCCGGCGCTGGAGGAGATCCTCGCCGAAACCTATGGGGTCATCGTCTACCAGGAACAGGTCATGAAAATCGCCACGGTCCTGGCGAATTTCACGCCGGCCGAGGCCGACCTGCTGCGCCGGGCCATGGGCAAGAAGAAGGCCGACGAGATGGCCATGCAGAAGAAAAACTTTCTTGAGGGCGCCCAGGCCAGGAAAATCCCGGTCAAGAAGGCCGAGAAGCTTTTCGACCTTATGGCCAAGTTCGCCGAATACGGATTCAACAAGTCGCACAGCGCGGCGTACGCCCAGGTGGCGCTGCAGACGGCTTTCCTGAAGGCCCACTACCCCGTGGAATTCATGGCGGCGCTGATGAGCAGCGAAATGGCCAATGCCGACAAAATCCTGCGCTACCTGAACGAGTGCCGGGAGAAAAAGATCGAGGTCCTTCCCCCGGACGTCAACGAAAGCCGCCAGGACTTCACCGTCGGCGACGGCAAGATCCGCTTCGGCCTGGCGGCGGTGAAGAACGTGGGGCTGGCGGCGATCCAGTCCATCCTGTCCGCCCGCGAGGAGAAAGGCGCCTTCAGCTCGCTTGCGGATTTCTGCCTGAAAGTGGACCTGCGCAAGGTGAACAAGCGGGTCATCGAAAGCCTGATCAAATGCGGCGCCTTTGACGCCGCCGGCTATTCGCGGGCGCGCCTGCTGGCCGGCCTGGAGGCGGCCATGGAGTGGGCTCAAAACCGGGAGCGGGAGCTGAACAACCCCCAGATGGGCATGTTCGGAGCGCTGCCGGGAAACGGGGGTTCAAACGGAGAGCCTTCGCTTCCCACGGCCCCCGATTGGCCGGAAGCGCAGCGGCTCACCTTCGAGAAGGAGACGATGGGGTTCTACCTGACCGGGCACCCGCTGAACCGCTACGAGGCGACGCTGCGGCGCCTGACCGCGATCGACACGCAACGGGTCCAGGAAATCCATGATGCCCAGGAGGTGATCCTTGGGGGCGTGGTCAGCAACCTGAAGGAGATCAATACCAAGAAGGGGGACCGCATGGCCTTCGTCACCCTGGAGGACCTGAACGGGGTGGTAGAGGTCATTGTTTTCGCCGATCTTTACAAGAACTCCTCTTTACTTCTGAAAGGGGAAGAACCGATCGTGGTCAAGGGGAGGACGGACGCGGGCGAAGAAAGCGTGAAGATCATCGCCGGCGAGATCCTGCCCTTTGAACAGGCCCTGGGAAAGCTGACCACGAGCATCCACCTCCAGGTCCGCTCCAGCCGCCTGGGGCCCGATGACCTCCTGGCCATGAAGGAAATTTTTCAGGACAGCCGCGGAAACTGCCCGGTCTACCTGCACGTGGTCCTTCCGGAAAAACAGGAAGCCGTGATCGCCCTGGGGGAAGAATGGAAGTTGAACTCCGGGGAGCAGCTGGTCCGGAGGATGAAGGACCTGCTGGGGTATGAGGCGGTGAGCTTCCAAGCATAGGAAAACAGGATTCAAAGGGTCCGGGCGATGGTTGTTTTTTCCCTTGAACCCTCGGCCCCTTGAACCCGTTTGGTAGTTTATGCCTATTTATTATCTGGATTTCGAAAAACCGATCGCCGAAATCGACAAGCGGATTGAAGAGCTGCGGCCATTTTCCTACCATGCCGACCGCAAGGTTGCGGAGGAAATGGCTGATTTGGAAAAGCGGCTGCAGAAAACCCTGGCCAAGATCCATTCCAACCTCACCCGCTGGCAGAGGACTCAGCTTTCCCGGCATTTCAACCGCCCCACCACCGCGGACTACATTGAACGGATATGCACGGATTTTCTCGAACTCCACGGCGACCGGAAATTCGCCGACGATCCGGCGATTATCGGGGGATTGGCCAGCATCGGGGGGGAGAAGGTCGTGGTTGTCGGGCACCAGCGCGGGCGTTCAGTCAAGGACAAGGTGGCGCGCAATTTCGGGATGCCCAACCCGGAAGGATACCGGAAGGCCTTCCGGTTGATGAAGATGGCGGAGCAGTTTACCAGGCCCCTGGTCACTTTCATCGACACGCCGGGCGCCTATCCCGGCCAGGGCGCCGAGGAGAGAGGCCAGGCCGAAGCCATCGCCGGGAACCTGCAGACCCTGGCCTCGTTGCGAGTTCCGATCGTCGTGGTCATAATCGGAGAGGGGGGAAGCGGGGGCGCTCTGGCTCTGGGCATCGGCGACCGGATCCTGATGCTCGAAAACGCCACCTATTCGGTCATCTCCCCGGAGGGTTGCGCGGCGATTCTCTGGAAGAGCGAAGACGAGAAGGAGAGGGCGGCGGAAGCGCTCAAAGCAACTGCGGCTGACCTGCTGAACTTAGGGGTCATCGATGAAATCCTCCCGGAGCCTACGGGCGGGGCGCACCGGGATGCAGAGGCCATGGCCCGGACCCTGGGCGAGGCCCTGTCCCGAAACCTGGGGGGCTTGAAGGGCATTCTCACCGAGAGCCTGCTCGATCAACGCTATCAGAAGTTCCGCCGCATGGGGCGGGTGACGGAAGATTAGGGGGGGCCGTGGGGCCGAAATCTGAACCCCGAAAAGACGATTACCGTGAAAGAGCCTACCGGGGGCTGGTTGCCGGCAAAGGGCTCGTTTCTTTCCAGGTTCAGGTCAAGGAGACGGATCTCTTCATTCAGGCGCAAAGAGAACTTCAGGAGAAAGCCCGCCACTCCGTTCTTCGTTACCGCTACCAGATCGAAACGTACCTGCAGCAACACCCGGAATTCTTCCATTCCCTGGCGCCGCTGAATGGGGACGAATTCGCCCCCCCGCTCGTGAAAGAGATGCTGCGGGCCGCGAAAACCGCCGGGGTAGGCCCGATGGCCGCGGTGGCGGGCGCCATGGCCGAATTTGTCGGCCGCGACCTCCTTTCCGAATCGCCGGAAGTGATCGTCGAAAATGGAGGCGATATCTTCATCCGGGCGGCGAGAGAAGTCAAAATCGCGATTTTTGCCGGATCGTCGCCCTTGAGCCTGCGGGTCGGTCTGATCATCTCCGAGGCGGCCGAAGGGATGGGGGTTTGCACTTCTTCGGGGACCGTGGGGCCATCCTTGAGCTTTGGAAAGGCCGATGCCGCCTGCATCCTCGCCCCGTCTGCGGCCCTGGCCGACGCCGCGGCCACGGCGGTCGGAAACGTTGTCCAATCGCCCGGGGATCTTGAGGCCGGGCTGAAAAAAGCCCGGGAAATCGAGGGCGTGATCGGTGCAGTTCTGGTTCTCGGAGATAAATTGGGCGCCTGGGGCGCGGTGGAACTCTTCGAGATGCGAAGCGGGGAGCGCTGATTCTGATTCTCGGTGAGAGAAGAAAATCGGTTGCTCCCCGCCCGGGAAACAAGAAGAGCGGTCTGCAAGATCCTCTAAATTGAAGCCCACGTACCCCTTCAGTCACGGGTGGCCAGTCGCTATGAATGGAAGACCGGCGCAAAGGCCAAGAGGTTCCCTGGCCTGGGGGCCCGGCCGGTCCGCGTGGAATCATAAGGCGCTGGGATCTTCGGGGAGAGGGCGGGGGCCAAAGCCTCCCGCCCCCCATTTCGGAGAAGCGGTGTTTTCTTCGAGTCTCGGGTCATCCCGGCCGATGCTTCCGGCGCGTACCGCCCGAACCCCCAGGCCCCAACAAA
>Ga0113563_10002338_pt1 | contig 11389 bp, 10 predicted proteins | sample Mud3Dept3metaG_FD_80117 | JGI IMG/M metagenome (GOLD analysis project Ga0113563, IMG submission 80117) | Freshwater wetland microbial communities from Ohio, USA, analyzing the effect of biotic and abiotic controls - Mud 3 Core 4 Depth 3... | ecosystem: Environmental > Aquatic > Freshwater >...
CCGACGCGTCCGCCGCAAACCCGAGCGACGGCTCGTGGCTCAGCGTGTGGAGCGGCAGCACGCCGGACTCCTCGATCACCTTGAAGAAGTGCAGCACGAAATCCCCGGGGATGCCGAAGATCTGCCGGGCGCCGTGGTCCCTGAGGGCTGCCAGGAGGGACTGGGCGACATTCATCGGGGTCGAGTTCGAACGCATGGTGCAGCGTAGTGTCCACGGTCGCCGCGGGGAAGTAACCCTGCGGAAACCGAGATACAGTATCGCGCACGACTCATCGGGAGGGACGCGTGTTCATCGGACACTATGCCGCGGGCTTCGCGGCCAAGGCGGTTGCCCCGCGAACTTCGCTGGGGACCCTGTTTCTCGCTGCCGCATTCCTCGACCTGCTGTGGCCGACGTTTCTGCTGCTTGGCATCGAACGGGTGCGCATCGAGCCCGGCATGACGGCGGTGACGCCGCTCGATTTCGAGCACTACCCGGTGTCCCACAGCCTGCTCGCGGTCCTGGGCTGGGCGGCAGGATTCGCGCTGGTGTACCAGTCGTTGCGGCGCTACCCGCGCGGTGCCGTCGTCGCCGGCCTGCTGGTCGTCAGCCACTGGGGCCTCGACGCCATCAGCCATCGTCCCGACCTGCCGCTCTACCCGGGCGGCGATGCCCGCATCGGGCTCGGACTGTGGCATTCGTTACCGGCAACGCTCGTGGTTGAACTCGCGCTATTCGTCGCCGGAGTGTGGCTGTACCTGGGGGCGACCAACCGTGTGGGAGGCCGGAGCCAGTGGCCGTTGTGGACGCTGGTGTCGTTCCTGCTGCTCGTCTACGCCGGGAACGTGTTCGGTGGCGCGACACCACCCAGCGTGACTGCGCTGGCCTGGGCGGGCCAGGCGCAGTGGCTGCTGGTCGCCTGGGGATACTGGGTGGAGAGGTGCCGGGTTTAACGTATTAAACGTTTGCCCGGCCCCGGGCGGCCCCGGGCGGCACCGGGCAAACGTTTAATACGTTAAACCCGGCACCTCTCCACCGCTTTTACGCCAGGACCTGCACGTTGAACCCGGCGTTCAACAGCGCGCCCATGACCATCACGACCAGCACTGCGAGCGCAGCGAAGACCGCGACCCCAAAGCACTTCGTTGAGCACATCGAGAACATGTCCATTCCCTCCTGATTCCCATCAAGCCTGGAAGATCGGCGCGAGCGCCGCCTGGATGCGGGCCATCTGCGCCTCGGTCGTCATGCTGGTAAGCAGCTTCCCGAAGTGCGGGTGCTGCACGCCGGAGACGATGTACTGCCAGCGATAGGCGCGAAGCACTCCGGCGCGAATCGCCTCCTGCTCCTCGGCCGTGAAGGACCGACCGGCGAGCTGCGTGAAGTACGCCGCGTCGGCCGCCGACTGGGCCTGCAGGATGCCGTCCACGGCGCCGACGAGCCCGATGAGGTCGTCGACCGCCTGATCCCGCTGCCGCTCGGTCAGCCGGTGGTGCTCCCGCACCCACTCGAGTTCGTCGAGCATCGCGTGCTGCACCTCCTCCATCCAGTGGTACTTGAAGACGTCCTTCCAAACGGGCGACAGGTTGACGTCGGGTTCGATGCTCTGCTGGTAGTGCGCCTGCGTGAACAATTCGATGTTGCACGTGAGCGCGAGCACCGCCCAGGTGCTGCTCGCAAGCACCGCTCGTGCGACGTCGTTCGGGTCCGCGACCTGCCGGTAGCCCCCCGGCATGCCGGCGGCGACCATCGACTCGATCCGGCGGAACAGTTCCTGGTGCTTCAGTTCCTCGTCGCTGAAGCGGACCAGCGCCTCGAGCGCGACCTGGTCGCCGAGCCAGTGCTGGCCCGACAGCTCCAGGATCTTCACGCTGATGAACCGCTCGACGAGCCCGAAGATGTAAGCGTAGGTGCGCCCCTGCACCTGGCTCATCAGGCGCCGCTCGTCCGCGTCGAGGAACGGGAATCCGTCCATCTTCGCCAGGGCGTCGGGCAGGAACTTCTGCGAGAAATCGAACGATCGGCCGCGGATCACGTCCGCGTCGATGTCCCAGCGGACCCGCTTCGAGGCCTTGATGATGCGCGCGTAGCGGGCGCTCTCGGCGCCATCGACGGCCTCGCGGATGTCCTGCTTCAAGAGTGCGTTCTGCATGGTGGTCTCCCTCTGGTGGTGTTGCCGGTGTCCTGCGAGCGAATTCGCTCGCGTTGGGTGGCATGCTAGGGAGCGCCGGTATCGCGCCGATGTCGCCCACGTAATTTCTTGTATCCGTGTGTAACGGCGCGCCCGGCGCCGCGCTACGAAATCCGGGCGGTGCCGCTATACTGGCCGTGCCGGAATCCGCACGAGGGGGAATCAGGGTGGCGCACACCGGCTCGGTACTGATCGTCGACGACGACCGCTCCATCCGGCAGATGCTGGCGGAATACCTCACCGCGCACGGCTACAAGGCCGCGCAGGCCGAGGACGGCGCGGCCATGCGTGCAGCGATCGAACGCGAACTTCCCGACGTCGTGCTGCTCGACCTCCGGCTGCCACGCGAGGATGGACTCAGCCTCGCGCGTTACCTGCGCGAGCGCTACGACGTCGGCATCATCATGGTCACGGCGGCCGGTGAGGTCATCGACCGGGTCGTCGGGCTCGAGGTCGGCGCCGACGACTACGTGCCGAAACCCTTCGACCCGCGCGAACTGCTTGCGCGCCTGAAGAGCGTCATGCGACGCAGCCAGGCCCGGCCCGCCACGAGCGTGGCCGGCGACGCGGCGCCACAGCGGAAGCGCTTCGGCCAGTGCCAGCTCGACCTCGCCTCGCACCAGCTCTTCGACGCGGACGGCACCGAGATCCCGATCACCGGCATGGAGTTCGACCTGCTCAAGATCTTCGCCGAGCATCCCGGCAAGGCACTGTCTCGCGATCGCATCCTGACGCTCACCAGGAACCGCGAATGGGAGCCCTTCGACCGGTCGATCGACATCCGCATTGCGCGCCTGCGCCGCAAGGTCGAGGTGGATTCGGAGAACCCGCAGGTAATCCGCACCGTGCGCGGTGTCGGCTACATGTACGTGCCGCCCGTGGATTGAGCCGGCCGGCTGCGATTGTTTCCGTCGTGTAACAGTCGGGCGGCCTGCGGTTGTGCTTGCCTATACTCGGTCCATGGCCACGGAATCTTCAACCCTGCACGACGTCGAGCGCGCGTTACACGAGAGCGAGGCGCGTCTTCAGCAGGTGCTCGACAACACGTCCGCCGTGGTGTTCGCGAAGGATCGGGCGGGCCGTTACCTCTTCGTGAACCACCAGTTCGAGCGCCTTGCTGCACGACCGACGGGGGAGATCGTGGGGCGCACGGACGGTGACGTCTTTCCGCCGGGGCTCGCCACGCGTTTCCGCTACAACGACCTGCGCGTGCTGCACGAAAAGCGCGCGATCGAGTTCGAGGAGTCGGGCGACTTCGGCGACGGCGAGCGTACCTTCCTGTCGTCGAAGTTCCCGTTGTTCGATGCGGACGGCACGGCCTACGCAGTGTGCGGCATCGCGACCGACATCACCGATCGCAAGCGGATCGAGGACGCGCTGTCGAGCGCAGCGCTCGCCGTGTCCACGTCGGAGGAGGAAACGCTCTACCGCGGACTGGCTCGCTACCTCGCGACCATCCTCGGGGTCGACGGCGCCTTCATCTCGACGGTCGACGAGCGCGACCCGACGACGATGCACGTACTCGCCTTTTACCTCGACGGCAGGATCGTCGAGAACTTCAGCTACCCGCTGGCTGGCACGCCGTGTCAGACGGTCGTCGGCCAGCAGTTCCGCTTCTATCCCACGCATCTCTTCGCTGCGTTCCCGGCCGATGCCGACTTCAAGAAGCTCGGCGTCGAGGGCTATGCGGGCTATCCCCTCAACGACGCGACCGGGCGTCCGCGGGGCCTGATCTCCGTCATATCGCGCAAGCCGCTCGAGCGGCCGGCGTTCGTCGAGTCGGTGCTGCGCATTTTTGCGGTGCGTGCGTCGGCAGAGTTGGACCGCGCCCGGGCCGCCGAGGCGTTGCGGGCCTCCGAAGCCAGCTACCGCGAGATCTTCGAGGCGAGCGAGGACGCAATCTTCATCCAGGACTGGGACACCGGCGCGATCGTCGATGCCAATCCGCGCGCCTGCGAGAGCTACGGCTATACGCACGCGGAACTGCTCAAGGTCCGATTGTCGGACCTGAGCTCGGGCGTGCCTCCATACACCGAGGCGGAGGGCCTGCGCCTGATCGAGCAGGCAAAGCGGGATGGCATCGTGCGATTCGAATGGCATCGCCGCAACAAGGACGGCAGCCTGCACTGGGACGAGCTGGTCCTGAAGAGTGCGCGCATTGCCAGCCGGCCCCGTGTATTGGCCGTCACGCGCGAAATCACCGAACGGAAGCTCCGCGAGCAGGAGTTGCGCCAGAGCGAGGATCGGCTGCGCGCAACGGTCTCGGCCGCGCTCGACTGCATCGTGGTCATGGACCACCAGGGTCGCATCATCGAGTTCAACCCGGCCGCCGAGGCGTGCTTCGGCCATCGCCGCGCGGACGTGCTCGGACGCCGGCTCGTGGAACTGCTGGTGCCCGTGCGTGGTCGCGAGCAGTTCACGCACGACCTGGAGCAGTACCTGCAGGGCGGCGAGGGCCCGTTCCTGCACCGGCGCATCGAGACACACGCGCTGCGGGCCGACGGCAGTGAATTCCCGGTGGAACTCGCGACCGGCGTGGCGCAGGGCGCGGACGGCACGATCTTCATCGGCTACCTGCGCGACATCAGCGAACTCAAGGCCGCCGAGGCGCGCCGAGTCCGCCTCGAGGCCCAGTTGAGACAGGCGCAGAAGATGGAGGCGATCGGTCAGCTGACGGGCGGCATCGCGCACGATTTCAACAACCTGCTGACGAGCATCATGGGTTACGTCGTGCTGGCCTCCGAGCGGCAGGAGCGCCTGGGCGACGGTCGCCTCGAGGGCTACCTGGCGCAGGCCCGGCGCTCGTGCGAGCGGGCGCGCGACCTCATCCAGCAGATGCTGATGTTCAGCCGGGGCCAGCGCGGCACGGCGCGCCCGGTAGCGATCGGGCCGCTGGTGGAGGAGTCGCTGCCGCTGGTGCGTGCGGCCCTCCCGCCGTCCATCGATCTCGAACTGGAAATCGCGCCGGATGCACCGGCCGCCAGGCTCGATCCGCTGCAGTTCGAGCAGGTGTTGCTCAATCTCTGCATCAATGCGCGCGACGCCTCCGGGGGCGCCGGCTCCCTGCGCATCGGCGTGCGCCCGGTGCAACTCGAGGACGCCACCTGTGCAGGCTGCCGCGCGTCCGCTAGCGGCGCCTTCGTGGAACTCAGCGTGCGTGACTCGGGTCATGGCATCGCCCCCGAGGTGGTGGAGCGCATCTTCGAGCCGTTCTACTCCACGAAGGAAACCGGCAAGGGAACCGGCATGGGGCTCGCCATCGTGCACGGAATCGTGCACGAGCACGGCGGCCACGTCCTCGTGGAGACAGCGCCGGGGCAGGGGGCGCGGTTCCGCGTGATATTCCCCGCGCTGCCCGCGGAGACCAGGGTCGAGGAGACGGCAGAGTCGATGACGCCACGGCCGCGACGGGGGCTGCAACCGCTCGAAGGCACGGTCCTCGTCGTGGACGACGAGGAGTCGGTCGGCGAATTCATGCGCGAACTGCTCGATACCTGGGGATTGCGCGCCACGTACCTGGCGCGGCCGCTGGAGGCTCTGGACGCGGTCGTTCGTGAACCGTCCCGCTTCGACGTGGTGATTACCGACCAGTCGATGCCGCGCATGACCGGCGTGCAGCTGGCCCGCGCGCTGCGTGAAATTCGCGGCGACCTGTCCGTGATCCTCTACACGGGGTACAGCGACGGCGTCGGCCAGCAGGACATTGCAGCCGCGGGCCTGAAGGCCGTGCTCAAGAAGCCCGTCGACCCGGTCGCGCTGCGGACGGCCCTGGACACCTGCCTGCGTCCAGCTCGCACCGGCTAGGCCAGCGCCCGCGGCGGGAGCGAGAGGAGCGACGTCGCGTCGGCGGCGGGGTGACGCCGCACCTGCGGAACATTTGAATCGCCTGGCCGCATGCCGGAAGATGCGCGGCTGGCCCGCTCGACTGTCCAAGATGATCAACCCGGCCGCGTCTTACCCTTCCGTCTCGATCGCCCTCGCCGGCAGCGGCGGCGCCGGTGTGATGACCGCCGGCAACATGCTGCTCGAGGCGGCGGCACACGCCGGCTATTACGCACTCATGACACGCTCCTCCGGCCCGCAGATCCGTGGTGGCGAGGCCGCGGCCATGGTCCGCATCGCCTGCCGGCCGACCGAGTGCATGGAGGACACCTTCCACGTGCTCGCGGCGGTCGACTGGGAGAACGTCCAGCGCTTCAGCGCCGAGATTCCGCTCGGCCCGGACAGCCTCCTCGTCGGGGACCCGGACCAGGGCGCACCGCACGAGGTCTTCACTCGCAGCGGCGCGACCTATGCCCCGCTGCCACTCAAGAAGATGGCCAAGGGCATCGTGGAGGGTCGCGCCAACATGCTGCTGCTCGGCCTCGTCGCCGAACTGGTCGGGCTGCCCGACGATGCCGTGGTGCGTGCGGTGGAGAAGACCCTCGGCAAGCGCCCCGCGGCACTCGCGCCGAGCCTCGCTGCGGTCGCGGCAGGACGCGCCGCGGCGGCTGCCATCCCGACGCGCTTCCCTCTTGCGCCGCCACCGCCGTGCGACGCGCCACGCTGGCTGCTCACCGGCAACGAAGCTGCGGGCTATGGGGCCATCAAGGGTGGCGTGCGCTTCGTCGCCGCGTACCCGATCACGCCCGCCACCGAGTTGCTCGAATGGATGGCCCCGGCGCTTGCCGAGGTCGGCGGCACCCTGGTACAGGCCGAGGACGAACTCGCCTCGGTCAACATGGCCATCGGCGGCTCGTATGGCGGCGTACCGGCGCTCACGGCCACGTCCGGGCCAGGCCTGTCGCTCATGGTCGAATCGCTCGGGCTCGCGGTTGCAGCGGAGGTGCCCCTCGTCGTCGTCGACGTCATGCGTGTCGGCCCGTCGACCGGCATCCCGACCAAGTCGGAACAAAGCGACCTCAACATTGCGCTTTACGGCCTGCACGGCGACGCACCGCACATTGTCGTTGCGCCGAATTCGGTCGCGGACTGCATGCGCACGACGCAGTGGGCCGTGCGCCTCGCGGAGACGTTGCAGACGCCGGCGATCGTGCTGTCCGACCAGTTCCTCGGCCAGACGCGAGCCGTGATCGACCGTCCGGCGGACCTCGCGGACGCCTCGGGCCGTGTCGTCGCGGAGGCCGGTGCGCCCGGCTACCAGCGCTACGCCATCACGCCCTCCGGTATATCGCCCATGGCAATTCCCGGGACGTCCGGCGTGACCTACACCGCCGACGGCCTCGAGCACGGCGAGCGCGGCACGCCGTCGTCACAGGGCACGGACCACCTCGCGCAACTCGACAAGCGGCAACGCAAGCTGGAACTCGCCGATTATGGCTCGCACTGGGCCGACGTCGAAGGCGACGGCGACGTGGCGGTGATCACGTTCGGCTCCTGCACCGGCGTCGTGCGCGAGGCACTCGCGCACGCGCGCAGGCGGGGGTTTGGCGCGCGGCTCGTGTCCATGCGCCTGCTGTCGCCCGCGCAACCTGCTCGGCTGGCTGCAGCGCTGGCGGGCGTTCGCAAGGCACTGGTCATCGAGCAGAACCACTCGGGCCAGCTGTACCGGTACCTGCGCGCCGAGTTCGACCTGCCCTGCCCGATCGAGAGCCTGCGCCGGCCCGGGGCGCTGCAGTTCACACCGGCCGAGATCCGTGGCCACCTGGCCGAGTGGAGCCGCACATGACCGAGCCGCTCACCCACGCCGACTTCAAGTCGGACATCAAGCCCGTCTGGTGCCCCGGCTGTGGCGACTTCGGGGTCGTCAATGCCATGACCAAGGCACTGGCGAAACTCGCATTGCGGCCGGAGAACGTCGCCGTGGTCTCGGGCATCGGCTGCTCGTCGCGCATCCCGGCGTACACGTCGTGCTACGGCTTTCACGGCGTGCACGGCCGCGCGCTCGTCGCCGGCGCCGGTCTCAAGCTCGCGCGCCCGGACCTGACCGTCATCGTCACGGGCGGCGACGGCGACGGTTACTCGATCGGCGGCAATCATTTCCTGCACGCCTGCCGGCGCAACGTCGACATGACCTACATCGTCATGGACAACCGCGTGTACGGCATGACCAAGGGCCAGCCCTCGCCAACGACGGAGCCGGATTGGGATTCGAAGCTCTCGCCCGACGGCACGGGCCTCCGCGAGTTCCTGCCGATGGTGATCGCGCTCGCCTCGGGCGCCAACTTCATCGCGCGAGCGTTCACCGGGGACCCGAACGGCCTCGCCGACGTGATCGTGCAGGCGGTGCGCCACCCCGGGTTCTCGTTCGTGGAAGTGCTGTCACCCTGTGTCACGTTCCGTCCCGAGCAGCGCGAGTGGAAGAGGATGGTGCGGACGGACGCGCTCGAGCCGACCGCCGACATCGCGCGGGCCACGCGTCGCCTGATGCGCGACGACGGTTTCGACCTTGGTGTGCTGTTCGCGGGAGGGCGCCCGCCGTTCGAGCCACGTGGGACGCGCGGCACGAAGCCGGTGGACGAGCTCGAGGCGAGGTTTGCCGTATGAAGCGCAAGCTGCCGCGCACCGTCGGTGAGTTCATGGCGTACGCGTGGGCGATGGAAGTCGAGGCGGCCGAGCGGTACGCCGAGCTCGCCGAGCAGATGAGCACGCACCACAATGCGGAAGTGGCCGATCTCTTTGCGTGGCTCGCGCGCATCGAAGGCAAGCACCGGGACCAGATCATGCAGCAGATGGGCTGGACACAGCCGCCGGACACCGCGGCGTTCAGCTGGGATACGCCGGAGGGGCCTGAAACCACCGACTACGGTGACCTGCACTATCTCATGACGCCCTACCACGCGCTCAAGCTCGCCGAGCACAACGAGCAGCGGGCAGCGGAATTCTTCGAGCATTTCGCCGCGTCGAAGGTACCGGCGGGCGTGCGCGACGCGGCGGCCGAGATGGCTGAGGAAGAGCGCGAGCACGTCCGGTTGATCCAGGAATGGCTCGCGAAGTTTCCCGAGCCCGAAGCCGGCTGGGACGAGGACCTCGATCCCCCGCAGGGGGCCGATTGAGAGGTGTCAGTGGTCGGATCCGTCGGATCCGGCAACCGTGCCAGCCCCGGCAGTGAGTGCCGATACCTGTCGTCCGTGGATCCGCGATACGCAAACGCCTTGCCGCCGGTGTGTACGAACAGCAGGGGCGCAGGCAAGGGCGGAATTCGCAGTACCTCGATCACGGCCTGGTGCCGCTCGATGACCAGGACGGGGTCGGCCGCGATGCGCCGGGCGAACTCCGGAATTCTCAGCCGCTCGTGAATGATCGCGAGTGTTGCGTTGCGTCCCAGCGCGCTGATGCGTGCGATGGATCGAAGTCCAACTGAAAGTACACGCAAAACACGCCGTGCTCGACCGCCAGAGGCTCCGGCACGTGGGGCAAATCTTCCTGCCCACGATGAGCCCACGGAGGACGGCGCAGCGCTGCTGTGCCTCTTTTCGCCTTCGTCGTGCCGACCGCACGACCCGCCGCCGCGTGGTTGGTCGAGTCGGGCGGCGCAGACATGGCGATGGCATCGGCCGGCCGTGCGGCACTCGCCGCCGACGCAACCACCGTGGCCTCCAACCCTGCCGGGATGTCCCATCTGTCGGGCAACCACATGGCCATCGCTGTCCTGCCAGCGCGGCTGGACCTCGAGTTCGACGCCGATGACCCGTCGGCTGGTTCGGCCTCCAATTCAGACGGTGTCACGCCGCTGGGCTCGGTCGTCGTCGTCCACACCGACGGCCGGGTCTCCTGGGGCCTGGGCGTGCACAGTTACCTGGGCCTTGGATTCGACTACGGCGACGACTGGACCGGCAGCCGGATGATCCAGAACGCACATCTTGGATCGTTGAACGTGACACCTGCGGATTCCTGCCGTGCGTCGGACGACGTCGATGTCGGCGTCTCACTCAATGCCCAACGGGCGGACGCCGAGGTGGCCCTGGGTGCGAGCATCGGCGTCCTGTACCGACCCAACCCCCGGCCACGCGACTCGGCCTCGCGTGGACTTCACGGACGAACCACGTTCTGGATCTCGACGTGGATGCGGCTGACCTGCACCCTGTGCCGGCCACGATGCTGGCGGTCGGTACCCCGCGCCTCACCATAGGGTTCTCGCAAGAGATGCTCCTGAGCGGTGTTGGGCAGGTCACGCCCGCGATGTCCATTGCGGCAAGCGTTGCGGGGCAGGAGTGGTCCAGCGTCGGCGATTCACAGCTGCGGGTCGCCGATTTTGGCGTGCGGATCTTTCCGACCAGCCTCAATGACACCTGGCACATTTCCATGGGAGTGCGTCATCAGCTGACGCGCCGGTGGACGATCGCGTCCGGGATTGCGTACGACACGGACCCTGCGGGCGGCGAACCCATGCCGATCTACTTTCCAGTGAGCGACCAGTGGCGTGCCGCGGTCGGGCTCGAGTACCGGTCGTGGGACGAACTCACCATTCGGCTCTCCTGCTCGATGCTGAACCAGGGCGCCGTTCGCGTGGACCCGCTGTACCACCCGCTACCCCTGCCAGGCATGACGTCCGTGTCGGGTGAGGTCGCGCCGAGCCGACCGCACGCAGTCGGAATCACGCTCGAGCGGCGGCGGTGACGAGACGCGGTTCCACGGATCCGACGGATCCGACCTCTGACACCTCTCGCTTAGGTAGTTATACCCACGCCGACTTTGCTGCAGCGCAGCTACCATATATTAGATTTTCCTAATGAGCAGGCTGCGGACGGCCACGGATGAACAGAATCTCGCGACGGCGCTTCCTGAAGATCGCCGGCATTGGCGCAGGAGCCGCCACCCTTGCCGCCGGCACGAGCCGTACGCTGCAGGCGATGGCGGGGAAGCCGGCCGGGGGCGAATCCCGCACCGTCGCGACGTCCTGCGACATCTGCTTCTGGAAGTGCAACGCCATCGCCCACGTCCGCGACGGCCGCCTCTGGAAAATCGTTGGCAACCCGGCAGACCCGCTCTCCCGCGGACGGCTCTGTCCCCGAGGGACGGGCGGCGTCGGCGCGCACTTCGACCCGGATCGACTCAAGGCACCACTCATCCGCCGCACGACGCGCGGCGCCGAGGAATGGGTCGAGGTCACGTGGGACGAAGCCCTCGGTTACATCGCCGAGCGCATGCAGCAGATCAAGACGGAGCACGGCCCCGAGGCCATGGCCCTTTTCAGCCATGGCATCGGCGGCAACTTCCTCAAGCACACGCTCAAGGCGTACGGCAGCTCGAACATTGCCGCGCCCTCCTTCGCCCAG
>Ga0113563_10002339_pt1 | contig 11389 bp, 10 predicted proteins | sample Mud3Dept3metaG_FD_80117 | JGI IMG/M metagenome (GOLD analysis project Ga0113563, IMG submission 80117) | Freshwater wetland microbial communities from Ohio, USA, analyzing the effect of biotic and abiotic controls - Mud 3 Core 4 Depth 3... | ecosystem: Environmental > Aquatic > Freshwater >...
AATCTGGAGAAGGTCCGCACGGTTCTCCGCTCGATGACCCGTTTTTTCGGAAATTCTTCGGTGATGAATTTTTTAAGCGTGATGCCCCTCAGCGAGAGCCAAAAGAGCGAGGCCAAGGGTCCGGGGTCATTGTGGAAGCCAATGGGTTGATCGTCACCAATAATCATGTGGTGAACAAGGCCGACGAGATTCGAGTCTTTTTGTCGGACAAGCGGGAGTTTAAGGGCAAACTGATCGGGACCGATGCGAAGACGGATATCGCGATTGTGAAAATCGAGGCGACAGGGCTCCCAACCATTCCCTGGGCCGACTCCGACCAGCTGGAGGTCGGAGAATATGTGTTGGCTGTGGGGAGTCCGTTCGGGCTCACCCAGACCGTGACGATGGGGATCGTCAGTGCCGTCGGACGAGCCAGTATGGGCATTGCCGAATACGAAGACTTCATTCAAACCGATGCGGCAATCAATCCGGGCAATTCCGGAGGAGCGTTAGTCAACGTGCGTGGCGAATTGGTTGGGATCAATACGGCGATCTTCAGTCAAAGCGGCGGCAACATGGGTATTGGGTTTGCGGTGCCCAGCAATTTGTCGCGATCCATCATGGATCAGTTGGTCAGGACGGGGAAGGTCGTCCGTGGTTGGCTCGGTGTCGCGATTCAAGATTTGACTCCTGAGTTGGCCACCCAGTTTGGGATCACCGACACGAAGGGTGTGCTCGTCAGCGATGTCATGGCGGATAGCCCTGCGAAGAAAGCGGGGTTCGAGCGCGCAGATGTCATTGTCGAATATGACGGCAAGCCGATGGATTCACCGACGCATTTGCGGAATGCCGTGGCGCAGACTCCGATCGGGAAAAAGGTTTCGGTCAAGCTGATTCGCGACAAGAAGCCCAAGACGATTGAGGTCACGATTGTGGAACAACCGAAATCGCTAGGGCAGTCCGGCATAGAGGAGAACAGGGAGTCAGCTGTGCCGACAGGGATCCTCTCGGATCTTGAAGTCCGGGAGCTCACGGAGGAACTGACTGCTCGGTATGGATTGAAGGCCAGCGAGCGTGGCGTGGTAGTGGTGGGGGTCAAGTCCGGAAGCACGGCAGAAGAAATGGGTGTGCGTGAAGGCGATATTATTCTCGAAGTCAACCGCAAATCAGTGGGCTCACTCAAGTCCTATGAACAAGCTGCGTCTGGCCTTGCCAAAGATCAAGCGGTCCTCTTGCTGCTCAAACGGAAAGGCCAAACGATCTATCTCACACTGCGGCCTTAACCGGTTGCGGAAGAATTATCTGCTTCATCTGGTCTATCCGGTCTGTTCGGTCTGTCTCGTGTGTTTGATTGAAAAACTAACCAGATGAACCAGAGAGACAGGACCGACCACATTAATACAATAGGCTGGCGGGCTAACAGACGGTCTTGCCTATGACCACGACGCGCTTGCCCCGCATCGAACCGATTTCTCGTCAGGCTCCGTTGGTGGTGGCGCTCGTGCCGGCTGCCGGACGTGGACTTCGGATGGGAGGCTCTGTCCCCAAACAATTTTTGTCGTTGGGTAGTGAGCCGCTTATCGTTCAGTCGTTGCGGACATTGCAGGCCGCTCCCGTGGTCGACCAGATCGTGCTTGCCGTTCCGCGTGCAGACGTCGAATATTGTGCGGACGAGATCGTCTCGCGACATCGATTTACCAAAGTGACGAAGGTGGTGGCGGGTGGCGCCGAGCGCCAGGATTCGGTGCGGTACGCGCTCGCGCAGGTCCACTCAGATACAGAGATTGTGCTCATTCATGATGCCGTCCGGCCATTTGTGACGATTCGGATGATTGCCGAGGTCGTCGCTGCGGCGAGAAAAGAGGGCGCAGCGATTATCGCGCTTCCGATGCGGGATACCGTGAAGCAGGTACGGACGGATTGGACGATTGAGCGAACGGTCGATCGCACTTCGTTGTGGCTTGCCCAAACTCCTCAGGCCTTTCGACTGGACTGGATTGAGACCGCCCACAAGAAAGCGCATGCCGAAGGGATTCGGGCCACCGATGACGCATTTTTGGTGGAATGGCTGGGGTATTCGGTCGCGGTAGTAGAGGGAAGCGGGGAGAATATCAAAGTCACGAGGCCAGAAGACCTGGTGATCGGCGAGGCGATTCTGGCGTCGCGAATGAAGAGACGCGAAACGGGCGAGAAGAAGGCGAAAAGCGGAACGAGGAAGTCGCGCCAGTCCACTCGGTTTCGCTGACGGGCGACGTGTGACGAATTACGAGGAGAGCCTATGACGATGCGAGTGGGCTGTGGCTACGACATCCATCCATTAGGGCCAGGACGAAAGCTGATTCTCGGCGGGATCGAGGTCCCCCATAGCAAGGGTTTGTTGGGACATTCCGACGCCGATGCCTTAGTTCATGCCCTGTGCGATGCGCTGCTCGGAGCGATGGGTGAAGGAGATCTAGGCCGGCACTATCCCAGCTCCGACCAGCGGTTCAAAGATATTTCGAGCCTGAAGCTGCTGGAGGATGTCGTCGGGAAGATGCGGGGAAAGGGGTACCGCATCGTGAACGTCGATACGGTCGTTATCGCGCAGGCCCCTCGGCTCAGTTCACATCTGGCAGCCATGCAGAAGCAGATGGCGCAGGTGCTCGGGGTCGATCCTGACCTCGTCAATGTCAAGGTGAAGAGCGGAGAGGGAATCGGCATGATCGGGCGGGAGGAAGGGATTGCCGCCCAGGCGGTCTGTTTGATCGAACGGTCTCAGACAGCGTAAGATTTTTTCATTATGGTGCTCAAGGCCATTAAAACAGACCTACAGGCGGTATTTGACCGGGACCCGGCGGCCACCAGTTGGCTTGAAGTCGTGCTGACCTATGCCGGCTTTCATGCGCTGCTGGCCTACCGCATTTCCCACTGGTTGAAGGCCTACAACGTGCCGTTCGTTCCTCGGGCTATTTCTCAGATTGCTCGCTGGTTCACGGGGATCGAAATCCATCCCTCGGCAAAGATCGGTACCGGGTTCTTCATCGATCATGGCATGGGGGTTGTGATCGGTGAGACGGCAGAGATCGGAGATTATGTGACCCTCTTCCAGGGCGTCACGCTTGGAGGGACGGGGAAAGAGCGAGGGAAGCGCCACCCCACACTCGGCAATCACGTGGTCGTCGGGGCCGGAGCCAAGATCCTCGGCGGGATTACAATCGGCGACAATGTGAAGATCGGCGCCAATTCGGTTGTGTTGAAGAATGTCGCCGCCAATTCCACCGTCATCGGCGTGCCGGCCCGCGTCATTAAAACTCAAGGCGAGCGGCTCCCCGACGCCACTATGGACCACAGCAACCTGCCGGACCCTATCAGCGACCGGATCTTGGCGCTCGAACAAGAATTGATCGAACTGCGCAAGAAACTTGAAAATCAGGATTCCCCCCGCCTGTTTTAAGCCTAGGTTCCTACATAGTCAGTTAATCGCATCCTCTCGCAGCAGCATAAAGAAAGTAGTCTCTCTCGTAGTCCCGCCCCAGCGTCCCACCCGCCTTCGCCGGTTTTGCTGAGAGGCATTCTTTCATAAACGCCTTCCGCTCATCGCCTTTCCCCTCACCCAATCCCTTGGCAATGGCTTCTGCGTTACACGTCTTCATCTTGTTTTGCTGAGCCGGTGCTGCTATGGCAAACGGTGTGATACAGAGGCCGAGCACAAAGAGGGATACCACCACGATACCGGCTGTCTCCGGAAAACTTAAGTGTCTTCAGCACTCTGTTGGCCGTAATCCACGCGCATGAGACAGAGCCCATGAGGAGGGGCGGTCTGGCCTGCCGCAGACCGATCCCGAGCCTGCAAGACCTCTGTGAGACTGTGAGGAGTCCGTTTGCCCAACCCCACCTCGACCACCGTTCCAACCATCGCGCGGACCATGTGCTTGAGAAACCGGTCGGCGTAGGCCTCAATGAGAATCTGGTCATCATGACGGATGACCTCAAGCCGTTGGAGATGGCAGATGGGATTGTTGTTATCCGTGAGGCTCCCTTCAAAAGAGGAAAAGTCCTGTAACCCAATGAGCGTCGCTGCTGCCTGCTGCATGGCGGCGCCATCCAGCGGTTTGTAGATGTGCCAGACGAACGCGCGATCGATGGTGGGGCGGGCCGGACGATGGAGGATCCGATAGGTGTAGAGTTTACCTCGTGCATCGTGTTGGGCATGAAAGCGATCGTCCATAAGGGCGGAGGAACGAACGGCAATGTCTTTTGGCATCACGGCATTGAGCGCCCGCATCCAACTTGGCGCGGGCCAATCCAGCTCCGTGCGAAAACTCGCCACTTGTCCACGCGCATGCACGCCGGAGTCTGTGCGGCCTGCACCGATGACGGACACCGTGGCCTGGCTGACTTGCCGGATGGCCCGTTCGATGGCCTCTTGGATCGTGAGGTGATGGGGTTGGCGCTGCCACCCTGCGTAGCAGGTCCCGTCGTACTCTAGGACTAACTTGACCGTAGGCATCGATGTGGGGGCCGTGCGGAGGTCATCGCGTGGCGATCTTCGCCGAGGCGAGGAAGGATGTGACGCCTTCCATCAGTGCTTCTGCCACGCGCGTGGTGAAGCGGGTGGTTCGGAGCAGGTCTTCTTCACCAGAGTTCGAGATATAGGCGATTTCAGCCAGGATACTGGGCATACTGGTGAAGCGGAGCACGTAGAAAGGCGCGGTCTTCACCCCATGATCCACCAAGTCGTAGTGGCCGTTCAGGTTGGTGACCATAGCTTCCTTAGCGGTCCAGGCGAGTTCGAGGGATTCTTCGATCTTCTTTGCCGTCAGGAGATCAGCCACGAGATATTCCCATCCCACGCCGGTGTTATTCAGCGGGGTTCCATTTTCACGAGCCGCCACTTCGAGCGCCCGTTGATCCTTGGCCTCTCCGAAGTGGTAGATTTCAATTCCTTTCATGGAGCGTTGGGGGTGTGAATTCACATGGATCGACACGAAGAGGTCCGCTTCCTGTCCATTGGCAAACTTTGCCCGGTCTTTCAACTCGACGAACTCGTCCCGTTCGCGTGTCATGAGAACACGGATTCCCCGCTGCTGGATCAAGAGATCGCGCAGTTTCAACGCAACCTTCAGTGTAATGTCTTTTTCTTCTGTTCCATGCTGCCCCCGTGCCCCTGGGTCTTTCCCACCGTGTCCGGGATCGATCACGATGGTCGTAAAGGGCTTAGTTCGCGGCTGAAGCGGTTGCTGGGGAGTCGAGGGTGTTGGCGCAAAATCCGGCGATGGGTCGGTGTGCCGAATCGTTCGAGCCTCAGTGGGAGGCACGACATCGATAACAAGCCGTGGGGGGTTCGCCAGCGTGAGTAATTTATAGCTTGTAAATGAACCGGTCGGCAGCGAGACATGGACAGATCGTTCAGATGGCTGGGTAATGATAAACGGTTTGGCAATCTTGCCGGCTGCAAGCTTCGTTTTGGCTGATGGGCTTAAGGTGGCGTTGGGGATCTCGATGGTTACCCCCTCGGCTTGTAGTAAGGGACGTGTACTGGGGCTGGCCTTCGCATTGAGATCGAGCACGAGCCTCGTCATCCTGGGTGAGTTGGCCGTCCGGAGGTTTTGTATCGTTGTCAGGCTGAACGCAGTAGGAGCCAGGTGTATACGGGAGGTGCGAGAACGTTTGTGCGTGGCTGGAGGCTCCTGACTAGGCGCATTCGTTGCCGCACATGCCTGGCCGGCGTGAAACGGATTGAGGGCATGGCCAGGGAGGTCGAAGAGTCCGACCAGGAGGGTGAGGGGAAGGATGAGCCACGTGGCTGACCGCATGGGTGTTCACTGCGTTGTTGACGGGATAGTGTGTATTTCTCAGAAGTTCGCGCAGTTGTCAAGAGGATTGGCCGTATGAACGTGCGATGAAACCGATTGACAGTGACATGTGTGAGCGATAGGGTCCTTAGCCATGGCACTTCACCTGATCGTCGATGGGTACAATCTCTTGGCGCTGACGGGTCGGATCGGTGCAGGGACGAGCTTGCATTCCGAGCTGGCGCGCGAGTCTTTCCTGCGCGATCTGGCGGCGTATCGTCAACGAAAATCCCATGCGATCACGGTGGTCTTCGACGGGTGGCAACGGGGATGGGGTACGGAGCAGCGTGAGCATCGGCTCGGTCTTGAGATTATCTTCTCTCGCAGGGGGGAAAAAGCCGACCAGGTGATTCAACGCCTGGCTGCAGAATTCGGGTCCGCCTGCGCGGTGGTGAGTTCCGATCGTGAGATTATCGACGGTGCGAGGGCGCAGGGGGCCTTCGTGATGAAGGCTCAGGAGTTTATCGGGAAACTGCAGGGGCCGTCGAGCGTGACCGGCTCCTCTCTCCACAAAGAGCTGGATATCGGTGAGGATGTTAGACCGAAGCGTGGCCCAGACAAGAAGGGAAACCCTCGCAAACTCCCGAAGTCGCTGCGGCAGCGCAACCGACAGCTCAAGCGATTTTGAACAGGCGTTTCGCGTTTTCGGTCGTGATGCGTCCGATGGTGTCGGCCGACATGCCTGGCGTATCGGTGTGAAGCTCCGCCAGCTTGTGCGCCACGAAGGACACGTATGCCGGCTCGTTGCGTTTTCCACGATGAGGCACCGGTGTTAGGTACGGGCAGTCGGTTTCGATCAGGAGGCGGTCCAACGGAGTGGTCTTCGCGATGTCTCGCAGCATCGTGGCGTTTTGAAATGTGAGAATTCCTGAGAAGGAGAGATAGAACCCTAAGTGCAATGCATCCTTCGCCAGCCCCGCATCTCCTGAGAAACAGTGAAACACCCCGCCGATTTCTGACGCGCGTTCCTCTTTTAAAATTGTAATCGTATCGTCTTGAGCCTCCCTCGTGTGGATGATCACCGGGAGTTTCAACTCGCGTGCGAGTTGGATCTGTTCGCGAAATCGCTCGCGCTGTTCCTTCGGTGATGAATGATTGTAGTGGTAGTCAAGGCCGATCTCGCCGTAAGCGACCACCTTGCTGTTCTGTGCCATCCAGCGGAATTCGTCGTACCAGCTGTCGAGGATATGTTTTACTTCATGTGGATGAACGCCGATGGAGGCATAGACGAACTGGTGCTGCTCCGCCAGTGCGATCGCTGCCTGACTGGTCGCCAGATCGCAGCCAATGGTGACGAAGGTCTCGACCCCCGCTTCCCTGGCGCGGGCGATCATCGCTTCGCGGTCGTCGTCGTATCGGGCATCGTCCAGATGGGTATGGGTATCGATGAGCATGCGGGTCTCTCGGTAGAGGTCGATCGCGTTGAAGACCGAGGTTCTGCTAGGCGGGCTTGGTTACGATCATGTCGGCCAGTTCGCCGAGCAGCGCGTCTGTTTCTTCCCAGCCGAGACAGGCATCTGTGATGGAGACGCCGTGGGCGAGGGATGTGCCTTGTTTCCAGGTCTGTTTGCCTGGATTCAAATTGCTTTCGAGCATGAGTCCCATGATGGATTGGCGGCCATCGCGGAATTGGCGGAGGACGTCGCGCGCGACCAAACTCTGGCGCTGGTGATCTTTACCGGAGTTGTCATGCGAACAGTCGATCATGATGGGACGAACGATACCCTCGCTCGCAACAACGGCTTCCGCGCGGGCCACGTGTTCAGCCTCATAATTGGTTTTGCCTCCTCCGCCTCGCAGTACGATATGACGGTCGGGGTTTCCAGTGGTTTTGATGATGGAGGTGAGTCCATCGGCGTTGATGCCAAGAAAATGATGAGGCTGCTTTGCGGCAACCATCGCATTCCAGGCCACCTGAAGATTGCCCTCGGTGCCGTTCTTGAAACCGACCGGCATAGACAGCCCACTGGCCATTTCCCGATGCGGCTGGCTTTCGGTGGTGCGGGCGCCGATGGCGGCCCAACTCCAGAGATCGGCGATGTATTGGGGGGACACCGGATCCAAGGCTTCAGCCGCGCAGGGAACCCCACGTTTGTTGATGTTGAGGAGAATCGTTCTCGCGAGTTCCATCCCAGCGGCGATGTCGCAGGTGCCATCCAGATGCGGATCGTTGATGAGCCCCTTCCATCCAACCGTGGTGCGGGGCTTTTCAAAGTAGGTGCGCATGACGATGAGCAACCGATCGCGCAACGCATCCGCCACTGGTTTCAATCGATCGGCATATTCGTAGGCGGCTTCGGGATCATGGATCGAGCAGGGGCCGACGATCACGAGCAGGCGTTCGCGGTCTTGCCCATGCAGAATGCGGCGAATGGCGTCTCTGGTTTCAACGACCAGCGTGGCGGCCTGGTCGGTAATCGGCAGCATTGACTTGATCGTTCGCGGCGATGGCAGCGGCTTGATTTCAATGACGTGTTGGTTATCGAGGGGTCTCTGCATGGTCCTGCCTTTTCACTTGGGAGCCGCCTTCTTAAAAGTATACTCCGATAATGCCATTCGGCCTTGACACACAAGAAACATAGCCAATTCAGAGAGAAATGTCCACCGAAGTGGGAGCAGAAGGTGGCGGAAGCCTTCCGTGACTTTTCCGTGAGTTGGTTGTGTTTGACAAGCCTTGAATGTCCATGCTACGTAGCGTTCCCTTACTCACGGTACTAGACTGCTTGATTCAATCGATAAACCGGCAATATCATTCATGAACAGCAAGATCGCCAGCCGTCGGGTTCTACGGTTGCTGCAGTCCAGCGTCGCCACCGGCCTTATTCTGCTGTTGCTCGCCATTGCTCCGTTTGCTGTTGCCCAGGATGTGCACCATGAATTAGCCGCGGCTGACCACGATGGGCACGAGCACTCTGACACCGACCTCTGCCAGTGGTTACAGCATCACACGGCTGGCTCGATCGATGTTGATGTTTTCCATCTGAGTGTCTGCGACCTTGTCCGCAATCAGGATCCCCCTGTCGAATCAGTTCTTCTTTCGGTCGATCTCTCGGACGTCGGTCCTTCCCGCGCACCTCCCTGCTCTTAACCACCTGAACTGCTTGCAGTATGCGCTGCTTCGCCGGTGGACGCTGTCCCCGGAACGCTATGTCACGCATCATTCATGTTGTGTTGAGCTGCAGAGGTACCGATGGTGCGTACTATTACTGTTGGTCTACGGATTAGTCTCATAAGCCTTCTTGCTGTGGTGATGTCATGCGTATCAGGCGCATGCGACGCTGTCTTTGCGGCGGACAACGAAACCCGCACGATCACTGGCCTGGTCCAGAGTCAGGATCTCCGTCGGGTGGATCAAGCCATCGTGCAGGTGCGCGATCAGGAAGGCAACGTTGTGACGCAGGGGGTCACGAACCAGGCCGGAGAATTCACCGTGACAGTTCTGGAAGAGGGCACGTATTCTGTCAGCGCGGTTCAGGATACTTATAAGAGCGAATTCGTGGTGGTGAAAGTTGGTATGGAGCGGGCGGCGCCAGTGGCGCTCACCATGTCAGTGACGCAAGATATTGCCTTGGAGATCGTCTCTCCACTGCCTGCGATCCAATACAAGGCATCGAGCGAAACCTATCAGCTCAGTCGCAAGGACATCGAAACCCTGCCCAAGGGGAATAATAACGATGTCTATGAGGTGTTGCTGACGGTTCCTAGCGTGACCTATGGATCGCTGAAGCAGACACACATCCGTCAGGATCATGCGAATCAGCAGTTTAGGATCGATGGCATTCCCATTCCTGACACGGTCAGCGGGTCGTTTGCCGATATTGTTCCCCCGCGGGCCTGGGAGCGGGCCGACATCATCTTGGGCGGGATGGAAGCGCAGTATGGGAATAAGGCGACGGTACTCGTGGATATTACGAGCAAGAGCGGCACGAAACCAGGATTCGGCTCTATGCAAGTCTTTGGCGGATCCAATGAAACTGTGAACCCGTCGTTTGAATATGGAGGCGCGATCGGTGAAAAGTTTCGTTACTACGCCTTGAACAGCTACATCACAACGAACCGCGGCTTGGAACCGCCGACTCTGGGCAATACGAACAACCACAATCAGAGCGAAAAGAACAATACCTATCTGCGTGGCGATTATCAGCACGACAATCGCAACAACTTCAGCTGGATTTATCTCAATTCGGTGGCGAAGTACCAGATCCCGACGATTCCCAACCTCGCGCCTAATCCGGATGTGTTGGCGCTGCTCCCTGCCGGCTTCGCTCCGGGAGCCTCCCAGAACGTCGACCAGTTTCAGAAGGAGAATAATCAATACTCCCAGTTGGTGTGGAGACATGATCTGGATGCCGCGAATTTCTTCAGCCTGGGGTTCTATTTCCGGAGAGGAGAGGCGGACTTTCATACTCCTGCGAACAATGCGTTGGCCTATGCCGACGATGTCAACAGTGCGCAAACGGCCAATCAGAGGCGAACGGCATATACAGGAGGAGGACGGTTGGACCATACCTGGGTTCTCAACAGCCAGCATCTCGTGAAAACAGGGTTTCAGATTAACTACACTAATGCGAACAACACGGCACAAGTTTTCGCGTTCGACACCAGCGGCGGGGCTCCGGCAGGGCCGGTTCTCTCTCTGCAGAGCTCTAACCGGAATATCCAATGGCGAGAAGAGTTCTGGGTGCAGGACCAGTGGAGTCCGAACGATCGGTGGACCTTCAATCTGGGCGTGAGAGCTGACATCATTCAGGGGTTCTACAACGAAGGGCAAGTCAGTCCCCGAGTCGGCGCCACATACAAACACAATCAATCGAACGTGTTCCATGCCTACTATGGTCGACTATTCACCCCGCCGAATGTCGAGCAGATCGCGTTCGTGAATCTTAATACACAGAACACCACTGCCGCTCCGGACGACCCGACCGGCTTTAAGCCTCGGGCGGAGCGGTCACATTATTTCGAAGTCGGGAGTTATCACGCGGTTAGCCGGTATGCCACCTTGCAACTGACGGGCTACTACAAGCTTGATCACTATATGTCGGACGCGGGCCAGTTCGGCTCCACCCCCATGCTCAACTATTTTGCGTTCCAAAACGGGTGGAAACGGGGTATCGATGGGGCGTTGAAGGTGCAATTCACCGATAAGTTAACAGGGCGCGGCAATGTGGGCTGGGGGCAATGCAAGGGATACGGGCTGCAGTCCGGGCAATATCTCCTCGACAGCAAAGAGATCGGCGACATCAATTCACAGGGCGGGGTCTTTTGCGATCACTCGCAGCTCATGACGAGTTCCGCTGTTGTGACGTATCAGCTTCTGGAACGGACAAATGTCACCGGCCAGATGTTGTACGGATATGGCTTGCGAACATCGGTTGACGACGATGCAAAAACGAATTCTTCTCACTCTCCTTCCTATACTGTTTACAATGCTTCGATCACGCATGTGATTCCGTTACCCTGGGACAATCAAAAAATGTTGCTCGGCTTCGACATCATCAATCTGCTCGACCAGCAGTACTTTTATAACACCGGTGAAGGGAGCATCGGTCTGGGGATTGCGCATGCGGGGGCGCCGA
>Ga0113563_10002340_pt1 | contig 11387 bp, 7 predicted proteins | sample Mud3Dept3metaG_FD_80117 | JGI IMG/M metagenome (GOLD analysis project Ga0113563, IMG submission 80117) | Freshwater wetland microbial communities from Ohio, USA, analyzing the effect of biotic and abiotic controls - Mud 3 Core 4 Depth 3... | ecosystem: Environmental > Aquatic > Freshwater >...
AGCCTGGCGCCGCCCTGAGCGGCGTCCTTCGGACAAGCCACGCCTCTACAACGGCAAACCGGCACTGACGCGGGCCGGAATCTCGAAGCGCGCCGCGGCGCTCGTCAAAGACGGCACGTATGTAAACCTTGGCGTCGGCATTCCCACGATGGTTTCAAATTACCTTCAGAGCCGGGATGTGATCCTGCATGCCGAGAACGGCGTGCTCGGATACGGCGAGATGGTGTCGGACGAAGACAAGATCGATCCGGATATCTATAACGCCGCCGGCCAGTTCGTCTCGCTCAAGCCCGGCGCGTCATTCTTCGATAGCGTCACCTCCTTCGAGATGGCGCGAGGCGGCAGAATCGATACGGTGATTCTCGGCGCGTATGAGGTCGATCAGCACGGCAATGTAGCCAACTGGAGCACAACGGATGCGAAGAGAGGCGGCATCGGCGGTGCGATGGACCTGCTCTCAGGCAAGGGCGAGCTGATCATCGTGATGGAGCACGCCGACAGCAAGGGCCGCCCGAAACTGCGGCAGGAATGCACTTATCCGCTCACGGGGAAAGGATGTGTGAGTTACGTGGTTACCGATCTCGCGCTGCTGCATTGGCAGGATGGCCGGTTTGTGCTGCAGGAGGTGGCGCCGGGGTTCACCGCGCGCGAAGTGATGGAACTCACTGAGATGCAGCTCGCCGCCGCGCCGAACGTTGGCGCGATGGATTGACCCCGGTGGCGAAAGTGACGCCGTTGTAGCGCAGACGCCCCGCCTGCTTTGTACGAATGCAGGCGTGGCGCCTGCGCTACGTTTCTGAAACCCGCGATGGGCGGGATCCCGCCTTCGGTCAGCCGACAATCTCCGCTGCCGCGGCGCCAGTCCGCAGGATTCTCGCTCGAACGCCTGGTGCAGTATCTGCGCCGTCTTCGGGCGGGGCGTACGCATCGCGCGTGATGAACTCATACGCCGGCAGCGTCAGGAATTCCGTGTATTCGTCGCGGGTGGTGATTTCCTCGAACAACCGCGCCGCGTCTTCGTACTTGCCGGCACCCCAGCCTTCAGGTCCGAGGAGTTTTCGAACCCGGAGCAGCTCCTCGGCGAGCAGTTGACGGACCAGAGGTTTGGTCACCTTGCGGCCATCGTCCAGCACGCCTTTGGGGCTTCTGATCCACTGCCAGATCTGCGAGCGTGAAATTTCGGCGGTGGCGGCGTCTTCCATCAGGTTGAACACCGGCACGCAACCGTTGCCGGCAAGCCACGCGCCGAGATACTGCACGCCAACGCTGATGTTATTGCGCAGACCTTCTTCGGTAATCGGTGTTTCGGGCTTGAAGTCGAGCAGGTCCCGGGCCGCGACGTTGACGTCGTCCCGCCGCCGGTGGATTTGATTCGGTGCCGGCATGTGCTGGTCGAAAACCGCTTTTGCAATGCCGACCAGGCCGGGGTGCGCGACCCACGTCCCGTCACAGCCGTCGGTTGCTTCACGCAGCTTGTCCAAGCGCACTTTTTCCAGTGCCGCGTCGTTGGCGGCGGGATCGTTCTTGATCGGGATTTGCGCCGCCATGCCGCCCATCGCGAACGTGTTGCGCCGGTGGCAGGTTTTGATCAGCAACAGGGCATACGCACGCAGAAACGGGGCGGTCATCGTCACCCGCGCGCGATCGGCAAGGCAGAATTCCTGCCGCGCGCGGAACTTCTTGATGCAACTGAAAATATAATCCCAGCGCCCGATGTTGAGACCGGCCGAGTGCTCGCGCAGCTCGTAGAGTATTTCGTCCATCTCGAACGCGGCGAGCACGGTTTCGATCAGTGCCGTCGCCTTGATGGTCCCCTGCGGCACACCCAGCGCATCCTGCGCCATCACGAAAATATCGTTCCACAGCCGGGCTTCGAGATGGCTTTCCATCTTCGGCAGGTAAAAGTACGGCCCGCTGTTGGCGGCGAGCAGGGTCTTCGCGTTGTGGAAGAAATACAGCGCGAAGTCGAAGATCGCCGCGGACACGGGCACGCCATCGATTTCGACATGGCGCTCGACGAGGTGCCAGCCGCGCGGCCGCACCAGCAGTGTCGCCGTCGTGTCGTTCAGCTTATATGACTTTCCTTCCGGACTTTGGAACGCGATGGTGCGGCGCACGGCGTCGCGCAGATTGATCTGGCCTTCGATCAGGTTCGTCCAGGTCGGCGTGTTGGAATCTTCGAAGTCGGCCATGAAGACGTTGGCGCCGCAATTCAGCGCATTGATCACCATCTTGCGGTCCGTCGGTCCGGTAATCTCGACGCGACGATCCTGGAGATCGGCCGGATACGGCGCCACCGTCCAGTTCCCGCTTCGGATGTGGGCGGTCTCCGGCAGGAAATCCGGCAGCGTGCCGGCATTGAATTCCGCCTGCCGTTGAACGCGCGCCGCCATGAGTTCGCGGCGGCGCGGTTCAAACCGGCGCGACAGTTCGGCGAGAAATGCCAGCGCCTGCGGTGTGAGGATATCGGCGTACTGCGGCGTGATCCGGCCGAGCACCTCGACTCCGGGCGAAGACGCAACGTTCTGTTTCATCTGAATTACTCCTTGGTCGATGGAAAAGTATTTGGAATTGGCCATGGCATGGCCGGTATCGATGGCGGTTCCACGGTTGTCACGCGCTTTGCGCCCGTGAAAAGGCGGGGAGGCGGTTTTTCCCCAGACGCTCGTCCACCAGCCTCACGATTTCATGCAGCGTGTCGGACTGGAGTCCGCGCAGGCTCGCGATACCGCGAACCAGACTGTCGACCCGCTCGATGTGCGCGGCGCCGCCAAACAGCGCGCGCGCCGCGGAAGACGGCTTGCCCAGGCTCTCGGCGGCCTTGGCGTACTTGTCGAAAGGCACGAGGTCGCCGGACTGCGCGCCCAGCCCCGTGCAGAGATTGGAAACCCAGTTGTAGATCTCGCGGGACAGGCTGACGTTCCCGTGCACCGCTTCTTTGATGGGGATCATGTCGTGCGGCCGGATGCAGCGGTAGTTGCCGGCGATCAACATCGGCCATTTGGCCAGCGGCACGAAAATGGAATCGTGCACCTTGAGTTTCACCGGGATTTCAAGCGCACCGTCGCCGCACTCGAACCGCGCACTCTCGATGTCGGCTTCGAGATTGCGGAGCATGGCGGTCGGCTCCCCCGTATCGAAGCGCGCTGCCTTGAAATTGGTCGGCAAGCCCACCTGCAGTACGTTTTTCGGCTGATCCGGCGGGCGAAACGCCTGGGGATCGGGGCTCGCCAGCGTGGTCAGCGCGGGATCGAAGTCTTCCCAGACCTCCGGATTCGCATAACAATGCTCCAGCGCCTCCGTGGCAAGACCGGGAATGCGTTTGAGGTAAGCCAGGGGCGGCATATTCATGATCGCCAGGCAGGGTTTGCGCGCACGCCCGACACGGCCCATCAATTCCCGCACGCCCGGCGAGCCGAGTTGCGCCTCCTGCATGCCGAGTACTATCAGGTCGTATGGGGCGGGGTCCGCTTCGTCGGGTGTAGTCGCGGCAAGTGCGCCCGGAAGTTCCTGCGAAGCAATTTCGAGCAGCGAGTCGCGGCCCCGGATCGGGAAGCGCACCCGGGTGCCTTCGCGGTTGATCAGCCGCGCGGTGGGCGCCGTGCAGACCAGCGTGACGCGGTGCCCGGCCATCAACAGCTTGGTGCCTAACAAAGAGCCGTAGGCGGCCCCCAGAACGAGAACACGGTATTTCATGTTGAACCTCCGTTCGACACGGGACAGTCACGCAGCTCTGACGGCATGCGCTGAAGTATAGGTGCGTAGATATCTGAAATTTGACAATAGAAACTTCACAGTGTTAATTTCACAAAACTGTCATGACCTCACACGCCCGCAAAAGCCATTTTCTCGGCACCAAGCTGCGCGCCTTGCGCAAACGCAACCGGCTGACCCTGGAAGAGCTGTCTGCACGCTGCACTCAACTGGATGCGCAGTGCGCGCCATCGGTCTCCTACCTGAGCATGATCGAGAGCGGCAAGCGGGTGCCGTCGGAGGATGTACTCAGGCTGCTGTCCTCGTTGTTTCAGCGCGACGCGGGCTGGTTTGCAGACGACAGCCGGGACATCGAAACCGCTGCCGTCGAGCATCGCGCCGGCGGCGCGGCGGGCGTACCGCTGGAACCCGCGTTCCTGTTTTCGAAGGAACTGCTGCAGGCGGCGATTCCCGAGCTGCTGGCACAAACCGGCACCACCGGGCGGCAGTTCGCGCATCTGCTGATCCGCTCGCATCAGGAAATGTCGCGCAATGATTTTCCCGATCTTGAGCGGTTGGCGGAAAGTGTCGGCGAGCGCAGGTTTCCGCTCGGCGCCGACGACCTGCTGCGGCTTTGCAAGCACCACGGTCTGGCTATCCGCTGGTTCGACCGCAAGCCGGTGCTCGCACGCGACAAGGATCGCGAACTGCGTAGCGTGGTGCGTTCGTTTTACGAAGCGCCGCGTACCGTTTACCTGAATCGCGAGTTGCAGGCGAGTCCAGCGCGTCTGAAGTTCGATCTCGCCTCGCACCTGGGTCACAAGGTGCTGCACGAGGGCGACGGACTCAAGTCCGCACATGCGACCGGCGGGGAAATGGGCGGCAGTCCGGAAAGCGGCGCGGGGATCGCCGCCGGCATGAACGCGCAGGATGTGCTGCATGCGTGGCGCGATTTCGAGTGCAGTTTCTTTGCCGGCGCGCTGCTGTGTCCCAAGATTCCGTTCCGGCGCTTTCTTACGCGCGAGTCATACCGGGTCGAAGCCGGGGAAAAAATCGAGCTTACCCCGGCGGCGGTGATGCGCCGCATGACGAAAGTGTCGCCGTATCCCTACTGGCATTTTTTCGACGCCTACCCGCCTGGCTACTTGCGCGCGGTATATCGGGGCAACGGGATACCGCTGCCGTGGGGCAATATGGCGCAAGTCACCGATCCCTGTCCGAACTGGGCCGTATTCCGCATGCTCGACGAGCATCGTGGCGCCGATCGGCGCTCACAGATCTCGGTGATGCGCTACGGCGGGCAGTCCCTGCTCTATTGCTGTCATTCGCGGCGCACCAACGACATGGCGGGCAATCCCCATGTACTGTCGGTCGGCATCGATCTGGTGCCGGCGCTGCGTTCACACAGCGCCGACGCGGAAAAGATCGTCGCAAGCATCACCGATGAATGCCTGCATCACCATGGCGAAGCAAGAATTCCCAAGGCCGCCGTCGAGGCGATCAGTGGCGCGGCCCGGGTGCTGAACATCGCCTGGGTCGAGGACGCGTTGTCGGGTCCCGCACGTGTCATTTGTCCGCGCAGCGCGGATTGTCCGCGAACCGGGCATTGCGGTGGCGCCGACGGGTCGCGTGCGCGTGAAATTACCGATGTGCGCGAGGAGATTATCAGCGAGACCAGGCGCAGACGCTGATACGGCGGCGTCAGGCGAGCAGTTCGCGCAGGCTCCGATTGACTTCGGCGCTGTGATGGCGCGCGGTCTTGCCGCTGGGTGCGAGCGCTTCCTTGTAGAAAAACTCCGGAAGCTCGTCGTCCTTTTCGGTAAAGCCCGCCGCTTTGTTGAACTCCCACTCCATGCGCAGCGTCTCACGCCCCAGCGTCTTCAGGAATGACGCGTCGAGCTGCGTGCCATGCGCGTCGTTGAGCGCCGTCACGATGAGTTCAGCGCTGACGTTCGTCACCGAACGCCCGAAAATGCACAGGCCCAGGGAATCCGCCGCGGCGCACGCCGTCTGAATCTCGAGGCTCGCCGCGACGATTTGCGCGGTCGTCTTGTCCTTGCAGTCGAAAACCGGCAGATTGCCCGTGGTGTGATCGGCGCCCTGTGCGGTGACCATCATCGAAATGCCGGTCAGCTCGACGACGCGGGGATCGTAAGCGCTGATCCCCTGCCGCTTGATGACGGGAACGCGCGCGACCTTGTAGTGCGCGCCGACGCGGGCGGTGCCTTGCGCGAGCAGCCGGCCGCGTTCATTGCCGCGGCGGATGTCCTCGAGCGCCGCCAGCATGAAGCCCACATCGCCGAATGCGCCCTGTTTCGCTTCCATCAGGACACCCAGTGTGGCGCCGACTTCGATGGTATCGATGCCGAGATCGTTGGCGACGCCGTTCACCCGGGCGACGTCGTCCGGGTCAGTCAGGCCGCAGTTGCTGCCGACCAGGCCGAGGGTTTCGTATTCCAGAGGCGACACGATTTCCTTGCCTTTGTCGTCGACGTAAACATTGCTGCATTCGATCAGGCAGCCCGGCATGCAGGCGTGCGAAGTATTCCCGCCGCGGCTGAGGTTGCGCTCACGGATATAGTCGCCGCCGAGCTTGAGCGGTCCCTCTGAAGCTTCCACCAGCCGGCCCGCGCTGAAATTGCGCACCGGCAGCCCGCCGACCCGGTTCATGATATCGGCCATCATCGCCGTGCCGACCCGCTTGAAGGTATCGATTGCCGGCTCCTTGCCAAGCCGCGCGCCGTATTCGCGCACGGCGCCCATCACTTTCTTGCGGTCATGGAAGGTCGGCATCTTGTGCAGGTCGACGACGATGGCCTTGACCTTTTTGCTGCCCATTACCGCACCGACGCCGCCGCGCGCCGCGAGACGCGACGGGCGCCCGTCGGTGTCGGCGATCGAGATGCCGGCCATCAGGCCGAGATACTCGCCGACCGGGCCGCACAGCGCGAAACTGATTTTCTTGCCGTAGCGTTCGAAGAGCAGCGCCGCAGCCTCATTGTTGCCCTTGCCCATGTAAGGCTCAGCGCTGTCGTAGGTGATGGCGCCATCTTTGGTGATGCGGATGACGACCCACTCGTTCGATGCGCCATACAGGGTGAATCCGGCAGTCTCGATCTGGCCGAGCGCAAAACCAAACGTGCCGCCCGCGTTGGCTTCCTTGATGCCGCCCGTCAGCGGGCTTTTGCAGCCGACGCTGAGCCGGTTGGCGTTGGAGAAGTTCGTCCCCGCGAACGGCCCGGCGGAAAAAATCAGCGGATTGTCAGCAGACAGCGGATCGACCGTCGCCGCCCCGAGCTTGAGCAGCGTCTTGGCGATGAAGTTCCGGCCGGCGCGGATAATCGCCTCGCCATTGAATTCCTCGGTCCTGACCGAGCGATCCGTGAGATTGATGTGCAGATATTTGCGCATGTCGACGCCACCTTTTGAAAAATCATGGTCACAATTCTACTCTTTTTGGCCGGCGCCTCATGGCGGGCAGCTGCCTGCCAACTCAGGGGCGCTTCGATTTCAGTTCGCGGCGCGTCACTTCCTGCCGGATTTCGCGCAGCCAGGCTTTGACTTTGGCCGCATTTTCACTGCCCATTCGAATCATGATTTTCTGGCCGGCCGAGCGCGCTTCAAGAGCGGAATCCGCATATTCGTACATGACCTTGGGCTGAGTCAGCTTGATAGCTCCCTTGATGTCGGGCGCGGCCAGCAGATCGTCGAGCGTTTCGACCAGGCGGTCGTTGAAATAGCCTTTCGGATATCCCAATTCTTCATAGGCCCGCTGGAATAACGGATAGAAGCGGACATAAACGTCGATGAGTTTCGTGGCATTGACCGCCTGCGCAACCCTCACGTACGCGGCATAGCGCGCCGCATTGCCGGGGCCGATGACCGTGTTGTCCCCCGTGCCCAGCCGGGCGAAAGGCGGCGGGACCGGTTTGACCGGCATCATGCGCATGGGCGCCTTCTTGCGCGGCAGATTGTCGACGGTGGCGACAATGCGGCGGATCATCAGGTCGGGATAAAAAAACTGCGTCAACGATTTCTTGTCCAGCAGCCCGGCCAGCGCCTCCCACATCGCGGCGTCGCTTTCGCCGAGCGCGGGCAGGGGTTGCGCCGGGCCGGTGTCCAGAGGGTAGCGTATCGCCGGCTCCGCGCTGACCGGGGGCGCTGGCGCCGCGGCTTTCGACGGTTGCGGTGGCACGGGCTGACGCAGGCCCTGCTGCCAGTAGTAGTAAGCGGCGGCACCGCTTCCCAGGATAACGACAAGCAACACCCACCAGGCAGTTCGTTGCATAGTCAGGGTCCTCCTCGCAGGGGTCGGAGCGGTTTTTCCTCAGATGAGTTTCACCAGCTGCTTGCCGAAGTCTTGCCCGTTGAGCAGGCCGATGAACGCCCTGGGGATGTCGGACTCACCGATACGATGACGTAGTGAACCCTCAATCGGCTGGCCGGTCAAGGGCGCGCGCAATTCGCTCGTGCCGGGCGAGGGGGCCGGCCCCGGTTTCTACCTTGCGTTTTTGAGGAACGCGATGGCCTGCGCCAGTTCAGAAAGCTGCAGGCCGATCGCGCTTGCGGGTTACTGCAAATTACCGCGGCGGTCGTCGTTACGGTTGCCGTAATCACCGGTGGCATTGATATCGGCCGAACGGACCGGATCCCTGTCGCGATAGGTATCACGGCCCGCGTCGGCCGCGCGGTCATCGGGGATGATGCCGACGCCGACTTTGATCGTGCTGCCCGGGTTGTAGGGCAGCATGACGTTCACGTCGCGCCCGTTATAACGGTAGACGACGTTGTAGCCGTTGACAATTTCACGCGTGGATTCGACGGTCCGGCAGCGCTGTGCTGATTGCGCGCCTACGCGGTTGCCCACCGCCGAGCCAGCGACCGCGCCGCCGGCCGCGCCAACGATGGTGGCAGCGGTCTGGCCGCGCCCCTGGCCGACCTGGTGGCCGAGCAAGCCGCCGACGATGCCGCCGATGATCGGGGCCACTATGCTGCTGCTCTTCTGTGGCGCGGGCGCGGTGTTGCATTCCTGACGCGGTTCCGACACGCGTTCGATGATCGGGGTCGACGAAACCACCTGCGCGGTATCGACAAAGTCACTGGCTGCGTAGGCGCTGCCGCCGATCAGGGCCACTGACATTGCAATTATTGATTTGCGTTTCATAATCGACTCCTTGGGTGAATATGGAGCCTATTAGACGCCGCCCGAAGCAACATTGATTACTGTTCTTACAAACCGTTACATCTCCGCCGCAGGCACGGAGCTCCGGGCGCGCTATCGATCCATGGGATGGACGAAGGCGGTTTTGCCTCAGATCAGCTTCACCAGCTGCTTGCCGAAGTTTTGCCCGTTGAGCAGGCCGATGAATGCCTTGGGGGCGTTCTCAAGCCCGATTGCGATGCTTTCGCGGTACTTGAGTTTGCCTTCGTGAACGAGGGCGCCGAGTTCTTTCAGCGCAGTCTTCCAGAGATCGAGATGGTCCGAGCAGATGAACCCGCGAAGCTGGATGCGGTTGACGAGGAAGGACCGGAAGTTGCGCACCGTCAGTGCGTCCGGATCGTTGTAGCCGGAGATCTGGCCGCACAGCGCAATCCGCGAGAACGCATTCATATGCAGCAGCACTGCGTCGAGCACCGGACCGCCGACGTTGTCGAAATAGACGTCGATGCCTTTGGGGCACGCTGCTGCGAGGCCGGCATCGAGATTGCCCGCCTTGTAGTCGACGCACGCATCGAACCCGAGTTCGTTCACGACGTAATCGCACTTCGCGCGGCCGCCGGCGATGCCCACCGCCCTGCAGCCTTGCAGTTTCGCGAGCTGGCCGACCGCGCTGCCGACCGCGCCGCTCGCCGCTGAAACGACCACGGTCTCGCCCGCCTTGGGCCGGCCGTGTTCGTTGAGACCGATCCATGCGGTGACACCCGGCATGCCGACGGCACCGAGATAGGCCGAGAGCGGCACGTAAGCGGGATCGACCTTGCGCACGCCACCGCCATTGCTCGTGCCGTAGAGTTGCCACCCCGTGCGAGTTTCGACGAAGTCGCCGGCCCGGTACTTGTCGTGGCGCGATTCGATCACCTCGCCGACCGCGGTGCCGACCATCACGTCACCGACCGCTGCCTTCGCCGCATAGGACTTGGAGTCGTCCATCCGCCCCCGCATGTACGGGTCGAGCGAAAGGTAATGCGCGCGGACGACGAACTCGCCTTCGCCCGCCCTGGGGATGTCGGACTCGACAATACGGAAATGACTCTCTTCCACGCGGCCGCTCGGGCGGGCCGCCAGCAGGACTTGCATGTTTTTCACGGTTAATCCTTATTTGAAACGCGCGCTCAGGAACTGCACGACAGCGCCGAGCATCCAGGTTTATGGCGCGCCCATTCGGGGCGCCGTTCCGCAAGCTCATCGTGTTCGGGTTGTTCGTCGTAAGGGCGCTGCAATACCGCCATCAGGCGCTCCGCAGGCGATGCATCGCCTTGCTCCAGTGCGTCGATAGCCTGCTGCGCAAGGTAGTTGCGCAGCACATATTTCGGATTGGCGCGGTTCATGCGTTCGCCGCGTTCGGGCGCGGGCACGGCATCGCGCCGCACCCGCGCAATGTAGCGGCGCAGCCAGCCGGCCAGACGGCTGCATTGCGCCGGCGCGAACGCATCCTCCGCATAGAACGCACGGCGCAACGGCTCGATGAGCGCATTGTCGCTTGCCGTGTCGGCGTCGCTTCCTACGGGTACCGCGATCAGCAGGCGGAAAAACAAAGTGAAATCGGTCTCGACTTCCTGCAGCAAGCCGAACAGCTCGCCAGTCAATGCGTCATCGCCCGGCTGATCGAGCGCGACGATGCCCAGCTTTTGGGCCAGCGCGTGTTGCCACGCACGCTCGTATGTCGCGGCAAAAACCGCGAGCCCCTGTTCCAGCGGCGCCTTGTCTTCGAGCAGCGGATAGAGCGCATTGGCAAGCTGCACGAGGTTCCAATGCGCGATCTGCGGTTGATTGCCGTAGCAGTAGCGCCGCCCCTGCGCGTCGGTGGTGTTGGGCGTCCACTGCGGATCGTAGCCTTCGAGCCAGCCGTACGGGCCGTAGTCGATGGTGAGCCCCAGTATCGACATGTTGTCAGTGTTCATCACGCCGTGCACGAAACCCACGCGCATCCAGTCGGTGACGAGCATTGCGGTGCGGCGGCAGATTTCTTCGAACCAACGCGCATAAGTTGCAGGCGAGGGCGCTCCCAGTTCCGGGAAATGCTTCCCGATCACGTAGTCGGCGAGGCGCTTGAGCGCATCCAGTTCTCCATGCGCGGCGAGAATCTGGAAGTTGCCGAAGCGCACGAACGATTGCGCGACGCGGCACACGACTGCACCGGGCTCCTCTTGCGGATTGCCGTCGTAGAACATGTCCCGTACCACCGCTTTGCCGGTTGCCACAAGGCTCAGTGCCCGCGTGGTCGGCACGCCGAGATGATGCATGGCCTCGCTGCACAGAAACTCGCGCACCGAGGAGCGCAGCACCGCGCGACCATCGGCCGTGCGCGAATATGGTGTTCTGCCCGCGCCCTTGAGCTGCAATTCATGGCGCGCGCCGTCTGCGCTCACCACTTCGGCAAGCGTGATGGCACGTCCGTCGCCGAGTTGTCCCGCCCAGCGTCCGAACTGGTGTCCGCCGTAGCGCGCTGCATAGGGCTGCATGCCGGAAAGCA
>Ga0113563_10002341_pt1 | contig 11382 bp, 15 predicted proteins | sample Mud3Dept3metaG_FD_80117 | JGI IMG/M metagenome (GOLD analysis project Ga0113563, IMG submission 80117) | Freshwater wetland microbial communities from Ohio, USA, analyzing the effect of biotic and abiotic controls - Mud 3 Core 4 Depth 3... | ecosystem: Environmental > Aquatic > Freshwater >...
ACGGCGCAGCTTGTCATGGACGACCATGGTGGCTTATCAGGATCGTTGCGCCCCTACAACTGGCGTGTCCACATATAATCTTTCGCACAGCCCCGGTCCGGTCCGAAAGGAGATAGGACTTATGGCTATTATTGAAGACCCCGAGGAGATTGAGAAGATCACCTTGCACCAGATGGTCGATTTCAGGGACCGGCAAATCCTGGAAATCGGCTGCGGCAATGGGCGGCTAACCTGGCGCTACGCCGATCAATCCGCCCATGTCACAGCCATTGATCCGGACGAAGAGGAAATCAAGAACGCCCGAGCGACCTTGCCAGACCGATTGAAGGATCGGGTAAGCTTCGCCGCAACGAAGATCGATGACTTTGCCCGGTCCGCCGGCGATAGAAGCTTCGATATCGCCCTTTTCGCCTGGTCACTCTGATGAATTGAAGCCGAGGGCATGGTTCATGCCCTGAAGCTGGTGCACCAGATGCTGCGACCCAATGGACGGTTGATTGAGGTCCATGATCTTCCAGTCCCCCATCGCATCGAGGTTCATTCACAAGGCTCTACCTCAAAGCCGGTTGGTTGGTGGATGGCGAGGATTACAAGAGCGAGCGTCTGGCACTGAATGCAATCACTCAGGTTGTTTCTGAGGGTCTGTTTTTGCTTGAAGACGAGCAAGATTTTGATTTCAATGTGTATGCGGACGACCTCCCAGAACTTCGGATGTGGTTGGCAGATGGGTGGAAGTCAGCAGTACTCCCTGAAAGAACCCTCCAGCGGTTAGAAGACCTGTTAACAGAGGCTCCTCAGAGCGCCAGGATTGTGCTCAAAGTACAAACCAGGATGATCTGCCTGAGCGTGGCATGATTCAGATGAATAACCACTTGACAAAACAGAACATATGTACTATTATTCACACAGGTTACATCATTCCATCTACAAACAGGTTCCCGTAAGCCGGTGAGGCAGGGCAACCTTCTATCTCAAATTTCTAACCTCAGATGATCCGGGAGGGAAAAAGATGATAAACCAGTGCGAGATCATCGACCAACCTGCTCAGCCTACACTGAGCATCCGCACCAGGGTTACCGTGCAAGATCTGCCGCAGCTGCTGGGGAAGGGCTACGGCGCCATCATACAATACCTGGAGGAATTGGGAGTATACCCGGCGGGACACCCATTTGTAATCTATTACAACCTGGACATGCAAAACCTGGATGTCGAGCTGGGCTTTCCGGTACCCCAACCGCTGCCGGGAAAGGGCGAGGTCCACGCTGCCCGCATGGAGGCCGGCAAGGTGGCAACCTGTCTGTACACCGGCCCTTATGAGGATTGTGGCCCAGCCTACGATGAGCTGGCCCAATACGTCAAAGATCAGGGGTATGAAGGCACCGGCGAGGCAATCGAGTACTACCTCAACGATCCCAGCCAACCGCCCTACGAAGAACCACAGACCCGGATCGTATTGCGCTTGAAAAGCAATTGAGATCTGGGTTGGGCGAGACCCAGATATAATATGGGGCTGTCCTCTTTGGAGGACAGCCCCATATTTGTGATTGGATTGGTTGACTCTTGCTGTTACACTCCATATAATGAGTGCATCACGGCCATCTTCCACGAGGGGTCCAATCTATGACCTATAAAAACTATTTGATCGACATGGACGGGGTGCTGGTGCGCGGCGCCAGCCCGATCCCGGGTGCAGAAAAGTTTATCGAGCGCCTGGCTACCTGCGGCTGCAAATACCTGATCCTGACCAACAACCCGCTCTACACTCCGGGAGACCTGGCTCACCGCTTGCGAACCGCCGGGCTGGAAATCCCGGAGACGCACATCTTTACCTCCGCCATGGCGACGGCGCAGTTTATCGCCCGCCAGAAGCCAAGGGGCAAAGCCTTTGTGATCGGCGAGAGCGGTTTGACCTCCGCCATTCACAGCGAGGGGTACGTGATCACCGACATCCAGCCAGATTATGTGGTCCTGGGCGAGACCTTCGCCTACAACCTGGAGCTGATCACCAGGGCGATCCGCCTGATCTCGGCTGGGGCAAAGTTCATTGCCACCAATCCTGACCCATCCGGACCTTCGGAGAGCGGTCTGGTGCCAGCCTGTGGAGCTATGGCAGCGCTGATCGAAAAAGCCAGCGGGGTGGCACCATTTTTCATCGGCAAGCCCAACCCACTGATGATGCGCATGGCGCTCAATTATTTGGACGCACATTCGGAGAACACCGTCATGGTCGGTGACCGTATGGACACGGACATTATCAGTGGGGTACTGACCGGGATGGAAACCATACTGGTGCTGACCGGCGTGACCCAACGAAGTGAGATCGAACGTTACCCCTACCAACCCACGTATATCTATGAGGCAGTGAAGGATATCGAGCCGTGTAAGCAAAGGAGGAAAAATGACTGAGGAAAAAGTCCGTACAGAGGAATTTCAGGTCGACGGAGACCAGCTCATCTCAAAAATTAAAGAATTGTTGCACGAGGGGAATATTCGCAGGATCTCCATCCGTAACGAGGAGGGTCGCACCCTGCTCGACCTGCCGCTGACTGTAGGCGTGGTGGGAGCCTTGCTCCTGCCGCAGCTGGCAGCCATCGGCGCCATTGCTGCCCTGCTGACCAATGCCACGATCGTCATTGAGAAAGTGGATGACCAAGGCAGTATATGACATCCGTCATCATCCCAGAAACCATCCATGTGGACGACCTGCCCGGGATCTGGTCACCGGTGCAGTGGGAGCTGAGTGAAGAGGAGCGCGTCGCCGAGCTTGAGCAACAGGCGAATGCCAGCCTGATCTGGACGGTGGACGTGCCCGAGGCCATCCTGCGCCTGCTGCTCGAGGAGACCGCCATCGAACGTGCCTATGAACCACCAGCCGGCTTCGATGCGGAGCAGCAGGGGGAATGGGACGAGAGCCTGGTCACTTTCACCTTCAAGCGGCGCGTCCGCCTGGAAGCAGAAGAGCGCACGCCGGACTCGCTGTCGGTGATCTACAAGCTTGATGGAGCAGGCTACTGGCAGATCGAAATCACCCCCGAGCGCGTGATTATCGAGCGCATCTGAGGCGACCATGGAACCGATGCGGATATCGTCAGGTATGTGATCTGCCAGCTAGTGGGAAGGATTTAATTCGCCGGCTGTTCCATAATCCCTATGCAGTTGAATCCAACCAATTCGAAGACGTTTCATGTCAAGATCATGCTTTTGGTCGTAGCGATCACCTGCACCGGTTTCGGCTTGAGGGTTTACCGCCTGGGAGAGAATAGCCTGTGGAACGACGAATCCGGACAAGCATTGGCCGCCCTCACGCCTAGCATTTCCGAGACACTGCAGTACAGCCGGGGGCACACCATGGCAATGCCCCTGGATTATCTGGTCTCCAGGGTGTCCATTCACATCAGCTCATCAGAATTTGTCCTGCGCCTGCCATCGGTCCTCTGGGGGACTCTGGCGATCCTCTCAATCTTCGTCCTTGCCCGCCGGTTATCCGGTTTGCAAACCGCCATCGTGGCGACGCTGCTTCTCAGCTTATCTCCGTGGCACATCCGCTACGCTCAGGAGATGCGGTTTTATGCAGCACTGGGTTTCTTCTACCTACTCGCCAATATTGCGCTGCTAAAAGCCATTCGGCAGCCCAGCCGGGTGAACTGGGCCGAGTTTGTTCTGGTTACGCTGGTGGGCTCTTACTTTCATCTCTATGTTGCCTTGGTCGTGATCAACGGTTTTATTTGCTGGCTGTTCATGAAGAGTGGGGCACCCGCGCGCCGGAAGCTATTTGCCCACCTGAGCGTCTGCAGCCTGATCCTTGCCGCGCTCATCGCACCCGGTTACTGGTATTTTGGAGGTCACCAGACTTTCCAGTACAATCTTCTTGAATACGGCGGTTCGCTTTCATCCATCCTACTGGAAGGGATTGGTTGGCTCTCCTTCCCTTACACGTCCACGACCCCTGCATTCGGGGCGTGGGAAGCATTCAACGTCGTTTTTGCCACAGTGGGTATCCTCGTCCTTGCGAGGCGCCGGAAGGCGAATGGCGAGCTGGTTGGCATACTCCTGGGTGTGTTGCTCAACATTGGCTTGATCCTCCTGGCAGATTACATCAAAGGATATTGGTTTTTGTCCAGACAGTTGATCCATCTGGCGCCTTTTGCGATCATCGTTTCAGCAATTGGAATCGTTGAGACTGCCATTACCATTTCAAACCTGCCTCTCCACCCTCATCGTGCCCGCTCAGCCAGTACCATATTCCTGCTGACATCTATCCTGGCAATCTGCCTGACATCCAGCCAGCGCATCTCCCAATACTACGCCTTCCCCAAAAGCCAGGCTAAACAAATTGTGGCTGCCTTTTTGGAGACACAACACGGGCAGGAACCGCTCTTTGTGATCCCTGGCTATGAGGAAAAAATATATCGATACTACATGATCCAGGATGGACAACCAGACAGCACTATCCAGCGAGTCATTCCAACAGACTGGCAGGCATTGCCGCAGGTGATCTCCACGAACCCTGTACGCGCCTACCTGGCAGTCCAAGGAATGGAGGCGATCGAACGGACCAGCATGCTCCGGAATTTGGGGTTTGAGCAGATCTGGTCCCCGCAAACGATCTGGTACGGGACACATACACTTTGGGTGAAGAAATAGAAAGTCTAGAAGTCATCTCAAAAATGGTTGTTTGGTGTGTGTACGGCGGCTTCGCCGCCGTACACACACCAGGCCCACTTGTTTTTGAGATAGCCTCTAAAATCTTCTTTCGCACAAATCAGCAAGAGGGTAAAATAGTTATCATCAGCGTCTTAGACTTGTAAGCGAAAAATCATTCACTACATTGGACAATCCAATCAACTGGAGAAACAATGCTGCCCGAACAAATCAAAAACTACCGAGAACTCGTTACACTGAAAGATGGTGCCGATATCCTGCTGCGCCCGATGATCCCCGAGGATGAGGCAGCCATGATTGAAGTCTTCTCCCAGGTCAGCGACGAGGATATTCGCTATTTGCGGGATGATTTACGCGACCCGTCCGTGATCCAGCACTGGTGCCGCACCTTGGAATACACCAAAGTGTTGCCTATACTGGCTCTAATGAGAGACCATATCGTAGGGCAGGCTACTTTACACTTCCGGAAAGGCAACCGCCGGCACATCGCTGAAGTGCGTATCTACCTGAGCGCAGAGGTACGCGAACGTGGTCTGGGCACCAAGATGATCAAGACAATGATCGATCTGGCGCGCAAGCAAGGAGTGCTCATCCTGGTAGCTGAGATCGTCGTCGACCAGAATCAGGTCATTAAAGCCTTTCAGAACCTGGGTTTTAGACCGGCCTGTACTTATGAGGACTTTTTCATGAGCCAGGATGGTGAGCTGCACGACTCGGTCGTCCTGACCCTGAATTTACGTCCAAAAACGTATGAATTTTAAGGGGTAGGGAATTGTTGGTATAATCACGCCGTGGTCAGGAGTAAGTCCCCGGAGGACCTTTCTGTTGAAGAGTTGCGCTGGCTGCTGGTAGAGAAGCGCCGCGTCACGCGCCAACAGCGACTGGAGCGTTACCGCCGTACGGGGCGGGCGCTGGTCATCGCCCCAGACGTAGATAACTCCCTGGAGGGGATGCATACCGGCACACCGGAGGACACATACGGTGACAGCCAGGCGCAGGCACCTCGTTCACCCCGCCGGCGCATCCTGGATGCCTTCCTGCTGGTGGTGGAAGTCAGCGCAGTGGTAGGCTTCCTGTTTGTGCTGTTCAACGGGCTGAGCCTGATTCGCGACTTAAATAAAGAAGTAGCATCGGCTCTGGAGCAGCCAACGCTCACGCCCACGCCATTGATCATGGCGATCGTGCTGCCCTCCGGGCACACCCCCCCGACTACCCAGGGAGGGGCACGTCCAAATGAGGCGGAGATCCCAGAGCACCTGCGACCACTGGTGCAATCACTGGCAAACATTCCGGTGCCCACACCTGGGCTGGAGCAAGCCATCCGCATCCAGATCCCAGCCATCAACGTGGACGCTCCGGTCGTGCTGGGCGACGGCTGGGAACAATTGAAGAAGGGGGTGGGGCAGCACATCCCGTCTGCCGATCCAGGCAAAGATGGCAATATGGTGCTCTCCGCCCACAATGATATCTTTGGCGAGATTTTCCGCGATCTGGATAAGCTGAAAAACGGTGACGAAATCACCGTCTTCACGAACCAGCGCGCGTACACCTACATCGTGGTACAGAGCCAGATCGTCGAGCCCACCTTCGTAGAAGTGATGGCAGCCACAAAAGAACCCACGGTGACGCTGATCTCGTGCTATCCATATCTGGTAGATGACCAGCGCATCGTTATCACAGCCCAATTGAAGGGCAGCAGTTAGGAGAAAGAATGAGTAAAAAGAGCAGATATTCCTCAAAACGGCAGACGCGCGCCACATCAGCTCCATCCAGTGCAGTCGCCAGCAGCACGACCGGTGGGCCGCGTCCCTTTGAGCGCGAGTTTAATCCGGATTATTCCCCGGTCATCAAAGACCTCAAGCGCATCGGCACGCTGGCCGGTACGTTTTTTGTTATCTTGATTGCCCTGTCTTTCTTCTTGAAATAAAACAAGACGGATAAGGATTTCAAAATTATTTTAGTATAAAATGGGGATATGCAAGAGCTTCGGTCGCGTTGGTCGCCACAAGCCAAGCTGACCATCAGCCTGCTCATCATCGCCTTCTTCATCTATCTGCTATCGCGCTTCAGTGCCATCCTGGCACCGATGGTCCTGGCGGTCATCCTGGCTTACGTTCTTTCGCCGCTGGTTAGCCTGATTCAAAACCGCCTGGGGTTGCGCCGCGCTCTGGCTACTCTGATCATTTACATCCTCTTGCTGGCGGTGATCGTCACACTGCCCGCCATCCTTGTGCCGCCTTTGGCAGACCAGTTCACCGGATTGAACCTGGATATCCAGCGCATCTTGCTAGCCGTCGAAGACTTGCTCGGACATCGCTACCTGATTGCCGGTCAGGTAGTTAACGTGGATGAGCTAATCCAACAGGCAACCGGCTCCCTGCAAGGACTTTTTGAACCCATCTTTGGGCAGACGATAACCCTGGCAGTCGAGGTCATCTCGTCTGTGGTGTGGGTCATTTTTATTCTGGTGGTCTCTTTCTACCTGATAAAAGATGGTGCCTCTCTGCGCAAATGGTTCGAATCGATTGTGCCGCCCGACTACCAGAGCGATTACATCCGCCTACGGGATGGGATCAACCACATCTGGGGAGCGTTTTTCCGCGGCCAACTGGTGCTGGCACTGGTTGTATCCGTCATCTTTACCATCGCCGGATTGATCCTGGGGCTGCCTTTTGCCCTGGCGATGGGCGTTTTCGCCGGTTTGTTGGAATTCCTGCCCAGCATTGGTCACGGGATCTGGCTGATAGTGGCCGCCTTGCTGTGCCTGTTTGGAGGCTCCACCTGGATACCATTGCCCAACTGGGCTTTCATGCTGATCGTGGTTTGCCTTCACCTGGGTTACCAGCAATTCGACCTGAACTACCTGATCCCGCGCATCATCGGTCGCAGCGTTCACCTGCCACCTCTGGTAGTCATCCTGGGGATTGTGACCGGCGCGGTGCTGGCTGGTGTGCTGGGAGTTCTCCTGGCCGCACCTACCATCGCATCGGCACGCGTGATCGGGCGCTACGTCTATGCCAATCTGTTTGACCTGGAGCCGTTCACCGGTCACGCTGCGCCGCCTCTACCGCCGCCTAATCCACGCTGGTGGCGGGTTCGCCCACCCTCAACTCATCCAACCGGAATCGAGCAGGAAACCAAGGATTTATGAGCGAAATCATGCCTGAACGCCCTTCACCCAAGTGGGGTGCGACAACTAAAATGGTCGTCGGTCTGACCTTCATCGCCGTAATCGCTGCCCTGGTGATTCAATTTCGCGGTATCATCGGACCCCTCCTGCTGGCATTCATCCTCACGTTTTTGTTACATCCCGTGGCCGGGGCACTCAGTCGTGTCAGCCACCTCTCCTGGCGAGCTTCGGTCAACCTGATCTTCTTGCTTGTGGTAGTGATTTATCTGGGCACAATTACGCTCACCGGTCTGACGGTTGTACAGCAGCTACAAAGCCTGATCAATTTTGTGCGCAACGCGGTAACCGACCTGCCCAACCTGGCAGAGAACCTCTCCACGCAGGTTTATAAGATCGGTCCTTTTGAATTCAGCCTGGCACAGTTTGACCTGGAAGCTCTCAGTCAGCAGTTGATCTCCATCGTCCAGCCTTTGTTGGGCCGGATGGGCAGCCTGATCTCCTCCTTTGCCACCAGCGCGGCCAGTGTGCTGGCGTGGAGCATGTTTGTGTTGCTGATTACGTACTTCATCCTGGCGGATGCAGGTGGTTTGCAAGGTCGGCTGGTTCGTATTGAAATTCCCGGCTACGAGGCAGACATCCGCCGCCTGATCCTTGAGCTACGCAGGATCTGGAATGCCTATCTGCGCGGCCAGCTGATCATCATCTTACTGGTGATCATCGCCTACACCATCCTGATGCTCATCCTGGGTGTGCACTTCGCCCTCGGAATAGCCATCCTCTCCGGGCTGGCACGCTTTGTCCCCTACGTGGGCCCGCTGACGACTGCGGTGGTAACCTTCCTGGTAGCACTTTTCCAGGGGGACAATTACTTCGGCTTGCTGCCGTACCAGTATGCAATCCTGGTAGTCGCCCTGGCGTTTACACTTGACCAAGTCTTCGATAACATCGTCCAGCCGCGCATCCTGGGGGAGGCGCTGGGGATTCACCCGGCAGCCGTGCTGGTGGCTGCCATCATCGCCGCCAACCTGCTCGGCATCATCGGGCTGGTGCTAACCGCGCCTGTGCTGGCTACGCTGCGGCTGCTGACCCTTTACCTGGCTCGCAAGCTGTTCGACCTGGACATCTGGCCCGAGCCAGTATCTCGCCCGGTGGTGACTTCATATGAACTGCCACTGGTGCGTTGGCTCAGGCGATTGCGCGCCTGGGGGCGAATGGTTCTTAAAAGATCAGGCGGGCGTTGAACGCCCGCCTGATCTTTTATCAACTTGATTTTAGAAATGTGTAGGTCCATAGAGCTGTTCTTTGAGATCGATGACCTGCTTTCGCAAGCGGTCATCCTCTTCGAGCAGCTCGGCGATCTTTTCACAACCATACATGACCGTCGTGTGATCACGCCCGCCCAGGGTCTCGCCAATCTGTGGCAATGAGATGTTGGCTTCCTCTCTCAGTAGGTACATGGCGATCTGGCGGGGCAGTGCCACCTCCCGCGATCGATCACGGCTGAGCATGCGCTCCACCCCCACACCGAAGGCATCGGCAACTTTACGCACCACCTCGGTTGGCTGCACCTCACTGTGGCGCGGCAACAAGTCGGTGAGCACCGACTCAGCAAGCTGGGCAGTCATGGGCATACCGCTCAGGCTGGCGAAGGCTGCGATTCGGGTCAAGGCACCCTCCAGCTCGCGAATGTTTGACTGCACGCGGCGGGCAATCAACTCTAGGATATCGCTGTGCATGCGATAGCCTGCCCGCTCAGCCTTGGAGCGCAGGATTGCCAGGCGCGTCTCGTAATCCGGCGGCTGGATATCGGCAATCAACCCCCATTCAAACCGCGAGCGCAGGCGCTCCTCGAGCGTAACCATGGCTTTGGGAGGCCGGTCAGAGGACAGCACAAGCTGTTTATCCTGCCCGTGCAAAGCATTGAAAGTGTGGAAAAACTCTTCTTGGGTAGATTCTTTACCAGCTATAAATTGAATGTCGTCGATGAGCAGGACATCAGGACGGCGATATTTTTCACGAAAGGCCTGGGTGGTATGGGTGCGGATGGCATTGATCAGGTCGTTGGTGAACTCCTCAGACGACACATATAACACGTGCATATCACGTTGAGCGCACATACGACCAATCGCGTGCAGCAGGTGGGTTTTCCCCAACCCCACGCCCCCATAGAGGAATAGAGGATTATATGCGCTACCCGGGTTTTCCGCCGCTGCCAGGCTGGCGGCGTGCGCCAATCGATTGCTTTGACCCACCACAAAATTTTCAAATGAATAACGTGTGACAAATACCGATCCAGGATGGTGACCATTGGGGGAGTGGCTCTCAGCAATGGGCGGCTCAGCTTCATTTCCGACCAACTGTTCGGTGATGGGCTCGATGAGCTCCCCTTCGGGTTGCCAGACGACAAAACGCACTTCCACGCTGCGATTCATCATACCCGTCAGCATACGCTTAACGGTGCTGGCCAGTCGGCTCTCCAACCAATCACGAGCATAGGCATTGGCGATCCCGATTATAAAACTACCATCTTCGTAAGAGATCATCTCAGCATCGCGCACCCATGTATTGAAGGCGGCTTTGGGCATATCCACTTGTAATTGACCGATAGTGGCTTGCCAGGCCTGATCTGCATTCATACTGCCTTCCTCCTCACATAAAAATTTGCAATATAAAGCCAAGCCCCTATACCATCCAGGAAGGGGAGGTCGATCGCACGTATTTTGATCGGTGATTTACCACCTAATGGTCCAGGAAAATACCCCCAAACACAGCCAAGTACATTCTATCAGAAAGTGACCCCGCCTTGCAATACGGTAAACCTACGGCAACCTAAAAAAAAGGGAAACTTTAAGGTTCACGAACCTTAAATCATCACAGCGTTATACATCAATTATTGCAAAATTCTGGTTTTATGTCATAGCCCACAGATAGGGGTCTCCTATAATGCCAGCCCCACATGTGCCCTGCCTTTTGTCCAGACATCTCATATTTTCTTACTGATCATCCCTAATCTTAAAGAATTTACGGCATAGAAATTGCACTTTACATACCTGGGTTTTATCCACTTCGCGTGCTTCACAACGATAGGATTTGGAAAAACACTTATGCGCCTCCTATGCAATGTTAACGTGATTCTTGCACTAAAGATGTATTCTTGATAACGGGAAGTTGCCTGGATAAAATGTCCTGGCAAGGATTTTACCATCAACAGAAACTACGAACACAGTTCGAAGAGGAGAGCTATCTATGAGCAAAATTATTGGTATCGACCTGGGTACGACTAACAGCGTGGTTGCCGTGATGGAAGGCGGGGAACCTACCGTGATCACCACTGCAGAGGGCTCGCGCTTACTGCCCTCAGTGGTGGCATTCAACAAGAATGGCGAGCGCATGGTGGGGCAAGTCGCCAAACGGCAGGCTGTGGTCAATCCGGATAATACCGTCTACTCAATCAAACGATTTATGGGCCGGCACTATGATGAGGTGGAGACCGAGAGAAAGATGGTTTCCTACAATGTAGTGAAGGGTCCCGCCGGGGATGCTTTCGTTTAATTCCCTGCGACCAACCGAGAGTACAGCCCGCAGGAAAT
>Ga0113563_10002342_pt1 | contig 11380 bp, 9 predicted proteins | sample Mud3Dept3metaG_FD_80117 | JGI IMG/M metagenome (GOLD analysis project Ga0113563, IMG submission 80117) | Freshwater wetland microbial communities from Ohio, USA, analyzing the effect of biotic and abiotic controls - Mud 3 Core 4 Depth 3... | ecosystem: Environmental > Aquatic > Freshwater >...
AGCATCTGCAACAGCTGATTCAACGGGGGAAGTATACACAGCGAACTCCTGTGACCGGGTAAGGTGAATGCTGATAAATAGGTCCGCCGATTTCTGGTTTGCGAACATCGCCCTTTCGGTAAGGGACAGGAACTGGTCTGCCTTCCTTGTGAGAAATGCAGTCCTGTTCCTTTTTGACAGTGAAGCTTCCATGGCGCGCGCCAAGGAAAGGGTGGCTTCCTTTTCCCTGAGCTCGCCGGAAAGGATTCCCAAATCATATCCCCCATGTCCGGGATCAATCACTATCCGGATGTTGGGAATGAGGGATGAAATAGCACCCTCAATTACTCCGGGTTTAGTTCCTTCCTCTTTCGTAAGCTGAACAATGTCTATGGAAAGACGCGGGGGCAACGTGAGCTGGAGTATTTTCGTTTTAAAGGGATAACTGAGATTTATCACATAAGTTCTGCCCTTCAGGGAGGCGTCCATTTCTAACGCTCCCTGAACTTTAAGGGACAGATTGGACGGGAACTGGACCTTTATCTGGTTCTGTGTCGACGTAACCACCGTGTTTTTGATGAAGGATTCATCCTGTGCCTCAAACACTATACGGTGGACCCCCTCATGGGTGCTGAACCTCATGGATACCTCTGTCTTTCCCTCTATTGCGCAAACTGAATCAAACACAGGGACACCCGTCATAAGAAGGGAAATGCCCAGAACAATGAGAAAGACTTTAGCTGCCATGGGATATAATTTCCCATATCTCAGACAACTTTTGCAATATTGCTGCCTCTCTGCCCATCAAATCACCGCAAATCAAAAGAAAAATGTTTCATGTGTTTGCTACATTTTGCTACATATTGACAAATCATATGGAACATGGTATTAATGTATACAGCAATCATAAAATCACTTTACTGGAGGGTAATTATGAATACTCGCAAATCACGGTTTATGTTCTTTATCTCTGTCGCAGCAGGCGTGCTTTTGCTCTTTGCCCAGTTTGCCTTTTCCTCGGAGTCCACAATTACCATCCTTGGCGATGTGGTGGGAAATGGCAACACTTACATAAAAGCCGCCAACCAATCGATACCTTTGAGAGGCAAGCCTTACCCGGTGATTGACGGGGCACACCTCAAGGCAGGTGACGGGGCCATGTCTATAGTTTTCAGAGATGGTGCGAAACTTGAAGCGGGGAAATATACTGACTTCAAGGTAGCAGGGTCGAAGGGGAATTATTCCATTACCATGGAGAGCGGGACTGTCGGATTCAGCGTTCCGCAGGGAATTGCCTTTTCGGTGACAACGCCCACATCAACTATACAAGCGCATTCAGCTGCTCCCATGATTCAGAAAGCGAGTCTTTCCTCACACGGCCAGGTGGTAAAGGGTGTGGTAAGTCATACTGATAAAGGAACAAAGGTTATGGCAGTGAGCGGGACCCTCATGGTGAGAAGTGGAATCGGAGTTGCGGCACAGACAGTGTCGGAAGGCAATGCAATTTATATTGAGAAAACGGATAGCGGGAGAATAAGGACAGCCCAGATGGCCACCACACCTCCTCCTCCCCCTCAGACTACGACTCCTCCGCCTACTGTCAGCGGTCCTCCCAGCGGTCCGATATGGCCAGATTTCTTTATAGTTGCTGGCGGTGCGGGTGCTTTCACGTACATGGCATACAAGACCACGGTATGGAATTACAGCGTAGGGGTAACTCCTAAAGAGTAAGCATTAGATTTTGAACGCATATGTTTTTGCAGATAAGCGCCTCCTTCTAATAAAGAGGCGCTTATTCGTTGTATGTAGGTAATGTTTCCATATTTAATTTTTGATTGATTTTGCCTGAACAGTTAAAGTATCATTAACTATGAAGAAATTGTTAGTAGTTGCCGCAGTGTTAACCCTTTTCTCTTTTCTTCTCATAGGATGTGGCGGAGGAAGCCAACCGGTGAATGTCCAAAGTTTGGATTCCGAGATCAAGCAAGAGGGGAAGTCAGGAAGAATGAATGACCTTCTCATCAAATCAGCAATGGCGAGACCCGCGGACAGAGATGCTGATTATATTATAGGCGCCGATGACGTCCTTGATATAGACGTTTTTCAGGCGGAAGAACTCCGCAAGACCGTCAGGGTCAGTTCCCAGGGATACATAGGCATGCCGCTGATAGGACAGATCAAGGCGAAGGAGTTGACCCCCCTGCAACTCGAACAGCAGATATGCCAAAAACTCGAAAAATACATGCAGGAGCCCCGCGTGAGCGTGACGATAAAAGAATACAAGGCACAAAAAATCAGTGTAATAGGGGCAGTGAAAGGTCCCAACATGTATTCGGTGACAGGTCAGAAGTATCTCGTTGATATGCTGATCATGGCAGGGGGCATTGCCGGAGACGCCTCAGATATCTGCTTAGTTTTACGTCCATCAGATTCCGAAACGGCGGGAGAAAAAAAGACGGTGACCCTGGTGATCGATCTCACAGCATTACTCGAGAAGGGAGATTTTTCCCTGAATATCCCGGTCTTCAATGGAGATGTCATAAATATTCCGAAAAATGGTATTGTTTTTGTTGATGGTCCTGTGAACAGGCCAGGAACATTCAGCTACAAGCTGAAGATGACTTTAAGGGAAGCGATCATCATTTCCGGAGGTCTAAGATTCGAAGCCGACCCTTCGGATGTGAAGATATTAAGAGATAAAGGGGATGGGACGCGAGAGGTCATTTCGGTCAATTACGAAGATATCACCAATGGCAAGAACAATGATTTCCCGATAAAGGAAAACGATATCATCATCATGGGCAAGAATGGCTTCAAAAACTTCCTCGCTACTTTTTCTGGAATGCTCACCGGCGGCTTGAACACATACAGTGGTTTTATCGTTAACCCGGGCACGCCAATTGCAAAATAAGGTTCACCTTTTGCTTAAGGTCCGAGACCCATATCCGGAAAGACCCCTGAGGTGATTATGGATATTGTCTGTTTTCTTGATTAAGGAGAAACGACTAGTATGAAAAATATGGATGAAACTCCACAGACAACAAGCTTACAGAGGGCAGATGAGTATCCTGTTGCCTTTCCGGCAAATTACTCCTTCGAACAGGAAAGAGAGATTCATCTCAGGGACTATCTGAGGGTCATTCTCAGAAGAAAATGGATTGTAATCACATTTTTCCTCATTTCAGTCACCACGGTTATTCTCGGAACATTCATGATGAAGCCAATGTACAGATCCGCCGCTACGCTGAAGATCGAAAAGGACTCTCCCCAGGTGATCAACATCAAGGATGCATATGAAGTTGATAAATCATCGGATGCGTATTACCAGACTCAGTACAGGATCCTCAAGAGCAGGAATCTTGCAAAGAGGGTCATTCGGGCCATGAAGCTGGACCAGAACCCCGCATTTATAGGCTATGTTCCAACCCCAAAAGCAGCAACCAATAAAGAAGCGGATACACGCTCCAATACGGATATGGATGAGGATTTCAGTCCTGCGGTTGTTGACAGACTTCTCGCAAGCCTCAGTGTCGAACCCCAAGAGAAGTCAAGGATCGTTAAGATCAGCTTCGACAGCCAAAGCCCTGAATTAGCCGCAAGTATCCCCAATGCGGTGGCGAAGTCGTACATTGACTACAATATAGAGAGTAAATTTGATGCCACGCTCCAAACAAGAGACTGGCTTGAAAAACAGCTCGAGGATATGAAAGCAAAGGTGGAGAGAGCTGAAGAGACATTAAACAGATATGTTGCCCAGAACGGTATCATTTTCCTCGCTGATAGTGGGTCGGGTGACACAAAGGAAACAAAAGGTCAGAGCATAGTAAATAAAAGGCTGCTGGACTTATCCAACCAGCTTATTCAGTCAACTTCGGATAGAGTTACAAAGGAAGTGTTGTTCAGGGAGGCCCAGAGGGAGGGTGGAGAGTCTATCCCTGCAGTTCAGAATAACCCTCTCCTCCAGGGCTTGAAAAAGGAGCTTGCAGCGACCGAATCCGAATATGCACAGCTTTCCAAGGTGTACAAACCGGATTATCCCAAGATGGTGAGATTGAGAGAGCAGTCGAACCAGGTCAAAATGAGGATAGATGCCGAGACCAAAAAGGCCCTGGAAGGGTTACGGGTGGATTATGAAGCGGCAGCAAAAAAGGAAAACTATCTCGCGTCTGCAATGGAAAAGTATAAGAGCGAGGTAACGGGCCAGAATGAGAAGATGGTGCAGTACCAGATACTGAAAAGGGAAGCCGAGACGAACAGGGAACTGTACAATAACCTTCTCCAACGCCTTAAGGAAATCGGCCTTTCGGCGAGTCTGACTGCGAGCAACGTCCAGATATTAGACAGGGCGGAGGTTCCACGGAGCCCTTTCAAGCCAGACAAGAAAAAGAACCTGATGATCGCCCTTTTTGTCGGTCTTCTCGGGGGTATCGGCTTGGCCTTCTTTGCCGAGTATCTCGATAATACGGTGAAGACTTCAGACGATGTGGAAAAGGAAGTGGCATTGCCTTCCCTCGGCCTTGTCCCTGAACTCGGGAAAAACAACGGAAAGAATAGAAGGCCTTTTATCACTTATGAAGATAAGAAGTCCCCTCTCTCAGAGGCCTACCGGTCCATCGGCACCTATATCCAGTTTTCTTCCGCAGGCAGACCCCCGAAGACTATCCTGGTGACATCCGCACGACAGGGCGAAGGAAAAACAACTACCGTGGTGAACATTGCCGTCACCCTCGTGCACACCCATGAAAGAGGTATAATCATCGATTCCGACATGCGGAGGCCGCAGATACATAGAGTCTTTGATGTTGACAATTCACGGGGCCTTTCTTCCTTTCTCACAGGACATATTGAACTCGACCAGGGACTCATTCAGAAGACAAAGGTGGAAAATCTGGATGTTATTCCGGCCGGGATTATTCCGCCCAACCCTTCGGAATTGCTCAGTTCTTACCGCTTCACGGATTTGCTGACCGGATTGTTCCCCTTGTACTCATTTGTCATCATTGATTCGCCCCCTGTGCTCGGATTGTCTGACAGTCTTGTGTTGTGCACTCTCGTCGACGGGGTAATCATGGTTACCAAGGCAGGAAGTACCCCCAAAGATGCCGCGATACAGGCAAGAAAACTCCTGCAGGGCGTAAACGCCAAGATACTTGGTGTTGTGCTCAATGGTATTACGGAAGCAGACCTCAAATATGGCTCATATTCCTATTATTACTCAAACTATTACGGAGATGGATACGATAATAATAAAGGAAAAAAGAAAAGGAAAACAACGGATCACGTATAATAATTCATTCAGGGTCGTCCTCACTTTATTCTCGATACTCTTAGCATCAGCCTTCATTCGCCCGGTTTTGTCTGACTATTACTCGAAGGGCGTTTTTGAACTTGATAAAGAAAAACTCCTTCGCGCGTCCCGAATCACCAATGAAAGTGCCAGGTATCACTACTTAATGGGCCTTGTGGAACATGGCCCCCGTGATCGCTCAGGAACAGAGCGGGCTATCGGGCATTATTTCACCTCCTTAAAGAACAATCCCTCGGACAGTCAGGTCTGGCTTGCCATTGCCAGTGCATACAGGGATATCGGCAACATGAAAGACGCGGATTACGCCCTCACAAAAGCGCTTTATTACGATAGGGAGGTCCCCAATGTGATTTGGGAATCAGGGCTCTTCTACCTGAGCGAGAACAGGCAGAAAGAAGCGCTTCAGGTATTCAGAAGGTTTATCTCCATAGTACCGTTCGAACAGGAAAATGTCTACGCCCTCTGCTACATGATGAAACTCAGCCCCCTGAACATTCTTAATGACCTCATTCCCGCGGATTATTCTTATTATAGACGCTATCTCGCTTTTCTTATTGCGCATAGTCTTTTCGACGAATCCGCCGAGGTATGGAAGCGGATAAAGACATATAATCCCGAACGGAGCGAATATCTGAAGTACTTCGACTTCCTCATCGCATCCGGCGCCATGAGTGACGCGTTGGCGCTTTGGGACGACTTTGTCAAGAAGTTCTATGACCCCAAAAACAACCAAACCGGTGGAATTCTCTGGAACGGCGATTTTGAACTGCCTATTGAGAACGGCGGGTTTGACTGGAAGATCGGAAAAGCTGATGGCGTAAGGATACATAGAGACAAGGATATCAAATGGACGGGGTTTGCATCCCTAAGCGTGAATTTTAGCGGAAACACAAATCCCGGGATCGCTATTGTGCAACAGATCGTCCCTGTACATCCAGGGCAGAAATATAAGCTGTCAGGACATATAAGGACCGAGAAGATCTCGACACAAAATGGCGTAGTTCTTGAGGCATCGGGTTACCTGTGTGATCCCTTCGCAAAAAAGACAGAACCTGTCATAGGAACAACCCTATGGAAAAAAGTAGACCTCGAATTCGCCACCCCTCAAAAATGTAAAGCAGTATTTATTGCTGTCAAGAGGGAGCGCTCGGATAAATTTGACAATAAGATAAGTGGTGACGCATGGATAGATTCCCTATCGATGACCCAGACAAAAACCAAGTAGTCTTTAAGAATGCACTGGAATTCATTGGCGCAGTGAGGGCCGGTATTTCCTGGGAGCGTTTCTGCGTGTATGCGGTTCGGTTTTCCGACGCACTCATTCGCATGCTTAACGGCACCGACGAGGCACGGAAGTTTTTGTCTTTAAGGGGGATTAGTACAGAGTATGTGCAGGAAAATGTCAGGGCTGTCTTCACAAGACTGCACCTCAACAGGGACAATGATCATTATTTAACTCTTGCATTGCCCCATAAGGCTTCTGATGCACAAATACATAAACGTTGGAAAGAGTTAATGCTCATCTATCATCCTGATAGAAATAGCAGCGCAGATGCGGCCAGCTGTGCAAAGAGGATTAACGAAGCTTACAGCATCCTGAAGGACCCTGGAAAGAAATTGGAGTATGACAGGAAGACAGCAAGAACTGTTGAGTCTCACTTCACAAGCCGGAGAAGTAACGTAATCCATTCAAACAGATTCGGGGGGCGCCTGTTCATTTCACCCGAGGTGAGGAGAATGGTTCCAAAGATCATAATAACTTCCTCTATGGCACTCTCCTGCGTCATATTATTGATCATATTCTTGAAGAACAGACCAGAGCTTTACACGTATCATGCTTCTGTTCTTCCTCAGGAGAACAGACAATACAATGGGAAGGATCACGGCACGCCTGATCCCGGCAAAGAAGAAAGTGACAAAAAAGAGGAGAACAGCATAGCGGGCCTTCAGCCTGCTGAAGTCCCGGGGCAAGATATCAACAGGTCGGCAAGCGCTCCACCAGAAAAATCCAGGAAAGAACTGGATACCTCCGTGGCAAATTCAAGAAGCCTTTACCCATATGGATCTCGCCCCAAGTCTGCTGACACCACCCAGAGCACCTTACCTCCCCAAGCAGCTCAAGAAAACTCCATGCCCGATACAAGGGCGGGTAGTGTGCAAAAAACACCCGCTGAACATACAGAGGTTTCACCAGTGGAAACTACGCGTCAGATTGAACCACCTGACCAGAATACTAAGAAAGATCTTCCCCTTCTTTCCCCACAGAAAAAACCTTTCTTAGAACAGAAAGGGGCATCAGGTGAAATGGCAGGCATCTCACCTCTTGTGTCAGCATCCGGGGAAAATCGTCCGGATTTGGAAACAGAGGTATTTCTCTTTCTCGCCCAGTATATTGTTGCCTATGAGGAAGGAGACATACTCAGGTTCATGGACCTTTTTTCGAAATCTGCCATCGAGAATAACAATCTGCACTATACTGATATCAAACGGTTCTATACGAAGAATTTTGAAGGTGGCCGCTACAATTACACATTAAGAAACGTGAGAATCAGAAAAAGCGAGGAACCGGTTGTTGTTTCAGGCGATTATAGCATCAGCAAGGGAACAGAGGGAGATAAAGGCATAAAAACAGAGGGAACCATACGATGGAACCTGAGCAAAGAGAACGGGAACCTTAAGATCATGAGGGTCGATTATGAGAGAAGGTAGCCTTGTAGCCGTAGTCGCACTTTCCGCATTACTGTTTGGCGCGGTATACCCATGGGCAATAGCAATTGTTGCCCTCGTTACCATGAGCGCCTTTACCTATTTTCTGTGGAGGGGAAATGGCTACGAGATTGACTTCAACAATGACAAGGGAATACTTGTTGCCTTGTTATTGCTTATTGCATATCCCCTTTTTCAAATGATTCCCCTCCCGCTCTCTCTCCTGGATGCGATACACCCACATCTCAAGGAAATAGTAACGATTTCCCCAAATGTTCCACCAATGTTCCATAGTATCTCAATCTATCCCTTTGCCACAGAGATGGAGGCATCCCGCCTCGCTCTCTATCTCGCGGTATTTTTCATGGCCGCCTTCGGCACAAGGGATGAAGAGGGCTCATACAGGATCATAAAGGCGCTGGTTATCTTCGGGTTTATCCTGGGGGTGTTCGGTATAATCCAATACGCCACATGGAACGGCAAGATATACTGGTTCAAAGCCCCTCTCAGTCCCCACGCATTGTCCTTTGGTCCCTTTGTCAACAGAAATCATTTCGCAGGCTTTATCGGTATGATCATCCCCCTTTCCCTTGGCCTCACGCTCATGTCCAGGCGCGTCGAGAAAAAGGTGATGTACGCCTTTCTGGGCATTGCCATGGCAATAGCACTTTTCTTTACGCTCTCCAGGGGAGGGATAATCTCCTTTTTTGCAGGCCTTTTCGTCTTCTCCGCTTTCATCTTTACAAGGGACATGTCAAGAATGAAACTCCTGCCGATATTCCTGTTCGTCTTTGTCTTGGCCGTATATCTGCTCTTTTTCGGCATCTCTCCTATCATAGAGAAGTTCATCCATAGCGAGACATCCACTCAGTCAAGATTCATCGCTTGGCAGGGAACACTCTCAGCATTCAGGGATTACCCCGTCTTCGGCACAGGGTTTGGAACATTTCAGCATATCTTTAAGGCATATCAGCCCGAAAGCCTCCGTTTGTATTGGACTCACGCTCATAATGACTATCTGGAGCTCCTCCTCGAACTCGGGATTGTCGGCATGCTAATCGTTGGACTTTTCTTCATAGTCGTATTCAGGACAATCATGAAAATCCAATGGAGAGGAAGGGAAGTGTATCTCGGCGCTGCCCTTTTCGCATCCATGACCACGATTGCGATTCACAGTCTCGTGGACTTCAATCTCCATATCCCGTCAAATGCCATGCTTTTTTCCCTTATATTGGGTCTTACGGTATCTTTAAACAGGCGAACCGGCGAGCAACAATGAGAACGGGCGAACATGTGTCATGCATGGGTAATGTGCGCAGTTAAGGGAACTGAATTTGAATTTCATTGATATTCATTGCCATATACTGCCCGGTCTTGATGACGGCCCTTTGACTATTAAAGAATCCTTAGAGATGATCGAAATGGCAAAGAAGGACGGCATATCGCACATTTTTGCAACACCCCACATTATTGATGGCATGTATGACAATAGCGTGGGCGGGATAATAGACTCTGTGGAACGCCTGAGAGCCCATGTATCGGATAAGGTGGATATTTTCTACGGTGCTGATGTCAGGATAACCTTTGATCTGATTGAGAAGATAGAGCGGGGGGAGGTCTTGACACTGAACAGTCCGCGATATATCCTTATCGAATTTCCCGAATATATCGTGCCTCCGCATGTGGACAATCTTATCTTTAACTTAAGGCATAGGGGAATAACCCCGATCATCACCCACCCCGAGAGACATCTCCGTCTGATGCGTGACCTCTCGTCACTCGGCTCGTTGCGGGAAGAAGGCGCGCTATGTCAGATCACCGCCATGAGCATTACCGGCGGTTTTGGAAAATCCATAAAAAAGGCATGCTTCAATATGATCGAAAAGGAGCTTGTGGATTTTGTTGCCTCTGACGCGCATAATTCAAAGGCAAGGCCTCCCATACTTTCAAGAGCGTATGAAGACATACACAAAGAATTTGGCAGGGACATCTCTGACAGGATATTTTTTTCAAATCCAAAAATGATTGTAGAAGCAGCCCTCAAGGACATGGGGGCCAGGGCATAAGGTCAGGGAATTGCCGAAGACCCCGTCTGGTCCGGGAACGAACCGCTGCTCCCTCTCACACGAAAACTTAAGTGACGACTGGATATATGTGATGACCGATAATGAAGCGAACCATCAGACAGGAAAGGCATCGGACTCAGACAGAGCCTGGTATGCCGTATACACGAAACCGAAATGCGAAAATTCGGTTGTCGTTCTCCTTAACAATGCGGGCATAGAAACGCTGAATCCTAAAATACAGACAAGAAAATACCGCAAGGGGAAATATATGCTCTTGCAGGAACAGCTTTTCCCCAGTTACATTTTTGCGTTTCTTAGTAAAGAAAAGGAGAGTCATATGGTGAAGTACACACGGGGAGTGAGATACGTTGTGGGGAAAGAAAACCCGGTGACAGTACCTCTTGAGATCATAAACTCCATCAAGGAAAGGCTGGAAGGGGAAGTCATCAGACAGATCCCGGAGAATTTCAAGAAAGGCGACAGGGTTCTCATAAAGGAAGGCCCGTTCAAAGACTTCCATGGAATCTTCGAAGGAACAGTGCCCGGAAAAGAAAGATCCATAATACTCCTTGAGGCCATTTACTCAAGACTTAACATAGAAATATTTTCTTTAAAAAAAGCCTAAAAAGACCCAATAACTGAAAGTTTTACCTCATCCATTTTCCGCTTGACCTTTTGTCAGAATATCAATTATTATTAGTTCAGTGCCTGAACGCACTAATTTTCCGTTGTCTGTTGTCCTGCAATTTGACAGGACCCGGCGGTAGCCTGCCCAAACCAAAGTTCAATGTTCCAAGTTCAACGTTTTCAAGACCCCCCACACACAGCCTGAATTGTGAAAATTCAACGCTTTGAGGATATTGAGGCTTGGAAAGAGGCAAGATTGCTTGCAAGGGAGATCTATACTTGTTTTGGTAAAACCAAAGATTATGGTTTCAAGGATCAAGTTCAGAGAGCTTCACTGTCGGTTATGTCTAATATTGCAGAGGGTTTTGACCGGGCGAGTAATAAGGAATTTATACACTTTTTGGTCATTGCACGCGGTTCGGTATCAGAAGTGAAGAGTTTAATATATGCCGCCCTCGATATAGGCTACATAAACAGTCATACTTTTGAGGTTGTTTCTGAACGATGCATGAAACTGACCATGCTCATTAATGGCTTTATACGTTACCTAAACGGTTCTAGCAGAACGAGGTAAGTGAATCTTACATTACCCTTGAACTCGGAACTGAGAACAAAGAACGCAGAACTACTCCAGCATGGACGAATCCCACTTTAAAACCCTCCGCGAATTGGCAAAGGATGGAACCCTTTCACA
>Ga0113563_10002343_pt1 | contig 11376 bp, 9 predicted proteins | sample Mud3Dept3metaG_FD_80117 | JGI IMG/M metagenome (GOLD analysis project Ga0113563, IMG submission 80117) | Freshwater wetland microbial communities from Ohio, USA, analyzing the effect of biotic and abiotic controls - Mud 3 Core 4 Depth 3... | ecosystem: Environmental > Aquatic > Freshwater >...
AGGAAGTGCGAATTTCTCAGCGACTGCTGGGGTGAGTGCCCGAAGAACCGTCTGTTGCGGACGCCCGATGGCGAGCCGGGGCTCAACTACCTCTGCGCGGGCTTCAAGCGCTTCTTCGCGCACGCGGTGCCCACGGCGAAAAGAATGGCCGTTCGGCTTCGTGCCACAACGGCTCCTGCATGACGTGCAGTATCAGCGTCTTGTCCCGTTCAGGCGAAAGTGAGCGCGCGGGACGTCTGGCTGCTCAACGGCCTTCGGACTGTAGAGCCGAACGTCTGCTCTTGGTGCCCCTTCCCCAGCGACTGCTTTTGGCCGGTTCTTCGCCTTCGTGGACGACCGCTTTCTCACAACCGGGTCATGATGGTGTACGGGCGTCCAGCCGCTGGTCAAGCCTGGACCCTCGTTACCAGTCAGGGGGCGGCTTGCCGATTGCACTCCCGGGCAAGCCAGATCTGGACTCTATTGCCCCTGTTCGCAGCTTTGATGAGCTGCCTACGACCATACCCGCTGGGAACAGATTGACTGAAGCCAGCGACCTCTCGTGCAACGATAAGACCCAAGTTCAAGAGGATCGTGGTTAGCAACAGTCCGACACCGATTCTGGCGCTTCCTGCCGGCAAGAACACGGCAAGGGGACAAGTTCACATCCCCATTCCTAATAGTTCGGATATCGAGGGATGCTGCACCTGGGCACCCGCCCCATTGATCGTCCGCCCCTATCGTTCGTCTGCTGGAGCGGCCACGTCAAGCGCGAACAACTCTGTCTGCACCGTCGGCTCTGCACGGGCCCGGTCCAATGCCGCCCGCGCCGCCGCCGCCTCGTACTCCGCGTTCAGGCGCGTCCGACAAGCGCTGCAATAGAGCTCCCCGCCGTTGCCGCCTATCGAGTGCCGGTCGTAGAACACGCCGTCGATGCAGGCCCACTGGCCACTGCCGCGCACGTTTGGCGAATCCGAGGTGACGTGCAGCGGGCACCCCGGCGAATGGCAGAAGTGCTGCTGTCCGTGCCGCCATTTCTCGACGTCGTCATCCATCGTCCGGCTCGCGCGCCCCGCGCAGCGCGTCCTTCGCTCCAAGCGCTTGGCGCAGCCTCCGCGTCCCTTCGACATCGCCTTCGGTGATCCCAATCAGCAGCCGGCGCTGCGGCGTCATTCGGCCGCGACGCGCGAGGTGCGTGAGCCACTGAGCGAAGAACGCCCGCGACGCATCCCGTGCCCTCACGTACTGCTTCATCGTCCGGATCGTCGCGATGTCGATGCGGCCAAACCGAACAAGATTCGCAAATCTTCGCGCCGCGTGGCGCTGAAACGGAGCCGCCCCTCCGGCGAAACCACCAGCCCGTCGGCCTCGATCCCGGCGCGCCACTGCTCGAAGTCCTCGCACGTCCTCGACACCGCGGCGCCTCCTAGTGCGTCACGCGCAACCCCGAGTCATCCGCGACCCAGACGGCGCCCTGCGCGATCTGCGCCTGGATCCGCTCGAGCACCGACTCCAGGGTGGCCTCGCCGAACTGCTTCTCGACGACGTCGTAGGCCGCGGCGTTCGCCCACGCTCCCTGCTCATCGAGCAGGTGCATCAGGCGCCTCGAGTAATGCTCGGCCCGGGCCTCGCGGTCCGCACGGTAGCGCTGCAGGAAACGCACGATCAGGTCCTCCCGGTTCGCCCCCAGGTGCACGCTTACCAGCCGTTTGCCGAGCGCCTCGCACGCCGCGCGGATCGGCTCGATGCCGTTCGGCGTCACCACGGCCACGCCGATGCGTCCGCTGTCGTCCAGGCGATGCAGCTCGTCCCGTTGCAGCCCATACATCTGCCCGGAGATCTCGTCGCGCTCCACGAGTCGTCCGTGCGTCGCGTACTGCTCGAACTCGAATCGGCTCACGAATCGATAGTGAATGCCCTGCACCTCCCCAGGGCGCGGCTGTCGCGTCGTGGTGGTCACCACCGGCGCGAACACCGACGGCCACCGCGCAACGAGCGTCTGCGCCAGGGTCGTCTTGCCACCGCAGGTCGGTCCGCACAGGGCGATCACGCCGACCGTCGAAACAGTCTTCAAGGTCATGGGCTGTTTGTCTCCGCTCCCGTGGGGTTCGAATCGGACGGTAGCGCGGATCCGCCACCCGACAACAACGCCCGCGTCAGGCGGTGACACAGATGCGTTGATCGCGCGCTTGCGCGTGCTTCCGAGACGCTGATATGCACAGCCCGCGGCTGACCGATCAACACCACCTGCTTGCGGGCTCGCGTGAGCGCGGTGTACAGCAGCTTGCGGTCGAGCATGACCGAGTTGCTGGTGTCCACCGCAACCACCACGGCCGGGTACTCCGAACCCTGGCTGCGATGCACCGTGATCGCATACGCCAGGTCGAGCGATCCCAACGTGCCCATCGGGTAGTGCACCACCCTCCCCTCGAAGTCGATCTCGAGGACGCTCGCGGTGCGATCGATGCCCGTCACCGTGCCCACGTCGCCGTTGAAGACGCTCAGATCCCGGTCGTTGCGACGCTGGATCACGCGGTCCCCGATACCGAATCGTCGTTCATGGCGAACGATGGCGTCGGCCGGGTTCGGATTGAGGCGCGACTGGAGGGCCGCGTTCAGGGCCTCGATGCCGATCGGACCCCGGTTCATCGGCACCAGCACCATTACCTCAGTGCGCGCGTCGTAGCCGGCCTCCGGCAGTCGCTCGCAGACGGTCTCGACGATCGCCGCTGCGGTGTCCTCGGCACCCTGCGTGCTGATGAACTGGAAGCCCGCCTCGCAGCCGTACAGGTCCGGCACCTGGCCATGGTTAACCGCGTGCGCGTTGCGGATGATCGGCGAACCCGCCGCCTGGCGGAACGGCCGCTCGAGCCGCGCCACCGGCAACGCCCCGCTCTCGATCAGGTCGGCCAGCACCTGCCCGGGTCCGACCGAGGGCAACTGGTCCTGGTCGCCGACCAGCACCAGCTTCACCTCGTCCGGCAACGCCTCGAGCAGCGAGCGCATGAGCGACAGGTCGATCATGCTGGCCTCGTCGGCGATCACGACATCGGCTGCGAGACGGCGCTCGGCGTTGAACTGGAACCCGCCTCGGCCGGGCTGCGCGTCGAGCAGCTTGTGGATCGTCTCGGCGCCCTCGCCCGTGCTCTCGGCCATGCGCCGTGCCGCACGTCCGGTCGGCGCAGCGAGTAGTACCCGCAGCCGGCGCGCCTTGAGGATCTTCAGCAGGCCGCGCAGGATCGTCGTCTTGCCGACGCCAGGGCCGCCGGTGATCACCGAGACTTTCTCGCCGAGTGCCACGCGGATTGCCGCCGCCTGCGCGGCCTCGAATCGAAGCCCGACCTGCCCTTCGGACCAGGCGATCGCTTTGTCGGCGTCGATCGCCGGCCACGATTGCGTGGTGTTGAGCAGTAGCGTCTTCAGGCGTGCGGCGATGCGCTCCTCGAGCCACCGGTAGGGCTCGAGCTCGTAGTAGACGGTCCCGTCACGCTCCAGTGCCTCGATCGCGCGCGTCTTGAGCCCCTCGCTCAGCGCCCGCACCCCGCGCCCCTCCGCGGCGCCGAGCAGCGTCTCCACCGCAGCGATGCACGCGGCCGCCGTCATGCACGTGTGGCCCCGCTGCGCGGCCGTCTGCAGCACGGCGAACACACCCGCACGCAGGCGTTGCGGATGGTCGTCGGTCATGCCGACCTCGCTCGCGAACGAGTCGGCCAGCGCAAAGCCGATGCCCTCGAAGTCCGTGACGAGCCGATACGGATTCTTGCCGATGATCGCGCGCGCCTCGCGCCCGTACTTCTCGTAGATTCGCTTCGATCGCACCGGCCCGAACTTTGCGAACAGAAAAGCCATCACCGACAGGTCGGCCTCGTATTCACGCACGCCGTCGATCACCGCCTGCACCCGCTTCGGGCCGACGCCCTTCAGCAGCGCCATGCGCCGCGGCGAGTGGCGAATCACCGCCAGAGTCTCGTTGCCGAAACAGCGCACGATTTTCTTCGCGAAGTGCGGACCCACCCCGTGAATCGCGCCGCATGACAGGAACTTCTCGATGCCGTGCGTGCCGTGCGGCGGGAACACTCGCACCGTGTCCGCCTTGAACTGCGGGCCGAACGCCGGATGCGTCACCCAGTTCCCTTCGGCTTCCACGCGCAGGCCCTCGTCCGCCCGCACCACCGAGCCGACCATGGTGACCGACCGACCGTCGTCGATGCGGACGCGGATTACGCCCCAGCCCGTATCCGCGCTGTGATTGACGACTTTCTCGATGTCTCCGCTCAGTGTCTCGCTTGCCATGTGCCGCTCGTCCAGTGCCTTCTGCGACGATGGCCTCAACCGCGAATCTGACAACTCAGCGGAGAATCTTGATCAGGAAATCCGTACTCCGCCCGGTCCCCACGATCGCGTACCCCTTCAGCCAGCCCTCGTCCTTCAGGCGCGACAGCGTGTCGCGCAGGTCGCGCATGAAACTGCCCTTCGCGCGTGTGTAGCCGATCGTTGTGCGCAACTTGTCCGCACCGACGCAGTAACTCTTTGGCTGCCCGGACAGGAAACGATGGACTGCCTTCCCAGCCTCTGAGAGTTTCCGGCGCACGTCCCAGTCCACGTACGAGTACGCCTCCGTGAGCAGCCGCGAGATCACGGGCGGGAATTGCACGAGCACCAACCCCTCGCCCTTGTGCCTGGTCCACTCCACCTCGATGAGGCTGTGCATCTTGCCCGCGACCCAGCCGTTCGCACCGACCGCTTCGAGTTCGATGCGCGTCGCCGCAAGCCGCTTGATCGATTCGATGCGCAGATCGTTGGCTCGTCCGCCGGCGTCCACGCCTAACTCCTTCTGCACATCGCCGATCCGCAGGTACACCGCGTGCACCACTTTCGGTTCGCCGTCGCCATTGATCGGCACCGGCAGTCGACTGCCGTCTGCCCTGAGCGCAAACCGTCGCAAGCGAAACAGCGCGATCAGCGTGTCTTCGTCCTGCGTGGTCAGCGGCGGCCCATGACGCTTGCCGCGCCCCCAGGGCGTTTCGAAACACAGCGCGTTCCAGCTATCGAGCAGCGCCTTCTGCTGGCCGCGCTTGCCGGGCGGGAATATCGGCACCCTGGTGAGCAGTGTTGGAAACTCGTTGCCGGCGTCGAGTCGCTCGATCTCCACCCCGGCCAATTGCCCGAACAGCTGATACTGAATCGACGCCGGCAACCCTCGCGTCCCCGTCCGCACCGGCACAGCGGGCGTCGGCCGTGCAGGTCGCCCCGCGACCGACGCGATCGGCGCTACCCGTCTGGCGGCCAAACGCGCCTCGATGCGTGCCGTCGTCGAGTCAATTCGGTCCTGTGGGGTGCTCGGCGGCACCTGCGCGTTCCCGCCGACGCTCACCGGGGTCGGACGTTCGCGGAGGAGTGGTTGCTGCAGTCGAGCCGCCAATCCGCCTACGCATGCGCCCACCGACACCAGCCCATGGTTGCCCCCGCCCGTTGCGTTCCTTGTCGTCACTGCCCTGCCCTCTGCGGTGCAGCGGCCCCTCGGGGAGTCGCTGGCGGCTCGGCCTCCGCATCTATCAGCATAGGAAGAGGGACCCCCTGATCTGGGCGCAGCGGCCCGCAAGGGCTTCTTTTTTTTCCGGGTTCGTTCTCGGCGATCGCTATCGATCGTCCGCACGACTTCAGCAGGACTACAAATAGGGATTAGGAGAGGACTTCAGAATGACTACCCCCCCGCTCCCCTGGCTGCAGGCGGGAGGATAAAGATAGGCAGCTCATGGACTTATCTACCGTCCCAAGCGCCGGAGCTGATGCGGACAGTTCCGTCGCCCGATGCGCACGGTTCCGTTACCCGAGCCGGTCCGTTCCATCCCCTGATGCGAACGGCCGTCCCCCGATGCGAACGGTTCCGACGGCGGGGCCCCCGCCCTGTGGATAAGCCATTTTTCTTTGTTGTAGCAGCTCGAATCGCCTGGCACCGGTCTCAAAATCGTGGCACTGATGCGCTTCAGCGGTCCTTCACCCGCGTAGCGCTCGGTGCGGGCCGCACCCCCAGCACACCTACAAAACGAGAGGAAAAGATTTCCAAATCAATGCTTTAGAACAAGAGGGCGGACTCATCGATGCGGATGGTTCCGTCCCGCACGCGACTCCGTTTGAAATCAGGGAAAACTGTCCTGTCGGGGAAATTCAGTTCGTCGGCCGATGGGCGGTGGCGGCCAGGCCGAGCCCCGCAGGCCCGAAGGCCCGCGTGCCCACCCGCGTACGTTATGGCGGCTCGCCTGCGGCATAAATTGGCCGAAAGGCCAAACAGAAGCCGCGCCTTGACAGGATGACGCACCCATTGTTTAATTCGCGCAACAAATAGTCCCGATGCGACTACCCGAGCACGCGCGGAGACGGAATGGTAGCTGAAGCGGAAATCCCCACCCAACCTTTTCGGAGGATGGGCTTGCGTGAGCTGCGCGAGCGAGTCGACAGCGCTCAGGGCCTCATCGAGGCCGTCCGCAATGCGGCGTTGGAGCCCAACCGAACCAAGGTTCTGCGCAGCTTCCCCGCCACCGAGATCTGCCGCTACCTCGGCAACATCTCCATCGACACACTTTACCGGAGGCTCAAGAAGGATTCGGAGCTTCCTCAAGGCACGCAACTCAGCGCGCGCCGCCGCGTGTTTTCCCTTGAGGAGATCCACGCGCTGCAGCGCGCGTTCGGGATCACGCCCCGCCGCCCCGTCGGCCAACCTCCCCTGGTGCTGTCGGTGTGCAACTTCAAGGGTGGCGTTGCAAAAACGACCACCACAGCCCACCTGGCACAGTATCTCACCCTGAATGGCTACCGGGTACTGCTCATCGACCTTGATGCACAGGGCAGTTTGACTCAGATGTTTGGCATCCTGCCCCACTCGGAGGTTCCGGTCGAGCGCACATGCAAGCCCTACTTCGATGGCCCAACCGACACTAGAACCGGCGGCCCGAGCCCGGAGTGGACCGGCACGCTGGCCACCGCCATCCAGGCGACGCACTGGCATGGCCTCGATCTGATTGCCTCTAACCTCAGCCTCTACGGCGCAGAGTTCTCGCTCGCGAGCCGGATCACGGCCGCAGCGCAGCGGAAGGAGACCTTCGTGTTCTACGAAGTGCTCCGCGAAGCCCTCGCCACGGTGAAGGACAACTATGACGTGGTGCTGCTCGACACGGCGCCCTCGTTGTCGTTCGTCAACAGCAACGCCCTGTTTGCGGCTGACGCACTGCTCATCACCCTGCCCCCTGCCCCGCTCGACACGCAGTCCGCGGCGCTCTTCTACGAGCTGATCGAGTCGGTATTGCAGACCGTCTACGAGATTCAAGGTCTCGAAAAGTCCTATGAGTTCGGTGCCGTGCTGCTCACCAAGATGCGCCCGAGCGACTCGAACCACCAAACCATCGCCTCGTGGATTCGCACCTACCTCTCCGACACCTTCACCAATCCGATGGTGCAGACCGTGGTGCTCGAGAAGCTCGGCACGAAGATGCTGACGCTCTATGAGACCGACCCGGTCGACGATGCCACCAAGTACGAGGGTGACCGCCGCGCGTTCGATCGAGCCCTGGAGTCGATGAACGCGGTCAACGGCGAGATTGACCGGATGATCCAGGCGGTCTGGGCCAGGCGCATCAGTGAAGAAGCCGCTCCGCCCGCCGACACCGGGACCGCGGGGTAACTATGGCCAAGCTCGACGACATCCGAAGAGCGGTTGAACAACGGCAACAGGCCCCTTCGCCGCCGGATCCGGCGTCCCCGCCCCGCGAGCGCCCGCCCGGCTCTCGTCCGTACGTCGCGCAGATGGGCGACGTCATCAAGGACGGTTTGCTCGGCGAGAACCAGCGCCTGAAGGCTGAGCGCGAAGGCGGCATGGTGCTGCTGCGCCTCGACCCCAAGCAGATTGGGCGCACGGAATTCGCCAACCGCCACGATCTGTCGCTGTCCAGTGATGATCCCGACTTCAGGCAACTCAAGGCGAGTATTAAGCAACACGGCCAGGACACCCCGGTCCGGGTCAGACCGGCGGGCGCGGTCGGCGCCCTACCCTACGAACTCGTCGAGGGTCACCGGCGCCACGCTGCCTGCCTTGAACTGGATGCCGAGCAAGAAGGCGGCTTCCCGATCCTGGCCCGGCTGGACGCCGCCGCCGCCGACACCCGCGACCTCGTTCTCAAGATGTACCGCGAGAACGCCGAGCGCGCTGACTTGAGCCCGTACGAGTACGGGCGCATGTTCCAGTCGTGGCTCAGCGGCAAGGTGTTTGCCAGCCAATCAGAGCTCGCGCGGACCGTCGGCCTTGCGCAGCCCACCGTCTCGGCGTACGTGGCCATCGCCAACTACCCCGAGGCGTTGATCCAGGCCTTCGGCGACCCCCGTCAAATCGCGATGCGTTGGTGGCAGCCGCTCGCGCACGCGCTGAAGGAAGACAAGGCCCGAGTACTGTTGCTCGCCGGCGAAATCGCCGCCCTCCGCCCGCCACCGACGGCCGATGAGGTCTTCAAGCGACTGACCGCTCCAAAGACGACCGCCAAGAAGTCCTCGTCGGCCAGCCACGAGGAGTCGGTCAAGATTAAGGGCAAGGTCGCCTTCCGAATCGCTCGACGCGACGGTCGAGTCGCCATCAAGTTTGCGCGGTCGATCGACCCATCCGCAGTCAAGGAACTGGCCGATAAGCTCAAGGACGTGGCCGAGGCGTTCCTCAAGGGGCGCACCTCGTGAGCACCCTTCTCGCCCGCTCCCGAGCCCTGCCTTGCACCGTCCGGCCGTCATTTATTAGCGCGCTAATAACGGACCATCCGCGCTCCCCCGACGGCATTATTAGCGCGCTAATAATTCGGGCCGGGGCGCCACCAGACCCCCCCGCTTCCCACGATCACGAGGGCCGGTTCATCCGGCCCTCGGTCGTTTTGGGGTCCCCAAATTCGCAGGGAGGGCCGACCATGTCGCCCTAAAGAAAAGGCCCCTTGCGGGGCCTTCTCGATTCCAGGGATTGAGTAGCCGAAGCCACTAACCTCTCGAACTCGCACTTTGAAGGTTAATGACCGCCAACCCGGCGGTCAAGGCCAAAGCCCCTCGATTCCCGCTTTTTCGCAAATCGTCTCAACTTGGCGAGGGGTAAGTCATGTCCATCGAAACGTCGAACCGCACAGATCGCGATCCGCGCTGGCGCCTGGTCAACGAGCACTACTACACGCAACGGCCCGACCCCCTGGACGACTGGCTCTGGGATCAGGGCCTCCCACAGGCCGCCGAACGGGTGTTCTGGCTGCACTGGCGCGAAGGCATGCGCTCCGGCGACTGGTCCTCCCAGATCCCGATCAAGCGCGTCGCCCAGCGCTGCCGCGTCGATGTCTCCACCGTCACCCGCGCCTATCATCTGCTCAAGGCCAAGGGCCTCATTCGTCGCCAGGATCCGGGCCGCGACGAAGCCAACCCGTTCCAGCAGGCCACTGCGGTCACTGAGGTTCTGGTCCCCCGCGAGCTCCTCGTCGAGCTCGCTCGCGCACCTTCCCGCCGGCCCCCACCCAAGGCGCCCCCGGCGGCTCCCGCGCGGCCCACGACGGCCGCAGCGCCGCCGAGCCCGACGATCACCGCGCCTGCCACCGACCGTGATTCTCCAGCCGCCGCCACACGGTACGATCGCGAGCTGCACCAGCGGGCCATGGACCGTCTCAGCCCCAACGAGCGCACCCGCTGCTACCAGGCAAACCGCGACTACCGCGCGCACGTCGAGTTCGACCAGAACACCCGTCTCACTCCCGAGGAGCGCGCCGCCGTGCTCGCTGTGCTCGCCAACGCCGCGGCCAGGCGCCCAACCCCGGCCGCACCCCAGCCCACGAAGCCGACCGCCCATCCCACGCTGCGGATCCTTGGCCAGCTCGACCTGGCCCGCACCCGCCGCCGGCTGCTCGAGCTGCTGCCGATCGCTCGTGCGGGCGAGGCCTTGCGCGAGATCGTATGGGCCGTGGAGGAGGGCACGCTGCGCCAGTACGAGCCCGCGCACGCCCTCAACATCGCCCTGAAACTGGTGCGAGAGGGCAAGTGGACCCGCCCCAACCGTATGCCGCCGAACTGGCTGCGCGCGCTGGCGCGGCCCGAGGTGTGCAGCGCTGCATAACGAATAGAAGATCTTATTTCGGACCCTGTTTGAAAGAAAGAACCAAGGCCTGCGGCCGTGCGTGATCACAAAGCACCCCGAAACCAGACCCCGCAGCGGAGGCGGGCACCGCCGTCCGCTGTGCAGCCGTCGGTCCGGAGCACGGCGGCGTGGGGCAGGGGAGGATCGACCCTGCGAAGGCGCAGACCGCCCGAACCGGGACGATGCCCGTTTCCAAGGCCCGCGAAATGCGCCACAATTCGGAGAAGCGTGTCACGTGACACGCAACGGGGTATCGGGACGGTGATTGAGCGGCTGCCGATCGACCTGCTGCACCTGAGCGACGCCCGACCGCCCGGATTTGTTCCCCGGGTGTCTGGCGCGCTCGTCGAGCGCATCCGGCGCTTCGGTCCGATCGATCCTGTGGTGGTTCGGCCCGAGGGCGCCACGGGCCGCTATGAGATTCTGAGCAACCCCGAGGTCTGGGTGGCGACCGGCAGGGCAGGGCGCCACGAGGTACCGGTCCTGATCCGCACCGACCTGAGCCCCGAACAGGCCGCCGCGGTCGTGCGCCAGCAGTACGGCGCCGAGGACTCCTCGCCGCTCGAGGAAGCGCGCCGCTTCCAGGCCGCCCTGGAGCGGCACGGCGGACCCACGCGCCGCGGCTCCATCACCGAGGTCGCCGTGGAAGCGGGCCGCTCTCGTGCGTACGTTGCGCACGCACTGCGGTTGCTCGATCTCCCCGACGATCTCCAAGTCTTGCTCGAGCGCGGCGAGCTCACGCCAGGCCATCTGCGACCGCTGGTGACGTTGCGCGATTCGGCGCTGCAGCGTCGCCTCGCGCAGCAATTCATTGTTCAGCGACTCAGCGTTCGTCAGGCAGAGCAGCGCGTGCGAGAGACGCGCGCTGCCGCACCCTCGATGTCGCAACCTGAACCGACGAACGCGCCCGACCCAGACGTCGACCTGCGCCACCTCGAGTCTCACATGACCGAACTGCTCGGCTGCCGGTTCCACGTCGATGCAAAACGCGGCGTCGCCGAGATTGCCTACTACGGCGACCTGGAGATTCTGCAAGGCGTGCTCGAGCGTCTGGGCTACCGCGCGTGAGGCGCGGCGGGGGAGGGGAGGGGAGGGCGGCGCTAGAACCCTACGAATACCCTGCTGCCGCGTCGGATCAGCCCGGCCAGGTGTTGCTGCATTTCCAGCGAGCGCCGCTGAGTCTCGCGCTCGGCGTGGGCGAGCGATTTCTGGAGCGTCAATGAGTTTTCAATCAACGCCAGCAGCGCCGCCTCATCGCC
>Ga0113563_10002344_pt1 | contig 11375 bp, 12 predicted proteins | sample Mud3Dept3metaG_FD_80117 | JGI IMG/M metagenome (GOLD analysis project Ga0113563, IMG submission 80117) | Freshwater wetland microbial communities from Ohio, USA, analyzing the effect of biotic and abiotic controls - Mud 3 Core 4 Depth 3... | ecosystem: Environmental > Aquatic > Freshwater >...
CGCGCGACCTTGTAGGCCTCGGCCAGCGTCTGGAGCATGGAGAACGAGGTGCCCGCACCGAGGTCGGTGGCGACGCCCACGTGCGCGCGCATGGCCGCTGCCGTGGTGCGTGAGAGGTCGAGCAGCCCGCTCCCGAGGAACAGATTCGACGTGGGGCAGTGCGCCAGCGCGGCGCCCGCTTCCCGGAGCCGCCGGCGCTCCGCGTCGGTGAGCCAGATGCCGTGCCCGAAGATGGATCGCGGCCCCACGAGGCCGTGGTGGTCGTAGATGTCGAGGTAGCCCCGCCGGCCCGGGAAGAGGGCCGTCACCATCGCCACCTCTTCCCGGTTCTCGGCGATGTGCGTCTGCAGGTAGGTGCCGGGATGCTCGCGCCAGAGCGCGGCCGCGAGGTCGAGCTGCTCGGGCGTGCTCGAGCCGGCATAGCGGGGCGTCACCGCGTAGAGCAGGCGGCCGCGGCCGTGCCACCGGGAGATGAGCGCCTTCGACTCGTCGTAGCCGCGCTGGGGCGTGTCGCAGAGGTCGGCAGGTGCGTTGCGGTCCATCAGCACCTTGCCCGCGATCATCCGGAGGCCGAGCCGCTCCGCTTCCTCGAAGAACACCGTCGCCGAGTGGGGGTGCACGGTGCAGTAGACGGCGGCGGTGGTGGTGCCGTGGCGCAGGCACTCCCGCAGGAACACCCCGGCCGTCTCGCGCGCCACGTCGGCGTCGGCGAGGCGCCGCTCGGCGGGTAGCGCGTGCTTCGCCAGCCAGCCCAGCAACGGCTCCCCGCCGGCGCCCAGGATCCGGATCTGCGGGTAGTGCACGTGGCAGTCGATGAATCCGGGCAGGATGAGCGCATCGCGGCCGTACGAGATCACCGGCGTGCCGGCCGGCAGCGCCGCGAGCACCTCCGCGGCCGGCCCGGCGTGGGTGATGCGCCCGCCAGCCATCGCCACCACCGCATCGGCCTCATGCCGAAACGCCGGCGCGGTGCCGTCCGCGAACGGGTCGCCCGTGAAGCTGAGCAGCTGCCCGCGGATCGCGGTGACGCCGCCCGCTGCATGCGGCACGGTCATGACCTACCTTTCGACGGAATCCCTGGAACCCTCCACCGATCTTAACGCGGACTCCCGCATGCACGCTCCGAGGCGCCCGTGCGCATGAGCCATTTCGCGCGCACCCTGCTCGCCGTCGTCCTGCTGCATCCCGGCGCGCTGGCCGCCCAGGACACCACCATCGCCGGCGTCCGCTTCGAGCGGCGCGAGGCCATGGTGCCCATGCGGGACGGGGTGCGGCTCTTCACCGTGGTCCTCGTACCGCGGACCCCCGTCGCGCCGCTTCCGGTCCTGCTCTCGCGCACCCCGTACGGCACCGACGGCTGGGGCGGCACGGCCAACATCGCGGTGGGCTTCAAGGAGCTGATCGAGGACGGCTACGTCTTCGTGTTCCAGGACATCCGTGGCCAGCACCGCTCGGAGGGCGTGTTCGTCATGAACCGCCCGCCCCGCGACCGGCGCGATCCCGGCGCCGTCGACGAGGCCACCGACACGTGGGACACCGTCGAGTGGCTGCTGCAGAACGTTCCCGGCACGAACGGCCGCGTAGGGATGCTCGGCATCTCGTACCCGGGCTTCCTCGTGAACGCCGCCATGGTCGATCCGCATCCGGCGCTCCGGGCCATGAGCCCGCAGGCTCCCATGATCGACACGTGGATGGGCGACGACTTCTTCCACCAGGGCGCCTTCCGGCAGTCGTACGCCATCGAGTGGATCCACGGGCGCGAGGCGAAGCAGTCGGGTACCGGGCCGCTGAACATCTCGCGCTGGGACACCTACGACTGGTATCTCGGCTTCCCCACCCTCGACTCCCTGGCGCGGGCCACCGGGGCCGAGAAGTGGCCGACATGGCAGCGGTTCGTGGCGCACCCGTCGTACGACAGCGTCTGGCAGGGGCGCGCCGTGCAGCGCTACCTGCGCCATACCACCGTGCCCACCCTCACCGTGGGCGGGTGGTGGGACCAGGAAGACGGCTTCGGCTACCTGGCGTCGTACAAGGTGCTCGAGGAGAGCGACAGCACGAACCTCAACTCGCTCGTCGCGGGCCCCTGGTTCCACGGCCAGTGGTACGACGACGGCGGCGACTCCCTGGCCGCCATCCGCTTCGGCCGCCGCACCGGCGACGACTACCGCGCCCTCCAGGCCCGCTGGTTCGCCCGCTGGCTCAAGGATCGGCAGGACGGCCGCTTCGCCGAGGCCACCCTGTTCGATGCGGGCACCAACACCTGGCGCGAGTTCGACCAGTGGCCGGCCCGGGGCGCCGTGCGGCGAAAGCTCTACCTCCAGCCCGGCGGCGGCCTGGGCTTCGAGCCCCCGTCGGCCTCGGGCGGCAGCTCGTCGTGGATCTCCGATCCGGCGCACCCGGTTCCGTACCGCCCGCGACCCATCCCGTCGTACGTGGAGTGGGAATCCTGGCACGTGCGCGACCAGCGCTTCGTGGACAACCGCCCCGATGTGCGCTCCTGGCAGACGGGCCCGCTCGACGCCGACATCACCATCGCCGGCGACGTGATCGCGACGCTCTTCGCCTCCACCACCGGCACCGACGCCGACTGGGTGGTGAAGCTGATCGACGTGCATCCCGACAGCGGCGTCGATCGCGCCGCGATGCGCGGCTACCAGCTCATGGTGGCGAGCGACGTCATGCGGGGCCGCTACCGCGAGGGTTTCGACCGGCCGAAGGCCATCCGGCCCAATGCCGTGCTGCCCTACACGGTGGACCTGCACCAGCAGGCGTATACGTTCCGGAAGGGGCACCGCATCATGGTGCAGGTCCAGAGCACCTGGTTCCCGCTCTACGACCGCAACCCCCAGACCTTCGTGCCCAACATCTTCAAGGCGCGTGCGTCGGACTACCGGGCGCGAACGCACGCGGTGCATCATGCGGCCCGGCACCCGTCGCACGTCGAGGTGCAGGTCCTCGAGCAGCCGTGATCCCAACCCCGAGGTCCACGTGCGCAGTCTGACGCTCGCGGCGCTGCTGCTCCTTGCCGCCGGTGCGCTCCCGGCCCAGACGGCCGCGCCAGGCCCGGCCCCTGCCGCCACGGGAGAGGGCACCATCCGGGCGCTCCTCGTGCAGTACGACAGCTCGTGGCGCCGCCGCGACGCGGCGGCGATGGGCGCGCTGCTGGCGCCCACCTACCTCTTCTTCGCGCCGAACGGAGAGGTGGGCAGCCGCAGCCAGAACCTCGCGGAGATCCGCACCACGGGCTTCGTGATGGGCCGGCTCAGGCGCAGCGAGATCTCGGTGCGCTTCACCGGCCCCACCGTCGCCGTGGTGAGCAGCCGCTGGGAGACCGAGGGGCTCGCCGATGGGGCAGCGTTCAAGGCGAACCAGCGCTGTGGCCTCGTCTGGGTGAAGACGGGCAGTTCATGGCAGATCGTCTCCGAGCACTGCATCGACATTCCCGTGCGGCGCACGTGGCGCGAGCGGATGGACAGTATTGCCGCGGACAGCGCGGCGGCGGACAGCGCCTACCGGGCCGGGCAGTAGCGCATGGACGTTCGGCCTCGACTCGCGTGACCGATTCCCCGCACCGCCACCTGCCCCCGGCACGCGACCTCGCGCTGCCCGACGGGCGCGTCGTCACGATCCGCTGTGCCGTGCCGGATGACGCCCCGGCGCTGATCGAGTGCCTGAAGCGCGTGGGCGGGGAGAGCACCTATCTCACCTTCGGGCCCGAGGGCCGCGGGCTGGACGAGGCGGCTCAGCGGGCCGTCCTGGCCGCAGTAGACGCAAAGGACAATGCGCTCGCCCTCGTCGCCGTGGAGGGCGACCGGATCGTCGGCAACCTGCTGTTCGAGGGCGGTGAGCGTTCGCGCATCCGCCACGGCGGCGAGCTCGGGATCAGCGTGCTGCAGGCGTATGCGGGCAAGGGCGTGGGACGGGCGATGCTCGAGATGCTCATCGCGTGGGCCGAGGGGAGCGGAGTCGTCCGCAAGCTCGACCTCCGCACGCGCAGCGACAACCTCGGCGCCATCCGCCTGTACGAGCGGCTCGGCTGGAAGATCGAGGGGCGCATCACGCGCGACCTCTGCATTGACGGCGTCTTCCACGACGCGCTCTACATGGGTCGCCACGTCGACCCGCCCACACCCTGAGGAGCCGCCTGGCATGACCCTCGACCGCCGCCGCTTCACCGGACTCATGGCCGGGCTCGCGGGCGCCCTCGCGCTGCCACGCCGACCGGACGCCGACCCCAGCGACCTGCCGTCTTTCGTCGCGAGGCTCGAGCCGATGACCGCGGACGTCGAGCCCATCTCCGACGCCGAGCGCGCGGCCCGTCGCGAGCAGGCGCGCCGGCTCATGCGCGAGCAGGGGCTGGACGGCATCCTGCTCGAGCCGGGCTCGAGCATGACGTACTTCACCGGTGTCTCATGGTGGCCGTCGGAGCGCGCGTTCCTGGCCCTGCTTTCCGCAGCCGGCGAGCCCATCTGGATCTGTCCGGCGTTCGAGGAGGCGCGCGCCCGGGAAGAGACCGGCGCCGACGCCGACGTGCGTGTCTGGCAGGAGGACGAGGATCCGTTCGCGCTCGTGGCCGGCGCCCTGCGCGAGCGGGGTGCCGTCGCCGGGCGCGTCGGCATCGAGGAGCGGGTGCGCTGGTTCGTGAGCGACGGCATCCGGCAGGCGGCCCCCGCTGCCACGCTCGGGAGTGCCACCCCCGTGACCGCGGGCTGCCGCATGTACAAGTCGCCGGCGGAACTGGCGCTGATGCAGCGCGCCAACGACGTCACGATGGCCGCGTTCCGTGCCGTGATCCCGACCCTGCGCGAGGGCATGACCCAGCAGCAGGTGTCGTCCGGCATGACGGCCGCGATGACGAAGCTCGGCGGCGAGGACCCGTGGGCGCTCATCCTGTTCGGCGCCGGTTCCGCGTTCCCGCACGGCACCCGGGAGCCCCATCGCCTGCAGCCCGGCGACATCGTGCTGATGGACTGCGGATGTGCCGTCTCGGGCTATCAGGCCGACATCACCCGCACCACCGTCTTCGGCAAGCCGAGCCCCCGCCAGCGGCAGGTGTGGGAGCTCGAGCGTCGCGCGCAGGACGCCGCGTTCAAGGCGGCGCAGGTCGGCGTGCCGTGCGAGGCCGTGGACGCCGCCGCCCGGAAGGTGATCACCGACGCCGGCTTCGGGCCCGGCTACCGGGTGCCGGGCCTGCCCCACCGCACCGGCCACGGCATCGGGCTCGACGGGCACGAGTGGACCAACTTCGTGCGCGGCAACACCACGCCCATCGCGCCCGGCATGTGCTTCAGCGACGAGCCGATGATCGCGATTCCCGGCGAGTTCGGCGTGCGCCTCGAGGACTGCCTCCACATCACCGAGCAGGGGCCGCGCTTCTTCACCCCGCAGTCGGAGAGCATCGAGCGACCCCTATGAGCGCACCGATTCCCGCCCTCGTCATCGCCGCCGAGCGCCGCCTGGTGGACCGGCTCGTCGAGCGGCGCGCCTTCAGCAGCAGCACCGCCGTGCCACTCGCCACCGACTCGTTCATGGCCGAGCGCCGCCTGAAGGCGCTCCTCGCCGCCGGCGTCGTGAGGCAGGAGCGGCCGGGTCAATACTGGGTGGACCAGGGCGCCTGGGAGGCTCGAAGGGCGCTTCGCTTCCGGAAGATGATGGCCATTCTCGCCATGGTGATCGCCGCGGCCGTCGGCGTCCTGCTCATGCGCGCCCGATGACTCGCCCACTTTCCCGGCGCACCTTTCTCGGCGAGACCGCCAGCATGGCGGCTGCCGCGATGATCGTCCCACGCCATGTGCTGGGACGCGGCTACCGTGCGCCGAGCGACCGGTTGAACGTCGCCATCGTGGGTGCGGGCGGCATGGGGCTGAGCAACGCCGAGCAGCTCGTGAGCCAGAACATCGTGGCCCTGTGCGACGTGGACTTCGGCTACGTGGAGCGCTCGCTCGCCGGGCGGGGCAAGGACGGCAAGGGCAATCCCCGCCCGGAGGGCCTCGCGGTGCAGGAGCAGTTCGCAAAGGCCAGGCGCTTCGTGGACTTCCGCGAGATGCTCGCGCGGCAGAAGGACCTCGACGCCGTCGTGGTCGCCACCCCCGATCATACGCACGCCGTCGTGGCGCTGGCCGCCATGAATGCGGGCAAGCATGTGTACGTGCAGAAGCCCCTCACCTGGTCGGTGCATGAGGCCCGCGCGCTGCAGTCGGCGGCGCGCCGCACCGGCGTGGTGACCCAGATGGGCAACCAGGGGCACTCGAGCGAGGCGGCACGCCGCATCAACGAGTGGATCCGGGCCGGCATCATCGGCCCGGTGCACACGGTGGAGGCGTGGACCAACCGGCCCATCTGGCCCCAGGGCATCGGGCGCCCGGTGACGCCCGCCGACCCGATGCCTCCGGGCCTGCGCTGGGACCTCTACCTGGGGCCGGTGCCCGAGGACGTGCCGTGGCACCAGGCGTATCACCCCTTCAACTGGCGCGGCTGGCTCGACTTCGGCGTCGGTGCGCTGGGCGACATGGGGGCGCACCTGCTCGACCACCCGTTCTGGGCGCTGCAGCTGTCGCCGCCGGTGTCCGTCGAGGCCACCTCCACCCCGTGGGGCCGGGCCGGCAAGGTGCCCGTCACCTATCCGTCGGGCATGCTGGTGCACTACGAGTTCGCCGCTCGCGGCAGCCAGCCACCCGTGAAGCTCAACTGGTACGACGGCGGCCTGATGCCCCCGCGACCTGCGGCGCTGCCCGACGACGTCGGGCTCGAGCGCGAGGGCGGGGTCATCTTCGTGGGCGAGCGGGGCATCCTGATGCACGAGACGTACGGCGCCAACCCGCGCATCTGGCCCCTCGACCTGATGGAGCAGGCCAAGGCGGTGCCCGCCACGCTGCCGCGTGTCGGCACGAGCCACGAGATGAACTGGGCCGAGGCCTGCATGCAGCGCGGCACCGCCTGCTCGCCCTTCGAGTACGCCGCGCCGCTCACCGAGACGATGCTCCTCGGCATCGCCGCCCTGCGCAGCGGGCAGGGGCGGAAGCTGTACTACGACGCCGCCTCCATGACCTTCACCAATGCCACCGACGCCGACGCGCTGCTCACGCGCGAGTACCGCGCGGGCTGGGCGGTCTGACGTGGAGCTCGACCATCTCTTCATCATGACTGCGGCGGGGGCGCCCGAAGCGGATGCCCTCGCCGCGCATGGCTTCGCGGAGGGCACGCCGAACAGGCACCCGGGCCAGGGAACGGCGAACCGCCGTTTCTTCTTCGGCAACGCGTTTCTCGAGTTCCTCTGGGTCGAGGACGAGACGGAGGCGCGGAGCGACGTCGTGGCGCGCACTCGGCTGTTCGACCGCTGGCAGGCACGTGGTACCGGCGCCTCGCCGTTCGGCGTCTGCCTGCGCCCCGGCGTGCCGGGCGAGCAGCCGCTGTTCCGCGTGTGGAACTACCGGCCGCCCTATCTCCCGGAGGGAAGTGCGATCCCGGTGGCCACCAACAGCGAGCGGATCGACGAGCCCCTGCTCTTCGTGCTTCCCTCCGGCCGCCGACCCGAGTCGCCCGGCAGCATGCGCGAGATCACGCGGGTCGTGATCGAGACCCCGGTCGCGGCGCCCTCCGGCGAAGCCATCGCGCTCGCCCACTCCCGCATCGTAGAGTGGCGCCGGGCGGCGACGCACGGCATGCTGATCGAGCTCGATCGCGGCGCCGGGGGCGGTCACGCGGACCTTCGGCCCGCGCTGCCGTTGCAGCTGCGGTGGTAGCTCGGGTGCGCGCCGGAGCCAGCCCGAACCCGGCATGAGCCACCAGCGCCCGTACGATTCCCCCCTGCGCCTGCGCGACCTCGCGCCCGGCGACTGGCCCGGCGTCGAGCGCATATACGCCGAGGGGATCGCGACCCAGCTGGCCACATTCGAGACCGCCACGCCATCCTGGGAAGAGTGGGATGGTGGGCACCTCGCGGTGCCGCGGCTGGTGGCGATGCTGGACGGCGCGCTGGCGGGCTGGGCGGCCTTGAGTCCCGTCTCGCGGCGGGCCGTCTATCGCGGGGTCGCGGAGGTGAGCGTCTACGTGGCGAACAGCGCCCGCCGACGCGGGGTCGGGCGGGCGCTGCTCGGGGCGCTGCTGGAGCGATCTGCTGCGGCCGGCCTATGGACCCTGCAGGCCACCATCTTCGCGGAGAACCTGCCCAGCATCCGGCTGCACGAGGAGGCGGGGTTCCGCCTGGTGGGCCGGCGCGAGCGCATCGCCCAGCTCGACGGCCGCTGGCGCGACACCGTGCTGTACGAGCGCCGGATGGGCTAGCCGGGCTGCACCTCGAGGTCGCCCGGCGCCACCACCACCTCGCCGTGTCCGGGCACATCCACCGTCACCTCGTCGCGCAACGGGCCGGTGGGCGGGCGGCGCACCCGAGAGACCTCGACGATGTGGCCCACCTTGCCGACCACGCGGCCGACGCCGCTCTTGAGGACCTTCGCCTGCCGCCCGGGAACGCACTCGTCGATGTTGGCCATGAAATTTCTCCGAAGATGTCGCCGCACGCTGGACGCCGGCGGGAAAGCTATGCACCGCCCGGGCGATGCGCACCACCCCATGACGGCCTGCTAGCGCCCCAGTACCAGCCGCCGCAGCAGGTCCATGAAGCGGTTGCGGGTCACCATCGTGCGCGTGCCCGTCTCGCCGCGGAATCGGGGAGGCTCCCCTGGGCAGAATGCGCCTCGGGGCGCCCGCATGCAGCGAGCGCCCCGAGCACCATGCCGATCGACGTGAAGAACCCGCGGTTCACGCCGCAGGCACGTCTTACGCCTCTTCCATCGCGTTGATGAGGGCCTGGCGAACGATGGCGCGCTTGATCGCCTTCTTCACGATCCGGCGCCTGACCGCCTTCTTGACGGCCGCGCGCTTGACGGCCTTCTTCGCGACGCGGCGCTTGACGGCCTTCTTCGCGGCCTTCCGACGCACGGCCTTCTTCACGACCTTCCGGCGAACGGCCTTCTTCACGACCTTCCGACGAACGGCCTTCTTCGCAACCTTGCGGCGAACGGCCTTCTTCGCGGCCTTGCGGCGAACGGCCTTCTTGGCGACGCGCTTCGTCTTCCGGCTGACTGCCATGATCGCTCCTTGAGGAGGTGGTCGGCTCCGGTCGTCGGGCACCGTCCTCGGCACGTTGAACGCCTGGACGACCCACTTGGCAGTGCACCGGATGTCCGATGGGACACGCCGCGATACTCTCGCAGCACATCGAATGTGCGAACATTGTTGCAGCATTGCAAGAGTTTTGCCGCAACGAATCCGGTGAATCGGCGTCTCAGAGCACTCCGGCGAGCGCCGGGTGACGTGCCAGCAGCGCCCGGCACAGCGCCGGATCGTCCCTGAGCAGGGCGAAGTCGTCGAACTGGAATCCCGGCGCCACGTCGCACGCGACGAGCGTGTATTGGCCCAGCGGCCAACACGCCTGCCACGCACCGGCGGGCACCACGACCGCCGGCACCGCGCCGTCGGCGAGCGCGCCGAGCCGCACGCGATGCCACTGGTCCGCCTCCGTCACCCAGACGAGTTCGAGCGGGTCGCCCTCGACGAAGTGCCACGCCTCGTCGGCCGTGACACGGTGCACGGCGCTGTGCGTGCCCTGCGGCAGGAGGAAGTGGATCACCGTCAGCGCGGAGCGCGCGGCCCCGCGTCGTTCCGCCACCACGCGCTCTCCCGAGCGGAAGATCTCGCGGTAGAAGCCACCCTCGGGATGCGGCGCCAGATCGAGCTCCGTCACGAGGGCGCGGGCGCGGGCGGGCATCGCGTCGTGGTCCATGGTCACTCCAGGGTCCGGCCGAGCGCCGCCGGCGGGCGCACGCCGCCGGCGACGCCGGCCAGCAGCACGAGCGTGAGCAGGTAGGGGAGCATCAGGAAGAGCTGGTACGGGACATCGAGGCCCGCCGCCTGGAAGAGGAACTGCAGCGCGGTGGCGCCGCCGAAGAGCAGCGCGGCGAGCAGCACGCCCACCGGATGCCACCGTCCGAGCACCACGATCGCGATCGCGATGAACCCGCGCCCGGCCGTCATCCGCTCGGCGAACGTGCCCACCTGCGCCAGCACCAGCGTGCCGCCGGCCAGTCCCGCGAAGGCGCCGCCCGCGATCGTGGCCAGCACCTGCATCCGTCGCACCGGCACGCCCGCCGCCCGCGCACTCGCCGGCGACTCGCCCACCGCGCGCAGCGCGAGGCCCGGCCGGGTTCGGAACAGGAACCACCAGAGGAGCGGCACGGCCAGCAGCGCGAGGTAGGTGGGCAGCGGCTGCGCGAACAGCGCCGGGCCCACCAGCGGCAGCCGCGACAGCCCCGGCACCTCGATCGGCGTCAGCGTCGGCAGCGAGAGTCCGGCACCCGCGGTGCCGAAGACGCGTCGGTAGATGGCACCGGTGAGCCCGAGCGCGGCGAGCGTCATGGCGGTCCCGGTGATGATCTGGTCGGTGCGGGCGCCGATCGCCATCGCCGCGAAGCCCGCCGCGAGCACCGCGCCCGCCGCCACCGCGAGCACGAGTCCCGCCCACGGGCCGCCGCTCGCGGCACCTGTGGCGGCGGCGAGGGCGCCCGCCAGCATCGCGCCCTCCACGCCCAGGTTGATGACTCCACCGCGCTCCGCCAGCATCTCGCCCAGCGCCGCGAGCAGCAGGGGCGTCGCCACCCGGACCAGCGCCGAGAGGAAGCCCTCCGCCATCGAGAGGTCGATCATGCGGTCGCCTCCCTCGGAGCCCGCAGCGCCAACCGGTCGGCCAGCAGCACCGCCAGGATGATCACCGCTTCGGCCACGTACACCGCCACGGCGGGCACGCCCGCGTCCCGCTGCATGGCACCCGCCCCCGCCTCGAGTGCGCCGAACAGCACCGCGCTCGCCAGGATGCCGAGCGGGGCCCCGCGCGCCAGCAGCGCCACGGCGATCCCCGTGAAGCCGTAGCCCGGCGACAGGTTGGGATAGAGCGCGTAGCTCACGCCGAGCACCTCGGTCCCACCGGCGAGCCCGGCGAAGGCACCCGAGACGAGCAGTGCACCCGCCGCCAGCCGTTCCACCGGGATTCGCCCGCTCACCACCGCAGCGCGCGGGCCCAGACCCGCCGCCCGCAGCTCGAACCCGAGCCGCGTCCGCGCGAACACCCACGCGAGCACGCCCGCCGCGAGGGCCGCGAGCAGCGCGCCGGCGTGCAGCCGCGTACCGAACAGGAGCGGCAGGTGAAGCGAGTCCGGCAGCGCGTCGCTCTGCGGGTAGATGCCCTGCGACTCCTGCAGCGGTCCCTGCACCGCATAGCTCACCAGCGCCTCGGCGACGAAGTTGAGCAGCAGCGTGCTGATCACCTCCTGCACGCCGAACCGCCGTCGCAGCAGCACCGGCACCGCGATCCAGAGGGC
>Ga0113563_10002345_pt1 | contig 11374 bp, 14 predicted proteins | sample Mud3Dept3metaG_FD_80117 | JGI IMG/M metagenome (GOLD analysis project Ga0113563, IMG submission 80117) | Freshwater wetland microbial communities from Ohio, USA, analyzing the effect of biotic and abiotic controls - Mud 3 Core 4 Depth 3... | ecosystem: Environmental > Aquatic > Freshwater >...
CGCCGACGATGCGTGCGCCGGCGCCGGCGGCGAACAGGAGTTCCGTGGCGTGCGGCGCCAGGCTGATGATGCGTTGCGGCGCTTGTTTCAGGCGCAGCAGTTGGCCGGTGTCGTCGCGCAGGCTGAGTTCGGCATGGGCAAAGGGGGTAAGGCACAGGCAGCACAAACTGATGATTAATCTATAATGTCGCATGATTATTTTTCGATTTGCGTCTAACGTGCAAAGTAAAAAGCATGACGCAAAAGGGAGGGCTAGAGTGCCTAACATGGAAAGATTCAGATAATAGGTGAATATAGCAGAAGTGGAAGTTGTTACGGACGTAACTGATTAAGCCCTCACATTTAGAATTGCCCTGATTTGCCTAAGCTTTGAGTCGCAGATTTGATTTGTGTTTTTTCTTGGAGGAATAGTGGATCGCAAACTTCACATAGGTGGCACTGTCATGGCGGAAGGATGGGAGATTTTAAATGCCCTGGAACTGCCGATAGCAGACCATATCGGCAATGCCAATGATCTTTCACGCTTTGCCGATAACACATTTGCAGCTATTTACGCTTCCCATATTGTTGAACATCTTGATTACAAGGATGAGTTGCTAACAGCGCTGAGAGAGTGGAATCGAGTGCTGCAACCGGGAGGGATAATTTATATCAGCGTTCCTGATTTGGACGTGTTGGCTGAGCTGATTCTTGCGAGAGATGAGCTAACGCCTGAGGAGCGGTTTTTTGTTATGCGAATGATGTTTGGTGGGCATGTGGATCAATACGATTATCATGTTGTTGGGCTGAACGATGTTTTTTTGGGAAGCTTCTTACATCAGGCAGGTTTTAATGCAATCGGAAGAGTTGAAGAGTTCGGGTTATTTGATGATACGAGCTCAATGCGATTCAAGGGGCGGTTAATAAGCCTAAATATGATTGCCAAGAAATCAAGTGCGACCGTGAGCATTGATAGTGACGCTACAGGGCGGAATGATCTTTGTCCTTGTGGTAGTGGCAGAAAATTCAAGCATTGTCACGGTGTCCTGTAATGGTGGCTGCGTAAAGCAAAGTACATTTGGAAGTGTGGTCACCGCTTGTTGTGTGATGTTCGATACGAAACCCAAAGCAACGCCACCGTGGCCAGCATTGCCACCCAATAATCTGTTGGCGCAGATAGCAGCCAGTGTTTGTGCCAGGCAATATGCGCCGGATCGAAGTGCGCCAGCCCGTACGCCGGATTGCAGACAAACCACAAGAAATCCTCCACCAGCCAAAACAACATAATGCAGGCGATCACGCGCGCCTCCAGCCGCCACGACCATTGCCCCATGAAGAATAGCGGCAGATGGAAAAACAGCGCGATGAAAGGGAACACCCAGGCGTGGTAGCCGGTCATGGGGCGGCCGCCCCAGAAGATTTCCAGCAGCCAGTGTTGTTCGATGCGCCAAGTGGGCAAGTTCGCGGCCCAGCCGGCTGCGCCTTCGATTTGAATCTCTACCTGGGCGAAGAAAAATCCAAGCAGCGCAACCCACATCAACAGCAGCAGGATTTGCAGCGGACGCTGCGTCGCTGGCTTATTCATCGCAATACGTGTGCCAGTACTTGGCGCGCCGCGCCGGGCCGGCCGAGCGCCAGGGCTTTGTCGCGCATCTCGTTCAATTTGGCGGGATGCTCCAGCAAGTGCAGTACGCGGTATTCCAGCGTCACGCCATCGAAGGCCTTGAGGGCTACGCCTTGTTCCAGCAGAAAATCGGCGTTGCGTTCTTCCTGGCCGGGGATCGGTGCGTTGACGATCATCGGCAGGCCCATGGCCAAGCACTCCGAGGTGGTCAGCCCGCCGGGCTTGGTGATGACCAGATCGGCGCAGGCCATCAAGCGTTCGACTTGGTTGGTGAAACCCTGCGGCAGCAGGCGCCCAGGGTGTTTGTCGGCGAGCGCTTGCAAGGCGGACAGCGCTTGCGCATTCTTGCCGGCCAGCACGATCAGTTGAAAGTTGCCATCCAAGGCGAGCAAGCGCTCGGCGATGGTGTCCAGACTGCCGAGTCCTGCGCCACCCCCCATCAATAAAATTGTAGTGCGCTGCGGGTCGAGCCCGAATTCACGCGCGCATTCGATACGATCCAGGGGCTGCGCAAAAGCCGGCATGATCGGGATGCCGGTCACGAAAATCGCATCGGCGGCGATGCCTTGGGCGCGCATGCGGAAAGCCACTTCTTCGTTGGCGGCGAAATAGCCGGTCATGCCTTCCTGCACCCACATGCGATGCAAATCGAAATCGGTGACTTGCACCCACACCGGGCAATGCAAGGTGTGCTTGCGCAGCATGCGCGACAACAGCTCGGCCGGCATGAAATGGGTGCAGATGATGGCGTCCGGCTGAAAGGCGGCGATGGCTTTCAGTAAAGGCTTAGTGCTGAGCCGCTCCAGGCCGCGCCGAAATTTTTGCAGCGTGCTGTCGCTCTCGGCCTCGTTGGTGACTTGATACAAATAGCCCCACAGCGTGGGCGCGTTATTTACCAGCTTGATGTAGAAGTCGGTGTAGATCTTGCGAAAGCCGGCCGTCACGTAATCCATCACGTCCAGATGCTTGGCTTCAACATCGTATTCCGGCAGCTCGGCATAGGCGCGCAAGGCCTCGGCGGCGCGCATATGCCCGGCGCCGGCGGAGACGCTCAACAGCAGGATTTTTTTCTTGGGCATTTAGGGATGCATATTGTGAAAGCGCAAGGTTAACATTTTGCCTGCTGTTGGCGGGAGGCGAGTTAAAAGCGATAGCTCAGCGAAGCCGTCGCGGTACGGCCCGGCAGCGGATACACCGCATAGCGGTCGCTGGTGAATTGGCTGCGCACGGCATAGCTGTAGTACTGCTCGTCGAACAGGTTGTTGATCGCTAGCGCCGCTTGCCAGGCGCCGAATTTCTGCGCGAACTTGAAATCCACCAGGGTGTAGGCGGGGATTTTCACGCCCAGGTCGTTCGGCTCGTCGTTGTCCAGAAATTGCGCGCTGACGTGGCTGGCAGAGAGCGTGAAGGTACTGTCTTTGACTGGCGTCCACTGCGCATCGAGATTGAGTTTGTGGTGCGGCACCAAGGGCACGTTCTTGCCGGCGATGTCGACGTTGCTGCGGGTGAAGCCGCTGCCGGGCAAGACGCCGCTGCGAAATTCGGCTTCGGTGTAGCTGTAGTTTGCACCCAGGTTCCAGTTGGGTCGCGGCTGCCAGCGGCCATCCAGTTCCAGGCCGTAGCGGCGCGAAGGCGGCAGGTTGGTATTGCCGATGCCGGTGGTGTAGGGGTCGAGGTGGATTTCGTCTTTCACGTCGGTTTGGAACAAGGCGATGCGGGCGCTGTTTGGCCCCGCCGCATATTCCAATCCCAACTGCCGATCGAGCGCGGTTTGCGGACGCAGGAACTGGAAGCCGTTGTTGAAGTTGGCATCGGATTCATAGGCTTCGTCGACATTGGCAAAACGATAGCTGCGGCCGATCTTGGCAAAGCCCGACAGGGTGTTGCTCCAGCGCTGGCGCAGGCCCAACTCATAGGCGAATTGAAACTCGCCTTGATGGCCGGCCGGTGCGCCGGAGCCGAAGGATGCGCCGGGTGCGCTGGCATCGTAAATATCGGTGCCGTCGATTTCGAAGGTTTCGCCACGCGCGCCGAGGGTGAGCGTAGTGTCCTTGCCGAATTTCAAATGCTGCTGCACATACAGGCCCAGCGTGTCCTCGGTGGCGGCGACGTTATTGATCGGCTGGCCGATTTTGGCCACGGCGTTGGATTTTTTCAGTTCGTAATCCCAGTGATAAAAATCCGCGCCCAGGATCAATTCATGGTTTTGCGAAAATGCCAGCTTGGCTCGTGGGGTGAAGCCCAACACCGATAGCTCGATTTCGCGATAATCGGGGAAGCCGCTCTGGTCGAAGTAGGACTCCTGGGTTTTATTGCGTAAGGAGACTTCGGCTGTTACCTCATGGCGAGAGAAGACGCGGGTCCAAGCCAGGGCCACGTTGTTGCCATCGCGGCTGGCGAAATCCAGTGGCGTTTGTGCGCCGCGGCGATCCGTTTCGTATTCGTTCAAATCGATGCTGGGCTGGATCCGGCGCGAGCCGGGCAGGCGGATATCCTGCCGATCGGCGGCCAGGCGCAGTGCAAATTCTCCCGCCGGCGTAGCCCAGCGTAGCGTCGAAAACAGGTTGCTTTGCTCGTTGTGGTTATTACGCCGGTAGCCATCCGAGCGATAGTCGTTGACCGCGATATTCAGGCCGAATGGTCCGCCCTGATAGCTGAGATAGGCGCTGCCTTCTTGCGTATCGTAGCTACCGACGCGCGCCGCCAGCGTGCCAGTGGTCTGGTCGCGCTGCGCTTGGCGTGAAATCAGGTTGATCACGCCATTGGTTGCGCCTTCACCATACAGCACGGCGCCGGCACCGCGCACGATTTCGATGCGTTCGATGGCGTCGAGCGGAATGCCCGCCCACTGCACCGTGGTCAGATCGATGTCGGAAATGCGTTTGCCGTCGAGCAGAATCAAGGTGTTTTGCTTACCGGTGGCGCCGAAGCCGCGCAGATCGAGGGTCGAATTCGAAGCGTTGTTGCCGTACAGGTCTTGCAGATTGATCCCGGCCTGGCGCGCGATCAACTCGGGAATAGTGCTGGCCGGACTATTGGCGATCTGTTCGCGGCTGATTACGCTGATGCTGGCGGGTACGCTATCCGATGGGGCCTCGAAGCGCTGCGGCGTCACCACCACGGTCGGCAATTCAAAAAAAGGGATTTCTTCGGCAAAAGTATTGCAGGCAGCGCAGACCAGTGCGCCGGCGAGGATGGTGTTTCTCAATTTCGTCTCCTAATGGCGTGCAAACCCGCACGCCGTGCTTGGTCAAGGAGAAATGCGCGGGAGAGAATTGATCGGACGAAACCGGTCTGCCGCAATCCCGCAGCATTTCCATGTATTTCTGGCCGGTCTCCGGGCTCGCGATCGATGCTTGCCGCCTTCCCAGGTCAAAGACCCAGTGGCGTCGTGGCAAGCTAAAACTCGCATACCGTTGCGGGTGCAGCGAAGGCTTTAGATCAGGCGTCGGGTGCCAGGCGCCAGGCATCAGGATTTTTCCTGACGCCCGACGCCTGTCGCCTGAAGCCTAATTCCTACCTTACTTCCCGTTTCACCCCGTGCGCCGGATGGCGCTTGGGACACCTGAAACTGGCGCGATTGTACCGAATTATGTGTCGGGGATCAGGCGAAGATTGTTATGTGAGCGCTTGCTCACGAATTTGAACCGGTTTTACATGGCTTAAGCTTGCCGTGTGGTCATGAATCCGGTGAATCCCAGACCGTTTTTCGGATACCGCATTAAGGATTAAACCACTTTCAAAAGAATATGTTAGCGGTTGACTTTACAGTGATTTCAAACTTATAGTGTCGGCCATGGATAGCGAGCTGAAAGGCCTTGAGCAGAAATTATCCCAGCTCCTTGGGTTCTGCCAGCGCCTGCGCGAAGAAAACCACACGCTGCGGCAGCAAGTGGTGCAGGAACAAAACCAAAATATCCATCTCAACGAAAAGCTGGACGGCGCAAAACAGCGCCTGCAAAGCTTGCTCGATCAAATCCCCGAAAGTTGAGAATGGCGTCGGATCCCAAGAGCTTGGATGTCACCATCATGGGCCGCGCCTTCAAAGTGGCCTGTGCGCCGGAAGAGCGCGCCGGGTTGCTGGAGGCGGTGGATTACCTGGATCGCAAGATGCAGGAAATCAAGGATGCCGGCAAAGTCGCCAACCTCGAACGCATCGCCATCATGGCCGCCTTAAACATTACCCATGAGTTTCTCAATACCCGTGTTGGCGGATTTGATGTGGGTGACTTTAAGCGTAGAATCGCTACGATGAATGAGCAGATCGATCAGTCCCTGGCGGGCGAATCCGATCTGTTCAAATAGGGGTTTTCCAAGACCCTTAAGCGCCTGTGTCATGCTCCCTGCGGCGCTCGTTGCGGTTAAACATTCCTTGAACCAATGAATCATCCTTGGTTGCGGCACTACAGGCGCTTTTGTGCGCGTCCCTCGCGGATGTACCTACGGCGCTCTTGTTGCGACCCCTTGAACCCTCGGTTCAGGATGATGGCCGCGACAGCGCATGCGGGGGGCACCCCCCATTTTGAAACGTCAAATGCAAGCCACAGAGATCACAGAGCACACAGAGATTCGGTACTTTGTGGCTACCGTGTCGTGTCATTATCGATGTGCTCATGAATGCCCTGGGTTTTCTCTGTGATCTCTGTGATCTCTGTGATCTCTGTGGCTAAAAGGTTTTTTTCAAATCATGGATAAAACCACCTTACGCCGCGAAATGCGCGCCCAGCGCCGCGCCCTGTCGAACCACGAGGCGCGTGCCGCAGCGTTGCGCTTGTTGCGCCTAGCGTTACGGCATCGCCTGTTGCACGCCCGGCGCATCGGTTTTTACCTGCCGACAGGCGAAGAGATTGATTTGCTCCCCCTGTTGAATACTGCGCTGTGGCTGAAGCGCGCCTGCTATCTGCCGGTGATCCCCAAGCGCGGTGCGCGCCGTTTGTGGTTTTCGCGCATCGGCGGGCGTGACACCTGGTATCAAAACCGCTTCGGCATTTTCGAACATGCGGCGCGCGAAAAGCGGCGTGCGCGCCAGCTCGATATATTATTCATGCCGCTGGTCGCGTTCGACGCCCAAGGCAACCGCCTCGGCATGGGCGGCGGCTACTATGACACCAGCCTGGCCTATTTGCGCACGCGACGCTTGTTCCGCAAACCAAAATTGATTGGTGTCGCGTATGATTTCCAGCGCGTCGCCGCGCTGCCCAGCGAACCGTGGGACGTGCCCTTGGACGCGGTGTTGACGGACCGTGGGTTATATCGGTTTTGTAAAAAACTTTGAAACCACGAATGAACACGAATTAACACGAATAAAACCAAAGAACCTTTCGGTCTTGAACTTATTCGTGTTAATTCGTGTTAATTCGTGGTTCCAAAAATAAAGGTTTTAACTATGCGTTACTGGCTCATGAAATCCGAACCTTCCGATGTCAGCATCGACGACTTGGCCCAGCTGCCGAAGCAATCGGTGGCGTGGTATGGCGTGCGCAATTATCAGGCGCGCAATTTCATGCGCGACCAGATGAAGGTCGGCGACAAAGTGCTGTTCTACCATTCGAACTGCGAACAGCCCGGCATTGCCGGCCTGGCGGTGGTCGGCGCGCCGGCTTATCCGGACGAGACCCAGTTCGACCCGAAGAACAAATACTTCGACCCCAAGGCCACGCGCGAGACGCCGCGCTGGTTCAATGTGGATGTGAAGCTGGTCAAGAAAACCCGTCTGCTCTCCATCAAGGAAATGCGCGAGCATCCCGAGCTGGCGCATATGCGCACCTTGCAAAAGGGCAATCGCCTGTCGATCACGCCGGTCGATCCCAAGGAATGGGCCTTCATCGAAAAACTCCTGGCCAAAGGATAGGGGCTGCGTCTTGGAGTGGATCGCTTACCTGGTGCTGGGCCTGGTGGCCGGCTTCGTCGCCGGTTTGCTGGGCGTGGGCGGCGGCTTGATCATCGTGCCTGTGTTGGTATTCATTTTTGCCGCGCAGCATTTTCCCGAACAGTATGCGATGCATCTGGCGCTGGGCACGGCCATGGCCAGCATTATTTTTACCTCGGTCTCCAGTTTTCGTGCGCACCATGCGCATGGCGCGGTGAACTGGCAGATCTGGCGCGACATCGGTCCCGGCATCATCATCGGGACATTCTTGGGCACGGTGCTGGCGGCTTTTCTTTCCGCTTATTTCCTGAAAATATTCTTCGTGGCTTTCGTGTTCTATGCCGGTACGCAGATGCTGCTGGATATCAAGCCCAAGGCCGCGCGCGCCTTGCCGGGCTGGTTCGGCATGTATCTGGCGGGTAATGTGATCGGCGCGGTATCGAGCCTGGTCGGCATCGGCGGCGGCACGCTGTCGGTGCCGTTCATGACTTGGTGCAACGTCAAATTGCACCAGGCCATCGGCACCTCGGCGGCGATCGGCTTGCCCATCGCCATTGCCGGCACGCTGGGCTATATTGCGAATGGCTGGGGGGTGCGGGCGGCCTTGCCGGAGCATAGTTTCGGCTTTGTATATGTGCCGGCGCTGGCCGCCATCGTCGCCACCAGCATGTTGACCGCGCCGCTCGGGGCGAAACTGGCGCACCGCCTGCCGGTGAAGCAACTTAAAAAGATTTTTGCGTTCCTATTGTATGTATTGGGTATTCGGATGTTGTCGACTTTGATTTAGGAGATTCGATGATGCGATGGATGGCGGCAGTGTTGTTGTCTCTGGCTTCCACCTTGGCTTGCGCCGGCGCGGATTACGCCCGGGAAAAGAAATGGGCGGATGAGGTCGAGCCGGGTATCGTAGTGGGCGACCCGGTCTATCTGGAACTGAAGCAGGGGCATAAATTCCTGACCTTGTTCACGCCGGTCAAAGATGCGAAAAAGGCCCTGGTCATCGTCCATGGCTTGGGCATTCATCCCGATTGGGGCCTGATCGGTACGCTGCGTACCCAACTCGCCGAGCAGGGTTACACCACGCTGTCGGTGCAAATGCCGGTGCTGGCGGCCGATGCCAAGGGCGAGGACTATCCGCCGACTTTTCCGGAAGCGGCCGAGCGCATCGGCGTCGCCGTGGATTTTCTCCAGGCCAAGGGCAACCAAAAGATCGCCATCGTGTCGCATAGCCTGGGATCGCGCATGAGCAAAGTGTATGTGCTGAAGCACCAAGCCAAGCTGGCCGCCTGGGCCTCGCTCGGCATCGGCGGCGGCGAGACCTATAGCGGAGTCAAAATTCCGGTATTGGATCTGTATGGCGAAGACGATTTACCCGCGGTGTTGAATGGCGCGGCGGCGCGCGCCGCATCGCTCAAGGGCAATGCCGGCGCCAAGCAAGTGAAAGTACCCAAGGCCGATCACTTCTTCAACCATCACGAAGCGGAAATGGTCAAGGCGGTGAAGGAATTTATGGACGCGGTGCAGTAGGCAAGGTGTATTTGCTCCTTGCAGACAGCGTACTCGTCCTGCATTTTCTGTTCGTGGTATTCGTGCTGGGCGGCGGCCTGCTGGTGCTGCGCTGGCCGCGTCTGGCTTGGCTGCACCTGCCGGCGGCCGTGTGGGGCGTAGCGGTGGAAATGCTGGGCTGGATCTGCCCGCTCACGCCGCTGGAAAACCACTTTCGCGCCCTGGCCGGTGCGCAGGTTTATTCCGGCGATTTCATCCAGCGTTATTGCCTGCCCGTGATGTATCCCGAAGGGCTGACGCCGCAAATCCAAATGGTACTGGGTTTAATCGTGTTGGCGCTGAATGCGGCAATTTATGCGCTGCTGATCCGCAGGCGTTGGCGGCGGCGCTAAACGTAGGACTTCTGTTCCTTGCGCCGGCCCGGTTTCTTTTTCAGGATCACCACGGCGATGACGTCTTCCGGGCCTTGTAGATCGATGCTCGGATAAGCGGGGTTAAGCGCGGTAATGCGCCAACGCCCATCTTCGATTTGCAGTTGGCGAAAATAATATTCCGCGCCCAGCTTCGCCACCACGAACGAGCCGTGCTGCGCCAGGCCTTCCGGCTCGCACACGATGATGTCGCCATGCTGAAATTCGGGTTCCATTTTGTCGTCCAGCACCATCAGCGCGAACGGCTCTTCGCTGGAACAGCCGCCTTCGTCGGTTTCATTAACGGGCTGGATCGGGATGATTTTCTTATCAGTCATGACCTGAATTTTACTACGCGAATGCCATCCAACATAGGCGCGCCTGGATAGGGGTTTTACCCACGCGCCGACCCGCAACGGTGGTAGGCTATCGGCTCCCGAACTTCCGGCGGTTCCCATGAAAACGCTCGACCAGTATGCCTTGAACGATCTCAAGCTCGTCTATCTCGCGCTGCACGCGCAATTGCCCGGCAATCCGATGCTGATGGATTCCGATCTACTGCAGGACTTGCAAACCCACTTGCAGGCTCAGGCCAAGGCCGCTGGCGTCGATGTGTCGCACCATGCGCAATGGGCGACCTGGCTGAATAACGGTGTCGTATTGAAGAGCGTTTGAGATATGGCATCACGATTCGTGCTGGAAGCCAGCCGTGAAAATTTTCCGCAACTGGTGTTGGGTAATTCCGATAAAGGCCCGGTGCTGGCGTATTTTTGGACACCCAAGGCCGGGCCTTGCATGATGCTGATGCCGCGCCTGTCGAAACTGGCCGAGGACTATGGCGGCAAGTTTTTGCTGGTGCTGGTGAATACCGATCAACTGGGCCAAATCGCTCACCAATACGGCGTCACCAGCGTGCCGACGGTGAAATTCTTTCGCAACGGCCAAGTGGTGCACACCATCCACGGCGCGGAACCGGATGCCACTTTTCACCAAGCCTTGCAGCGTTTCATCGCCAGCGATGCCGAGATGGCGCATGTGCGCGCCCTGGAAACCCAGCGCCGCGGCGATGCCGAACAGGCGCGTCGGCAGTTGGCGGAAGCGGCGCTGGAGGATCCGGAAAACCCGCGCATCCCGGCCGATCTCGCTAAATCGCTGATGGCCGATGGCGCCTATCGCCAGGCTTACGACCTGTTATTCGCATTGCCCGCAGCATTGCGCGCCGATGCCGAAATCGAGCGCCTGCTGACGCACCTGGATTTTATTTTGACGGCACAGACTGCGCCGAGCGTGGACGAACTGCGGCAACGCCTGGCGGCCGAACCGCTCGACTTGGCGGCGCGCCATCAGTTGGCGAGCGTGTATTTGCTGGCGGACGATCTGGAAAACGCCATGGCCGAGCTGCTGGAAATCGCCCGGCAAGACCGCGCGTTCCGCCAGGACATCGGCCGGCGCGGCCTGGTGGCCTTGTTCGACATGCTGGGCGGGGCGCATCCGCTGACGGCGCGCTACCGGCCCTTGCTCACCAGCGCCTTGAGTTGAAACTGGAAAAAACGCTTTAACCGCGGAGGCGCGGAGATTTTCTTGGTATTTCTCTGCGCCCCCGCGGTGAACGAATTTGATTTTGAATGGGAGATAAAAATGTCAGAAGAAAAACTCGCCCCCCCAGCCCCGGTCACCCTAGGGGCAGCCTTCAAATACTGGCTCAAGCTCGGCTTCATCAGCTTTGGCGGCCCCGCCGGACAGATCGCCATGATGCATCAGGAGTTGGTGGAAAAGCGCCGCTGGATTTCCGAGCATCGTTATCTGCATGCGCTGAACTACTGCATGCTGCTGCCGGGGCCGGAGGCGATCCAGTTGGCGATTTATATTGCCTGGCTGATGCATGGCGTGCGCGGCGCAATCGTCGCTGGCGTGCTGTTTTTCCTGCCGGCGTTTTTCTTGCTGTCGCTGTTGGCGGGCATCTATCTGGCCTTCGGCGATGTGCCG
>Ga0113563_10002346_pt1 | contig 11373 bp, 4 predicted proteins | sample Mud3Dept3metaG_FD_80117 | JGI IMG/M metagenome (GOLD analysis project Ga0113563, IMG submission 80117) | Freshwater wetland microbial communities from Ohio, USA, analyzing the effect of biotic and abiotic controls - Mud 3 Core 4 Depth 3... | ecosystem: Environmental > Aquatic > Freshwater >...
CGAGCGGGCGGGCGCTCGTCGGCATCGCGGGAGACGACGTCCTCGCGTCGCCCTCGCGCGTGAGGGCCGTCGAGAACGGTGTGGCGGTCGCGGAACGCGCCGCCGCCGAGCCGCGCAAGGCCGGCGCGCCCGGGGCCGCCGGACCCGGTGACAGTTACCGCGCCAGCACGCCGCATGACCCCGCGCCACCCCTTCGGCTCTCCGCGTTCCTCGACTACGTGCGTACTGTGGCCCTGACGGCAAAGATCGACGCCTCCCGGCTCCGGCGGGGCGGCGTCGCCCGGTTCCACCGCCGGGAGGACGGGCGCGTCGTCGTCGAGCCGCTGCCGGAGTCACCGCCCCCGGTGCGTCCACAGCTCTCCGACGATGGCACGCCACTCTCTGTGACGGCCGCGCCCGGCGAGAGCTCTGCACCCGACATGTCGGTGGAGCCGCTCGGCGCCGCGCTCTACTGCTGCGGGAAACAGGGGCCGCCGGCCGTGATGGAACAGGTGCCCACGTCGTGGTGGGAGTGGTCGGTCAACAACGCGTCGATGGCGCGGTGGAACCGCGTGATGAACGTCTTCCGATACGTGGCCGACGACGGCAGCTGGCGCTGGTACAACTGGGACAGCGAGTTCATTGGCTACCCGTCGAGTGCCACCATGCTGGACGTCTTCGGCCAGGGCTGGGGGCCGACGGACCTCGCGATCACGTGGACCTGGCACTACTGCGACTGCTGCGAGGTCAAAGAGTCGGACATCGCGTGGAACCCGGCGTTCGACTGGACCGACGACTTCGGCCTGTCGCTCGGCGACAGTTCCCTTGTCCTGCAGCCGGGGGCGACCATCCACGAGCTGGGCCACGCCATCGGGTTCCAGATCTTCCACGGGGAGACCTACGACTACGACGTGCCGACCGTCATGCACTCCTACCACCACGACCTCGTCGAGGACGCCGCGGCCGTGCACCAGGAGGACGCGTACCTGATGCGGCGGAACTACGACGACGACCTGGCCATCCCCGGCTTCGCCGACCTCGGCGTCGAGTCGTACTACGCGAGCAACGGCCTGCACAACGCGACCGCGTCGGCCGCGACCTTCCGCCCCGGCGACCCGATCACGGTCTCGCACGTCACCGTCGAGAACATGAGCTACGGCGCCCAGGCCGACGTGCGGCTGCGGCTGTATCTCTCCACCAACAAGACGATCACCACGGCCGACCGCCAGATGGGGAGCTACTGGTACTGGTCGTCGTTCTGCGGCGAGTGCTACGACCTCGGCGACTACACGACCACGATCCCCGCCAGCACCCCGCCGGGCACGTACTACGTCGGCCTGATCGTGACGCGCAACGGGTTCGGGGACGACGACGAGCCGGGCAACAACCGGACGTTCCTCTATCAGACGATCGAGGTCACCTGCGACGACGCCATCACCCTCTCGCCGGCGGCGCACAGCGTGCCGCGCACCGGCGAGATCGCCAGGGTGAGCCTCAGCTCCACCGGCACGGCGTGCCCCTGGACGGCCACCGACGATCGGTCGTGGGTCACCATCACGGCCGGCGCGAGCGGCACGGGCAGCGGCAACATCGCGTACCGCGTAGAGCCCAACACGGTGACGACGTCGCGAACCGCCCACATCGTCGCGGGCGACCGGATCCACACGATCACGCAGGAGGCGGGCTGCCTGACGTCGGTCACGAACCCGATCGCGATGTGGGGGAGCGCGTCCGGCTGGCTGTCGGCGGGCGATTGCCTGTCTTCCCTCCGCGAGGTGCCGGGCACCGGCTTCCGGCCGTATGCCGACCGGTACACGTTCAGCGGCACCGCCGGCCAGCAGGTGGCGATCCTCGCCACGTCCACCGAGATCGACGGCTACCTGTACTTGCTCGGCCCGAGCGGCGAGGTGATCGCCTCCGACAACGAGGGCGGTGGCTCCCACAACCCACGCATCCCGGCCGGCAGCGACTACCTCACGTTGCCGTCCACGGGGACCTACACGGTGGAGCTGACGACGGAGGGCATCGACACGGGGGCGTACACCCTGCGATTGCTGGGGCGCCTCACCCTGACGGTGACGCCCACGACCGGTGTCGTCACCGGCTGCCTGGCGGCCAAGGGCCGGCTGGAACTCGGGTCCTCCGCTCCGGCGGGGGGCCTGACCGTGAAGATCAGCGACACGCTGGCAGGGGCCAGCCCACCGTTGCTCGTCACGGTGGCGCAGTCCACGAACGTGAAGGCCTTCACGATTCCGACCACGCCCGTCGCGTCGACGCAGGCGGGAACGATCACGGCGAGCGTCGGTGGAGTCGGCGGGGTGTCGAGCAGTGAAGACTTGAGCATCAGGCCGATCTCGGTGAAGACGCTCACGCTGTCGCCGAACCCGGTGGTGGGGCCCGCCATGTCGATTGGGTCCATCGTGCTGGAGTGCAACGCGGGCCCGGACGCCATCACGGTGAACCTGACGACCTCGAAGCCCGCGGTGGCGTGGCCGGCGGTGACCGCCATCACCTTCTACCCCGGCAACAGGAGCGCGTCGTTCGGCGTCAGGACGGCGGACGTCCTGGCGGTGAGCTCCGCCACGATCAGGGCGACGGCCAACGGGAGGTCGAAGAGCCAGAAACTCGTCGTGCAGTAGCACCGTACGCCGCAGGCCGCAGGCCTTGGACCGTTGTCTGCTGGCGCCAGGGGCACCAGCGAGCCTGACGTCTTTGGCCCGATTGGGGGTGTTTCATGAAGCGTGTCGGTTGGGTGCTGCTCGCGTGCGTGGCTCTCGGCGCTGGCGTTGCCCAGGCCATCCACCTCAAGGTCTCTTTGTCAGAACTGTCGCAGACGGCAGACCTGATTTTCATTGGCACGGTGACGGGCCAGTCCACGCGTCTCAGTGCCACGAGAACGATGCCCCTGACCGATGTCGTCTTCGCCGAGATCCAGGTCGTCCACGCGACTCCGCAATCCGTGCAGCGCGACGCGGCGACCATCACGCTGACGTATGCCGGGGGAGCCTTTGGCAACGCCTTCCTTGCGGTCAGCGACACGCCGGAGTTCGTCGCTGGCCGCCGCTACCTCGTGTTCGCCTCCGACGACGGGCGGTCGTACTTCACGCCGGTCGTTGGCGGGCCGCAAGGTCAGTTCGAGGTCGTCGCAGACCAGGCGACCGGGCGTTCGTACCTCCTGACCACTGGCCGGCGCGCGGTGACCGCGATCGAGAAAGACGACATCGTCGCGTCGGCGTCGCGCGTGACCCGGATCGAGAACGGCGTGCTGGTTGCGGACCGAGCCGTTCCCAGCCAGGCCCGTGAGGCGGGTGCGCCGTTGGCCGAACGGCCCGGTGACAGCTTCCGCACCCACGAGGTGTCCCGGCCGAGTTCGCCCATGCTCCTCTCGGCGTTCCTGGACTACGTGCGCAACGTCGCGCTCCCCGCCCGGATCGACCTGTCGCGGATCAAGCGGGACGGCGTCGGCCAGTTCTACCACGTGAAGGACGGGCGCGTGGTGGCCGAACCGCTGCCACGCGCGACGCTGCCGACGCGTCGGCCGCTGCTGGACGTGGCGGCGCCCCGGCAGCCCGGCAGCCCGGCGGCCGCCGCCGGAGAGCCCGACCGGTCGGTGGAGCCGCTCGGCGCCGATCTCTTCTGGTGCGGCCAACAGGGACCGCCCGTGGTGATGGAGCAGGTGCTTGGCACCATGTGGGAGTGGCAGGTCAACAACGAGTCGATGGTGTGGTGGAACCGGGTGATGGACGTGTTCCGCTACTCGTGGGCCGACGGCCGGTACGGGCACAACGACGAAAGCGAGTTCATCGGCTATCCGACGAGCGCGGACCTGATCCGCGTCTACGGCGCCACTGCATGGGGCCCCACCATAGTGGCCAAGACACTGTCCTGGACGGACTGGTGCGAGTGCTGCGAGATCGAGGAGTCGGACATCGCGTGGAATCCAGCCTACAGCTGGACCAACGACTTCAGCCTCTCGCTCGGCAACCCCTTGTTGGTTCTGCAGGCGCCCGTGACGATCCACGAGCTCGGCCACACGATCGGGCTGCAGCGGGGCGATGAGACCTACGACTACGACCGGCTGAGCGTGATGCACGCCTACTACGACGACATCGTCGAGGACGGAAAGGGCGTGCACGGCAACGATGCCGCCCTCATGCGCCTGAACTACGGGGCGGACCTACCCAGCCTCAACTTCGCCGACATGGGTGTCGAGTCGTACTACGCCGACAACGGGCTGCACACCGCGACCACCTCCGACCGCCCGGACGGTCGCCCGGCGACGACCTTCGTGCCCGGTCAGTTCATCATGATCTCGGGCATCACCGTCGAGAACATCAGCAACGCCGCTCAGAACAACGTGAGGATCCGGCTCTACCTGTCCGACGACACGACGATCACGACCGCGGATCGCCAGATGGGGGGATACGGCCAGTGGGACTCGTTCTGCGGCGAGTGCTACAACGTGGGCAGCTACACCACCGCCATCCCCGAGGATACGCCGCCGGGCACCTGGTACGTCGGCGCCATCGTCACCCGCGACGGTTTTCGCGGGGACGACAACGCCACCAACAACCAAACGTTCCTGCCGACGCCGATCACGGTGAGCTGCAATGCCCTCTACGATGTGGTGCCCTCGTCCATGAGCCTGCCCCGTACCGGCGGGACCGCCAGCGTGACGGTCGACGCCCCCGGTACCGCGTGCCCGTGGACCGCATCCGTCGATGTGCCCTGGATCACGATCACCTCCGGGGCGAGCGGCACCGGCAATGAGTCGATCGCGTATCGCGTCGCTGCCAACACCGGTGCGTCGCGCAGCGGGCACGTCTCCGTGCGCGGTACGCTCCACGTCGTCTTCCAGGAAGCCGGATGCCTCGCGTCGGGCGACAACCCGATCTCCGTGTGGGGCAACGTCTCCGGCACGCTCTCGACGACTGATTGCCTCTCGGCCGATCGCGTGATCTCCGACGACCTGCGGCCCTACGCGGATCGTTTCACGTTCACCGGCACGGCCGGCCAGCAGGTGGCGATCCTCGCGACCTCGACCGGCGTCGACGTGTACCTGACTTTGTACGGCCCGACGGGCAGCCTGCTCGCGTACGACGACAACGGCGGCGGTGGGCCCAACGCGCGCATCCCGTCAGGCGCGGGGTACTGGACGCTGACGAGCGCCGGCACCTACGCCATCGAGGTGACCTCGACACAGATCTCGACCGGCGCCTACCTCCTGAAGCTGCTGGCGCCGATGACGCTGGTCGTCACCCCCGCCTCTGGTGTCGTCACGGGGTGTCTGCCCGCGAAGGCCCGGATTGGCCTCTGGGCACCCGCTCCGGCAGGGGGCCTCTTCGTGAGCATCAGTGACACCCTCTCGGCGGCCAGCCCGCCGACGCTGGTGAGGGTCCCGCAGTTCACGACTGCGGTCACCTTCACGGTCCCGACCGCGCCCGTGGCGTCGAACCAGATCGGCGTGGTGGAAGCAAACGTCGGCGGGCCGTACGGCGTGACGGGGAGCGACAACCTCATCATCAGGCCGATGTCGGTGAGGACGCTGTCGCTGGCGCCGAACCCAGTGGTGGGGCCCAACGGCGTCACGGGCACCGTCACCCTCGAGTGCCTCGCAGGGCCCGGCCCCGTCGCGGTGACACTCTCGACGTCGGCGGCGAGCGTCGCCTGGCCAGTTCGGCCCAGCATGCTGATTCCCGCCGGTACCAAGACCGGGACGTTCCCGGTCGCCACGGCGGACGTCCTTGTGGTGAGGCTCGCCACGATCAGGGCGACGGCAAACGGGAGGTCGAGGAGCCAGAAGTTGACGGTGCAGTAGCCGCCTTACGCCTTGTGCCTTACGCCTTACGCCACTGTCTGCCTTGCGCCCGCCGCCCGAAGACGTAGGGCAGACAAGGCGTGAGGCCTGAGGCGAGGGGCGTAGGGCGTCACCGCCTCCCCGCTGTGCGCACCAGCGCGGCGATTGCGGCCACGGCAGCCACCGCAATCGCCACCACGGCGAGCGAGCGGCTGGCCGCTGTCCGCGCCACTCCCACGTCTATCACGTCGAGCACGGCCAGGATGGCGAGCACCGCGCCCAGGATCACCATCAGGACGCCACCCATCAGGATCGTCCGTTTCACGCGTCACGCTCCTTCCGACGGGCGTCTCTACTCGTCAGTGCCGCCTCGCTGATCCTGAGCGGTGCGCTGCGCGCCACCCAGCCGGCCGGGCCCTCGGGCGTCTCCACCCGGACGAAGTTGCCGTTGACCTCGCGGAGCGATGTCACCGGCGCGTCGCGGGGCAGCCACGCCACGACCCGCGACCAGCCGTCGGGATGCTCGTAGATCGGCGTCTGCCCGGTCCGGTCCGGTGGCTGCGACTCGACGGCCGACCCCGCCGGCGGCGGAGTGCCCTCCACACCATCGGCGGCTCTGCCCGACCGGGTTCGCCGCCTCATCGCCGCCGCGGCGTCTGCTGCCGCCTGCACGCGGAACGCCGCCCCGGCCTCCATAGCCGTCGCCACGGTGTTGGGGTTCAGACCACTGCCCATCTGGCCGAGCAGCGCGATGCGACGCTCGAGGCTCGGATGCGTCGGAAAGAGCCCGTGCCACAGGCTGCCGGGCCGCGGGTCCACCACGAAGAGGTGGGCGAGGCTCTCGATGGAACCAAGAGCGCCGGAGGCCGCGCCGATCTTCGCCAGTGCCAGGGCGAGGCCCTCGGGATCCCGCGTCATCAGCGTGGCCTCGGCGTCCGCGAGCAGCTCGCGCTCGCGTGACACGGCACCGCGGAGGCCCAGGGCAATCGCCGGCGTGATGCAGACCAGGTAGAACGGCGCCGCGCTGCCGACGATCGCGAGCCAGTACAGCGCGCCCGCCTCGCTCGGCGCCAGCCCGTCGCTCTCGGAGAACCAGTAGGGCCCGGGGTCCCCGGCGACGAGCGACCCGAACATGACGAGGGTGCCCAGCAGGACCTGGAGCCCACCGATCCCCCAGAGCGCGCCCACGACCCGCGCCGGCCAGCGCGGGGAGGTGACCAGCCGCCACGGCACTCTGACGGGCAGCGTCACGGTGGCCACGACGGCGGCGAGCAGCGTCTCGATGCGCGTGTCCTCGTTGGCCACGTGCGCGAGTTCGTGGGCCAGGACCCCTTCGAGCTCGCGGCGGTCGAGCAGCCCGAGCAGGCCGTGAGTGACGCCGACGGTGACGTGGGCCGGGTCCCGGCCGACGCTGAACGCGTTGGGCGAGGGGGAGTCCACGAGCGCGAGCGCCGGGGTCGCGACGCCCGCCGCGATACTGAGCCCCTCGAGCAACCGCCCCAACTCGCCGGCGGCCTCGCGCGGCACCGCCCGCGCCTTGGCCGCATGCAGCACGATGCGCGCTCCGTACCGCCAGAGGGTGACGAGCGTGAGGACGACGCCGGCGAGGCCGACGAGCACCGCGGTCACCGCCGACATCACGGCGAGCAGCGTGACGAGCGGGACGTGTTCCAGGCTGTCCCAGCCGGCGTGCTCGAGGTACAGGACGAGCGGGAACTCCATCAGGGGCATCAGCCAGACGGCGAGACCCGACAACGCGGGCAGCAGGAGGACGAACAGCAGCAGGACCAGGAGGCGCGTGTTGCGCCGGTTGGCGGCAACCCGGTCGTGGGCCAGCACGCGCTCGGCCAGCTCCCTCATCGTCGCCGCTCCTCAGACCGTGTTCGCGCGCTCTGGCGTCGCGGGGCGCATGTGGATGAGCATCTCCTGCCGCGCGGCCTCGTCGGCCTCGAAGTACTCGCGCGGCCGGAAGCCGAACGCGGTGGCGAGAACGGCCGAGGGAAACGTCGCGACGCGGTTGTTGTAGGCGAGGACGGTGCGGTTGTAGAACTGCCGCGCGTAGGCGATCCTGTCCTCGATGTCGGAGAGCTCCGACTGCAGCCGCTGGAAGTTCTCCGACGCGCGGAGCTGAGGATACTGCTCCGACACGGCCAGCAGCCGCCCCAGGGCGCGCGTGAGCTGGTCCTGTGAGGCCGCCACGTCGGCTCCTGGCGCACCCGCCTGGGCCGCGCCGCGCGCGCGGGTCACCTCTTCGAGCGTGCCCCGCTCGTGCTGCGCGTACCCGGCCACGGTCTCAACGAGGTTGGGCACGAGGCTCGCGCGACGGCGCAGCTGCACGTCCACACCGGACCACGCCTCCGACACGCGGTTGCGAGCCCGAACGAGGCCGTTGTAGGCGAGCAGGCCCACGACCACCAAGAGTGCGATACCGAGGACGACAACGAGGCTGACCACGCCGCCGCCTTGCCGGGGGCCGATCGGTTCCTTCTAACACGACGGCCCGCCCGGCGCCTAGCGTCGTGCGCCCTGCACCCGGATGTGCCCCGGCTGCGGGCACGGACGGAAGGCCGGTGGTACCATCGGCCAGCCGCGTGGCGCGGGACATCGTGACGGTCCTGCCACCTGGCTGCCGAGGCCCGCAGATGCCGACGCCCGTCCGCCGTTCTCCTCATCTCACCCGTCCAGTTCCGTTCCTGGTCCCGCTGTTCGCCGCCGGGCTCGCCTCCGCGAGTGCACTGGCGCAGGGCGTAGCCACCCCGCGACCCGACGCGCCGTTCCGGGTAGCCGCCACACGCTGGGACAGCGAAACGCTCGGCAACCACCGCGCAGTGATCCAGGTCGCCCAGCCCGCGCCCGCCGCGCACGTCGTGATTCCCTGGCGGCGGCGCGATCCGGCCCCGCAGGACCGCCTCGTCATCGTCACTGCGTCGGACGGCACGCGTGTGCGCAACGTGCGGCGCGGGCGGATCGACCGCGAGGCGGGCGAGCTCTGGTTCGAGCCGGTGGCGGGACCCGGCACCTACTACGCCTACTACCTGCCGTTCACGCCGACGGGCCGGAAGAACTACCCGACGGTGAGCTACCTGCCCGTGGAGGACACGGCCAACGCGGGTTGGTCGCGCACGCTCGACGCCGCCCTGGCGGCGGGCGCCGCCGACGCCGCGGGCCGCACCGTCGAGACGAGCGTGGAGGCGATCGAGGCGATCGACGCGTTCAACCGCTTCGACCCCATGGAGGTGATCGCGACGCGCGCGGAGACGGCTGCGCTGCTGGCGAGCCACGCGGGCGCACGGTACCTCGTGTTCCCGGAGGACCGGATGCTGCCGGTCCGGATGCGCACGGACCTGCCGATGCACTGGGCGCAATCAGGCGTGCGGGACACGCTCGCGGGCGAGGCGGCGCGCGGCGAGTACTTCGCGTTTCAGCTGGCTGTCTACGCGGTCGAGGCGGTCGAGGGTGTCCGCGTGCGCTTCGACGACCTCACCGGCCCCGGTGGCCGGCGGCTGCCGGCTGCGGCCATCTCCTGCCTCAACACCGACGGCGTCGACTGGGACGGCTCGGCCTTCCATCGCACGCTCGACGTGCCGGCCGGCGCGGTGCAGTCGATCTGGTGCGGGCTCGACGTTCCGCCGGACGCGACACCCGGCGGCTACCGGGGCACGGCCACCGTCGAGGTTGCCGGCGCGCCCGCCACGCCCGTCACACTGGCCATCACCGTCGAGGATCGCGTCGTGGCCGACGGCGGGGCGAGCGAGCCGTGGAAGCAGACACGCTTGAAGTGGCTCAACTCGACGCTCGGACAGGCCAACGACGTGATCGCGCCGTACACGCCGCTCGCGGTGAGCGGCCGGCGCATCGACCTGCTCGGCCGGCGCGTGACGCTCGGGCAGAACGGGCTGCCGGCCGGGATCGAGACGTTCTTCACCGAGGCGATGACCGGGCTCTCGGCGACCCCCACGCCGGTGCTCGCCGGCCCCATGGAACTGGTCGTGGAGCGCGAGGCCGGGGAGCGCGTGTCGTTCGAGCTCACCGCGCCGCGGGTCACCCAGCCGTCGTCGGGCACGGTGTCGTGGACGGCCACCGCGCGCGCCGAGGCGGCCGGGCTCTCCCTCGAGGTGCGCGGGCAACTCGAGTTCGACGGTTTCATCGCCTACAGGATCGCGCTCACCGCGTCGCGGGCCGTCTCGCTGCACGACGTGCGGCTGGAGATCCCCTACGCAACGCGGGCCGCCACCCACGTGCTCGGTCTCGGCCACAAGGGCGGCCGCCGGCCGGCGCGCCTCGACTGGACCTGGGACGTTGCGCGCAAGAACCAGGACGGCGCCTGGATCGGCGGGGTCAACGCGGGCCTCGCCTTCTCGCTGCGCGACGACACGTACGTGCGCCCGCTCAACACGAACTTCTACCTCCAGAAGCCGCTCGTGCTGCCGGCCTCGTGGGGCAACGGCGGCCGCGGCGGCATCACGGTCGCCGAGTCGGCGGGCGTCGTGACCGTGCGCGCCTTCTGCGGCGCGCGCACGATGGCGCCCGGCGAGACCCAGCGCTTCGACCTCACGTTCATCGTCACGCCCTTCCACCCGCTCGACACCGACGCGCAGTGGCGCACGCGCTTCTACCACCGCTACGCACCGGTGGCCGACATCGCGGCCAGCGGCGCCACGCTCGTCAACGTGCACCACGCCACGCCGGTCAACCCCTGGATCAACTACCCCTTCATCAGTTGGCGCGAGATGAAGGCCTACGTGGACGAGGCCCACGCCCGGGGCCTCCAGGTGAAGATCTACAACACCGTCCGCGAGCTCTCGAACCGCGCCCACGAGTTGTTCCCGTTGCGCAGCCTCGGCCACGAGATCTTCACGCCGGGTCCCGGCGGCGGCTTCGCCTGGCTCCAGGAGCACCTCGGCTCCGACTACATCGCCGCCTGGTTCGTCCCCGAGCTCCAGGACGCCGCCCTCGTCAACAGCGGCATGAGCCGGTGGCACAACTACTACGTCGAAGGGCTCGCCTGGCTCGTGGCCACCGTCGGCATCGACGGTTTGTACATAGACGATGTGGCGTTCGACCGCGTGACGATGAAGCGGGTGAAGCGGGTGTTGAGGGGCGGGGGGCGGCCGGGGATCGTGGACCTGCACTCAGCCAACCAGTTCAACGAGCGCGACGGCTACATCAACAGCGCCCTGCTCTACCTCGAGCACTTCCCGTATCTCGACCGGCTGTGGTTCGGCGAGTACTTCGACTACGAGGCCGCCTCGCCCGACTTCTACCTGACGGAGGTGAGCGGGATTCCCTTCGGGCTGATGGGCGAGATGCTCGAGAAGGGTGGGAACCCGTGGCGCGGGATGGTGTACGGCATGACGAACCGGATGCCGTGGACCGACAACGCCGACCCGCGGCCGCTGTGGCGCGCGTGGGACGAGTTCGGGATGGACGGCACCGAGATGGTCGGCTACTGGGTGGCGTCCTCGCCCGTGAAGACGCGCCGCGACGATGTCCTCGCAACCGTGTACCGGAAGCCGGGGCGCGCGATGGTGGCGCTGGCGAGCTGGGCCACGGCCGAGGCGAACGTGACGCTGGCGATCGACTGGGCGGCGCTCGGC